>JACCEB011390411.1_pt1 | contig 11504 bp, 6 predicted proteins | sample 7454761 | NCBI WGS metagenome assembly JACCEB01 (sample SAMN15323454, study PRJNA562643) | freshwater metagenome | isolation source: river surface water | place: USA:Blue River Watershed | collected 2017-08-18 | reverse complement strand
TCTTCCTCAACCAGCGCTGCCTGCAGCAGCGCGGCGGCATGGATTTCGACAACGCCCAGCGCCTGCTGGTCAACCGCTCGGTGCAGGCCGCCGTGTTCGAAACCGATGCGCGCCACCTGCTCAGCGAAGGCCTGCCCTATGACCGCTGCCAGATCGGCATCGTCACCCGCATGCCCAAGGCCACCGGCCTGGACGACCTGTACGCCGGCGAGGACGAGCGCATGCCCGGCTACATCCGCACCCAGATCGATGTGGTGCTGCCCAGCGGTTTCGCCATCCTCAACGCCGAAGACGAGGCCGTGGCCGGACTGGCCGAGCACTGCGATGGCGAGGTGATTTATTACGCCAGCAACGGCGAGCACCCGCTCTTGGTGCAGCACCGCGCCGCCGGCCAGCGCGTGGGCTTTTGGCGCGAGGGCACGCTGGTGCTGGCCCAGGGCGCGCAGGAAACCGAGGTGCTGTCGGCGCAACGCCCGGCGGTGGCCAAGCTGCTCAAGGACCCGGGCAAGGCCACGGTCCACGACATCCTGGTGGCCGCCTGCGCGGCCTGGGCGCTGGACACGCCGGCCGAGCTGATCCGCGCCGGCGTCAAGAGCTACGGCCAAAACCCCACCTCCCTCTGATTCCGAACGACAGGAAACCTGCCGCATGCAAGTGTCTCGCATCCGCGCCCTGCGCGGCCCCAATCTGTGGAGCCGTCACACGGCGATCGAAGCCATCGTCAGCTGCCCCGAAGCCGAGCGCGTGCTCGCGCCCGCGCTCGAGCAGGAACTGCGCCGCACCTTCCCGGCCGTGGGCAGCCTCGAGGTCACGCGCCCGGGCGAGCACACCAGCCTGGCCCACGCGCTCGAGCGCGTCACGCTGGCCCTGCAGGTGCAGGCTGGATGCCCCGTCACCTTCAGCCGCACCAATGTGACCCCAGAGGCCGGCACCTACCAGGTGGTGGTCGAGTACACCGAGGAGCCCGTGGGGCGCCTCGCGCTGGAACTCGCGGAAAAGCTTTGCCAAGCCGTGCTCGCGGGCCAGGGCTTTGATGTCGAGGGCGCCATTGCCCAGCTGCACGAGCTCGACGAGGACGTGCGCCTGGGCCCCTCGACCGGCAGCATCGTCGACGCCGCCGTGGCGCGCGGCATCCCGTATCGCCGCCTCACGCAGGGCAGCATGGTGCAGTTCGGCTGGGGCGCCAAGCAGCGCCGCATCCAGGCCGCCGAAATCGACTCGACCAGCGCCATCGCCGAATCGATCGCACAAGACAAGGACCTGACCAAGCAGCTGCTGCACGCGGCCGGCGTGCCGGTGCCGCTGGGCCGCCCGGTGGACTCGCTCGAAGAGGCCTGGGCCGTGGCCCAGGAGATCGGCCTGCCCGTGGTGCTCAAGCCGCAGGACGGCAACCAGGGCAAGGGCGTCACGGTCAACATCACCGAGCGCGCCGCCTTCGATGCGGCCTACGAAACCGCCGAGCGCTACGGCAACGTGATGGTCGAAAAATTCCTGCCCGGCCACGACTACCGCCTGCTGGTGGTCGGCCACAAGCTGGTGGCCGCCGCGCGGCGCGAGCCACCGCTGGTCGTCGGCGATGGCGTGCACACGGTGCGCGAACTGGTCGAGCAGGTGAATGCCGACCCGCGCCGCGGCGAGGGCCACGCCACCTCGCTGACCAAGATCCGCTTTGACGACATCGCCGTGGGCCGCCTGCACGCGCAGGGCCTGCAGCCCGAGTCGGTGCCCGACAAAGGCCAGCGCGTGATCCTGCGCAACAACGCCAACCTCTCGACGGGTGGCACCGCGACCGACGTGACCGACGACGTGCACCCCGAAGTGGCCGCACGCGTGGTGGCGGCCGCTCGCATGGTGGGCCTGGACATCTGTGGCGTCGACGTGGTGTGCGAATCGGTGCTGCGCCCGCTCGAAGAGCAAAACGGCGGCATCGTCGAGGTCAATGCCGCGCCCGGCCTGCGCATGCACCTCACGCCCTCGTATGGCAAGGGCCGCGACGTCGGCCAGGCCGTGATCGATCTGATGTTCCCCGACGGCGAGAACGGCCGCATCCCGATCATCGCGGTCACCGGCACCAACGGCAAAACCACCACGGTGCGCCTGACCGCCCACCTGTTGCGCACCCATGGTTTGCGGGTTGGCATGACCAACACCGATGGCGTGTATGTACAAGGCCGTCAAATCGACAGCGGCGACTGCAGCGGCCCGCGCAGCGCACGCAATGTGCTGATGCACCCCCATGTCGATGCAGCCGTGCTGGAAACCGCGCGCGGGGGCATGCTGCGCGAAGGCCTGGCCTTTGACCGTTGCAGCGTGGCCGTGGTCACCAACATCGGCATGGGCGATCACCTGGGCCTGAACTACATCACCACGGTGGAAGACCTGGCGGTGCTCAAGCGCATGATCGTGCAAAACGTGGCCACCAGCGGCATGGCCGTGCTCAATGCGGCCGACCCCATGGTGGCCGCCATGGCCAGCAGCTGCCCGGGCCAAGTCACGTTTTTTGCCCTGGACCCGCACCAACCCACCCTGACCACCCACCGGGCCCAGGGCAAGCGGGTGCTGTTTGTCGAAGACGACCAACTGGTGGCCGCTGAAGGCAAGTTTGAAATGCGCATTCCTTTGTCGCAAATTCCGCTGACCCGCTCAGGAGCGATTGGCTTTCAAATTGAAAACGCCATGGCCTCGGTGGCTGCGGCCTGGGCATCGGGTGTGCCCTGGGCCACCATCACCCGCGGGCTGGCCACTTTTGTCAGCGATGCCATGGCCGTGCCCGGCCGCTTCAATGTGTTTGACTACAAAGGGGCCACCTTGATCGCCGACTACGGCCACAACCCAGATGCCATCAAGGCCCTGGTGCAGGCGGTGACCAACTTGCCCGCCAATCGGCGCAGCGTGGTCATCAGTGGCGCGGGCGACCGCCGCGACGAAGACATCCGCCAGCAAACCCGCTTGATCGGCGAAGCCTTTGACGATGTGGTGTTGTTCCAAGATGCTTGCCAGCGCGGCCGTGCCGATGGCGAGGTGTTGGCCTTGCTGCGCCAAGGTTTGGACGGCGCGCGCCGCACCAGCCACATCGAAGAAATTCGCGGCGAATTCACCGCCATCGATGCGGCCATTGACCGCCTCACACCCGGTGACCTGTGCCTGATCTTGATCGACCAAATCGAAGAAGCCCTGGCCCACATCACCCGGCGGGTCCAAGAAAACCGCAAGGTCCTGAGCGAGCACTGAATCACCTGGGCAGGCGGTGGTGCCAATAGCGGGCATGGGCTTGGCGCTCGCAGTGCACCTGATCGGCTTGGGCCGATGACCACATGCCCGCGCCACAGCGCACACTCTCGACCACGCTGATGCCTTGCGCCTGGTAGCGCGCCATCACCTCCGCCGTGGGGTGGCCGTATCGGTTGCGGTAACCCGCTTGCACCCAAGCCCAACGCGGTGCCACGGCGGCCAAAAATTCTGCGGTGGACGAGGTGTTGCTGCCATGGTGCGGCACCAGCAGCACATCGGCGCGCAAGCCCATCGCGTCACCCCCCTTTTGCGTGTGCGCCGCGATCAAAGCCTTTTCTTGCGCGGCTTCAATGTCGCCGCTGAGCAGCACCACACCACCTTGGGCCGCCACCCTGAGCACACAGCTGATGGTGTTGGGCTTGACACGGTCGCTGTGCTGCGCCGCAAACGGGTGCAGAAAATCAAACCGAACCCCATCCCACTCCCAACCCACGCCCGCCTGACAAGGCTGGCCGGGTCGCCAGCGGTGCAAAGGGTGCGAAGCAGGCAATGAACCCCACCAAGGGGTGTGGGGGTTCATTTGCAAAACCGCCGCTGCGCCGCCAATGTGGTCGCTGTCGGAGTGGCTCAGCACCAGTGCGTCCAAGCGCAAGCCCCATGCGCGCAACATCGGCAGCACCACCCGCTGGCCCGCATCGGTCTCGCGCGAATAACGCGGGCCGGTGTCAAACAGCAGCGCATGCCGGGCGGTGCGCACCAATACCGCGTGGCCTTGGCCAATGTCTGGGAACCACACCTCCACTTGCTGGGGTTCTGGCGCAGGCACCCGCCACAACAGGGCCGGGGCCATCAGGCTCAGACCGAATGCGCGCACCACCCCAGGCCATGGCATGGCCAAACACATGGCACCCACAGTGGCGGCGGCGGTGGCCCACACCGCCGGTGCGGGCGCGTGCCACACGCCCCAGGGCCATGCGGCCATGGCTTGCAAGACGGTCACCAAAGCCTGCAAGGACACCGCCGCCAAGTCCCAAGCCCAGGGCAACAATGCACCCAACATGCACAAGGGTGTGACCCACAAGGTGACCCAAGGAATGGCCAGCGCATTGGCCAACAAACCCACCGCAGACACCTGTTGAAACAGCAGCAAACTCAGTGGGGCCAGGCACAGGGTGATCAAGCATTGCTCACGCCACATGCGCCACAAGCGCTGCGGCCACCCGGTGCCTGCGGGGCGCGGCTGTGGGTCGCCACCGGTGGCAAACAACACGCCCACGGCCACAAAACTGAGCCAAAACCCCGCTTGGAACATGGCCCACGGGTCCAACAACAAGACCAAGGCACAAGCGGCCAACCAGACCTGGGGCCAAGGCCAGCGCCGACCCGTGGCCGCGAGCAAGGTGACCAAGGCCAACATCCAGATCGTGCGTTGCGCCGGAATGCCCCAACCGCTGAAGACGGCATACGCCAGCGCCAGGCCCAGGCCACTCCAACGCGCGGCTTGATCTGCAGGCCACCACAAACACCAAGATGGCCCCCAGCGATCGGTGCGCCGCCAAGCCCAGGCCACCACCCCCGCGCACAGCCAGGCGAACATGGTCACGTGCAAACCCGAAATGCTGACCAAATGGGCCACGCCAGTGGCGCGAAACACATCCCAGTCGGCCCGCTCGATGCTGGCCTGGTCACCGATGAGCAAAGCGCTGATCAAGCCAGCCCATTGAGGATCCACGGTGCGCGACTGGATGCGCTCGCGCATGGCTTGCCGCCATTGCGCCACAGGGTAGCGCCAGGTGGTGGCCAAGCGTTCGGGTGGCGGATCTAGCCGACCGGCGCGCACATAGCCGGTTGCCCCCAAGCCTTGCTCCCAGGCCCACAGCTCAAAGTCAAAGCCATGGGGATTGACCTGGCCATGCGGCCGCTTGAGGCGAACCACCATGCGCCAGCGCTCACCGGCTTGCAAGCGCGGCACTGGGGCATGCTCTTGTGCACCCCAGCGGCCTGCATACCAACCCAGCAACACCTCGGCGGGCAAGTCCACGCTTTGGCCTTGCCACTGGGCCGACTCTATGGCCAAACGAAAGCGCAAACTGTCTTCGGTGCGCTGGGGCAAGGCGGACACCACGCCCACCACCTGCACATCGCGGCCTTCCAAAGACGGTGCCAACAGGTGCTGCTCTTGCCACACAGCGCGCAGGCCGCCCAAGGCAAACACCACGGCCCAAACCGGCACAAACACCCGCCACAAAACCGTGACCGCCTGGGGTGTGGTGTGCTGGGACCGTGGCCGCAACCACACCCAGGCTGGCATCAAACACAAGCCATAGGCCCACCACGGCCACAGCGGTGCATGCCACAGGTGTGCGGCCGTGGCCAGCACGCAGGCCAAGCAGGCAGGGGTGATGCGGTCTGGCCCGCGGCGGATGCTCATGCGCCCTCCCAGCGGGGAGGAAGCCCCGCTCAGCGCATGAATTTACATCTTTTGGGTTACTGGCAGACTTCTTTTTTCAGCAGGGCTTGGACCGAACCAGGCCGGATGGGGGTCTCGCGCACCCGCCACTCGGTCTCATCCTGGCTCGACAGCGGCGCGCCCTTGCCCTGGGGCTGCTCATATACGCTGTGGGACAAGCGGGCCACCATGTCGGTGATGCAATGCACCCGCCAGCGGGTCAAGGTGGACTTGACCTTGGGCCCGGTCGGCGCACCAGGCGCGCCGGTGGCGGTCAACACATCGGTCAACTCGGCCAAGGTCCAGGCGTAGCGGGTGACATGGGCCACTTTGACCGAGTCTTTGTCGAAAAAGTGGGTGACTTGCTCGGTCTTTTCCAATTGCGACCATTCGGCCTGGGCCGAGCCGAGGCTGCCCAAACAGACCAAGCCACAGACCAAGGCCCCAGCCGTCATGGCTGGGGGCAGGGCCCAACGCAGATGAGGGGGTTTGCAGGTATTCATGTCAGAGGTATCGGCACCAAGCGTCTATTTCTTGAGGGTGATCTCAACAGCACGCAAAGATACCCACCGCTACACTGCGGCCCTCGCCCCCATGGGGCCCTGAACCACGGAGAAACCATGCGCATCGCCGATCAACTCAAAGCCCTGAACATCACCCTGCCCCCCGTGGCCACGCCTGCGGCCGCCTATGTGCCCTTTGCCATCACCGGCAACTTGGTGTTTTTGAGCGGCCACATTGCGCGCCAAAATGGCAAACCCTGGGTGGGGCAACTCGGTTTGGACACCGACACCGCCACCGGGCAAGCGGCAGCGCGCGCTGTGGCCATTGATTTGATGGGCACCTTGCAAGCGGCCTGCCAGTCGCAAGGCAAAACCTTGGAAGATGTGCAGCGCATCGTCAAGGTGCTGAGCTTGGTCAACTCTACCCCCACCTTCACCGAGCAACACCTGGTCACCAATGGGTGCAGCGAGCTGCTGGGCCAGGTGTTTGGCCCTCGCAGCGCCCATGCCCGCAGCGCGTTTGGCGTGGCCCAGTTGCCCATGGGCGCTTGCGTGGAAATTGAACTGATCGCCGAGTTGGGCTGAACCGGGCTGGGCCGGGCACAGCCTGGCCCGCTTCACAGCACGCGCAAAACCTGGGTGGGTTTGAAGCCCAGGTCGGCCACTTTGCCTTTTCGCCCGCGCACCGCTTTGGCGTTGTTCAAGCTTCTGATCTCCAGGGTTTCATCGCGCGCTTTACCGCCGCGCCCCACGCCCACCAAGGAAATGCTGCGGGTATAGGCCGCCGCGCCCGCGAGGGTGTCTTTGGCTTCCAGGTCCATCAGCATCAGGCCACGCCCGCCCTTTTCCATCGCCTTGAGTTCGGTGATGTCAAAAGTCAAGATGCGCCCGCCGGTGGAGGCGCAGGCCACGTGGCTTGCAATGGGCAAAGGCTCGGCACCATTGCCGCCGCCCACCAAAGAGGGCACGCACAGGCTTTCGCCCGCAGCCAAATGGATGAAGGCCTTGCCACCTTTGTTGCGCGAGACCAGGTTGTCGATGCAGCACACAAATCCATAACCGCCCGAGTTGCTCAGCAACAAGGTGAGCGTGGGCGGGCCGGCAAAGTAATGCACCAATTGGGTCCCGGATTCCGCATCGACCATGGTGGTGACCGGTTGACCGTCGCCACGCGCACCGGGTAACGAGGCCACGGGCACCGAATACACCCGACCGTTGGAGCCAAAAGCAATCAGTTGATCAACCGTGCGGCACTCAAAGGTGTCGTAGAGCTCATCGCCGGCTTTGAAGGCGAAGCTGCTGGGGTCGTGGCCATGGCCCGTGCGCGCGCGCACCCAGCCTTTGTCAGACACCACCACGGTCACGGGCTCGTCAACCACCTTGACTTCGGCAACGGCTTTTTTCTCTTCTTGAATCAAGGTGCGGCGCGGATCGGCAAACACCTTGGCATCGGCCTCGATTTCTTTCACCACCAAGCGGCGCAATGAGGCGGCACTGCCGAGCACGTCTTCCAGCTTGCCCTGCTCTTCGCGCAACTCTTTGAGCTCTTGCTCGATTTTGATGGCCTCCAAGCGCGCCAATTGGCGCAAACGGATGTCCAAAATATCGTCGGCCTGGCGCTCGGTCAGCTTGAAGCGTTCGATCAATGCGGGCTTGGGCTCGTCGCTGTGGCGAATGATGCGGATGACCTCGTCGATGTTGAGCAACACCAACTGACGGCCTTCCAATATGTGGATGCGTGCCAGCACCTTGTCCAAGCGAAATTGCGAGCGCCGCTGCACCGTGGTTTGGCGAAACGCAATCCATTCCTCAAACATTTGGCGCAAGGTTTTGGGCACGGGTTTGCCGTCCAAGCCCACCATGGTGAGGTTGATCGAGGCGGAGCTCTCCAAGCTGGTGTGCGCGAGCAAGGTGGTGATGAGTTCTTGCTGCTCAATCGTTCGGGTTTTGGGCTCAAACACCAAACGCACCGGTGCGTCTTTGCTGGACTCATCGCGCACCCCGTCAAGCACCGCGAGGATGGTGGCTTTGAGCTGGGTTTGCTCGGGCGTGAGTGCTTTTTTGCCGGTCTTCACCTTGGGGTTGGTGAGCTCTTCAATTTCTTCCAGCACCTTTTGGCTGCTCACGCTGGGGGGCAGTTCGTTGACCACCAACTGCCATTGGCCGCGCGCGAGGTCTTCAATCACCCAGCGGGCACGCACCTTGAGCGAGCCGCGCCCAGTGGCGTAAGCGTCGGCAATGTCTGCCGCGCTGCTGATGATTTGCCCACCGCCCGGGTAGTCGGGGCCGGGGATCAGGGCAAACAATTCTTCATTGCTGAGCTGGGGGTTTTTGATCAGGGCCACACAGGCATCGGCCACTTCGCGCAGGTTGTGGCTGGGAATTTCCGTGGCCATGCCCACCGCGATGCCACTGGCCCCATTGAGCAAGGCAAAGGGCAGGCGAGCGGGCAACTGCTTGGGCTCTTCGGTGGAGCCGTCGTAGTTGGGCTGGAAGTCCACCGTGCCTTCGTCGATTTCATCGAGCAACAAGCTGGTGATGCGCGCCAACCGCGCCTCGGTGTAGCGCATGGCCGCCGCCCCGTCGCCATCGCGCGAGCCGAAGTTGCCTTGCCCATCGATCAGCGGGTAGCGCTGCGAGAAATCTTGCGCCATGCGCACCAGCGCGTCGTATGCGGCGGTGTCGCCATGCGGGTGGTAGCGGCCCAGCACATCGCCCACCACGCGGGCGCTTTTCACAGGGCGTGCGCCCACCGCGCCATTGGGCCCACCAAAGCCCAAACCCATGCGCGACATGGCATACAAAATGCGCCGCTGCACCGGCTTTTGGCCATCGCACACATCGGGCAAGGCGCGGCCCTTGACCACGCTCAAGGCGTATTCGAGGTAGGCGCGTTGGGCGTAGTGCCCCAAGGCGATGCCGTCATCCGATTCGGCATCTGAAAGGTCGGGGGTCAAGGCATCCGTCATCGTTGTCGACTGTCCATTTGTATTGATTCGTTGGTCATTTGTGCACCGCCCCAGACGGCTGCGATGCCGATAGCCCTGTGGCATGTCACGGCTGTCAAAGGGGGGCATTGTATGGAGCCCCAGTCATCCCATGGCTCGCGATACATGGCAGGCATTTGGGGGCCCTTGGGGCGGGAGGCAATCATCACCACACATTCCAAGGCAAGGCCAATACATCTTCGCTGATCCAGCGGGGCTGATCGACGGCGCACAGCATGAGGCCGTGGCCGATGCGTTGATCCGGGTGGGCTTTGCGAAAGGCTTGCAGACCCAGGGTTTGCTTGCGCGTCGGTTGGGCGGTGAGCTTGACCTCGATGGGGTGCAGCCAGCCATCGCGCTCGATGATGCAGTCCACCTCTGCCCCGGTGCTGGCGCGCCAGTGGTAGAGGTTGGCGCTGCCGCCCATAAAGGCCATGGTTTTGCGCAGTTCACAGACCATCGCGGTCTCGAACAGGGCGCCAAACAGGGGGTGACTGCCCAGCGCCTGCGGGCTGCTCATGGCGGCATGGTGGCAGGCCAAGCCGGTGTCCATCAGATAGCCCTTGGGGCTTTTGCTCACGCGTTTGATGCGGTTGGCAAAAAATGCGGGCAGCTCAAACCACTGAAAGGTGGCTTGCATCATGCGCAGCCAGCGCTGAGCGGTTTTGGGGGTGATGCCAATTTCACGGCCCAACTGGCTGTGGTTAATTTCTTGCGCGGTCAATGCGCTCATCAGGCGCACAAAACGACCAAAGTCGTGCCAGTCGCCCACCTCCCCCGCCAAACGGGCATCGCGCTCCAAATAAGTGCGGTGGTAGCCTTGCCAAAAGTCGGGCACCAAACCCAGTTCCAGCGTTTGCGCCTTGGGCATGAATCCGCGCCACAACCACTCGGCCAGACTGCCCGTGTAGGTCGGCCTTGCACGAACTTCGTCGGCAAACGCCTGCTGGGCATCGGCCTCTTGCGCAGCCATCCAGCGGGCTAACCACAGGGCATTGGGCGCTTGGGGTGTTGAATGCGACAGTTCGCTCAGGCTCAGGCCAGCCAACTCCACAAAGGCGACACGGCCTGCCAGGCTTTCGGCCAGAGCGCTCATCACCTGCCACTGCTGGGAACCGGTCAACAAAAACTGCCCTGGTCGGGCTTGATGGGCATCCACCGCCCGTTTGATGCTGGCCACCAACTCGGGCGCGTACTGGATTTCGTCCAGGACCACCGGCGCAGGGTGGTTTTTTAAAAACAATTCAGGTTCGCTGCGGGCCTGCTCCAGGTCCAGGCTGGCATCGAACACCACATAGTCCAGGGCGGGAAACACCTCCCGCAGCAAGGTGGTTTTGCCCACCTGGCGCGCACCGGTGACCACCACCACTGGAAAGGCGGCAAACAGACTTTGCAAGTGATGGGCAGCGTTTCGCGGGTACATAACCATGAATTTTAGTACTGCAAATACCAAATTTCACGCTTATTATCTGAAAATGGCTCTCAAATGAAAGAGACTGGTTCCATCAGACATCGATCTCGATGCTGTCGCCGTGCAACTCCATGAGTTCACGCCGCGCGGCGGCCTCGCCCTTGCCCATCAACTGGGTGATGAGGCCTTCGGTTTGGCTGAAGTCCAACACCCCCAACTGCACCGGCAACAAGCGCCGGGTATCGGGGTTCAAGGTGGTGTCCCACAACTGCTCGGCATTCATTTCGCCCAGGCCTTTGAAGCGGCTGATGCTGCACTTCTCGCGCGGCACACCGTCTTTGGCGCATTTGTCGAGGATGGTGTGGAGCTCGCCCTCGTCCAAGGCGTACATCTTGGCCGCTGGTTTTTTGCCACGCGCGGGCACATCGACCCGAAACAAAGGGGGGCGCGCCACATACACATGACCGGCTTCGATCAACTTGGGGAAGTGCCTGAAAAACAGCGTCAGCAACAAGACCTGGATGTGTGAGCCGTCCACATCCGCATCGCTCAGGATGCACACCTTGCCATAGCGCAGGCCGCTCATGTCGGGTGAGTCGTTGGGGCCATGCGGGTCCACGCCAATGGCCACCGCCATGTCGTGCACCTCGTTGTTGGCAAACAAGCGGTCGCGCTCCACCTCCCAGGTGTTGAGCACCTTGCCGCGCAAAGGCAGCACGGCTTGGCTTTCTTTGTCGCGGCCCATTTTGGCGCTGCCACCCGCACTGTCACCTTCGACCAAAAACATTTCGTTGTGGGCCAGGTCGCGGCTCTCGCAATCCGTGAGCTTGCCGGGCAAAACCGCCACGCCCGAGCCCTTGCGCTTTTCCACCTTCTGGCCGGCGCGCTGGCGGGTCTGGGCGGCCTTGATCGCCAACTCGGCC
>JACCEB011824814.1_pt1 | contig 11507 bp, 11 predicted proteins | sample 7454761 | NCBI WGS metagenome assembly JACCEB01 (sample SAMN15323454, study PRJNA562643) | freshwater metagenome | isolation source: river surface water | place: USA:Blue River Watershed | collected 2017-08-18 | reverse complement strand
CTACTGGTAAGGGTGCTGGTAATGCTTAATCATTCATATATATTATAAATTTTATTTTTTAGGACTTGAATTGAGGATCCATATAAAAATTCAATAGATCATGAAAGGTCTTATGTTCTTCTATTTGAGCATAATGAATTAATACTTGGTCATTATACTGATAAGGAAAAGATGAATCGAGTAAATTATCAATTCTAGCTACAAAAAATTGTAAATAAAAAGGTCTAGTTCGATTCTCCTCTATCATATTTCCCATAAATTGAATCTGTAACCATATCTTCTTACCCTCCTTATTTTTTATCAATACATAATCATTGATTGAAATATTTAAATGATAACCAAAACAATATTGAAATTCATCATTTCCTAAATATATTCTTCTCTTCTTACGAAGAGATTCGTTTGTCTCCATTTTTTATGATGGTTTTTTTATATTTATTCATTCTAAATAAATTTGAACTTAAAAAAAATCATTTTTTTTATTTTTTGAGAATGGGATACGTAAATCATTTATTTTTATAAAAAAAAATTGAAGAAATATAAGAATGAAGAGGGATTTATCAATATAAGATTAACAAAAACACACAACAATGTCAACCCCTTGCATCCGTGCTATCATTGGAGAGTTTGTCCCTACGATTCGTCGTGAGGATATTACTATTCGAGACAGTGATGTTATGATAAGTAAATGGGATATTAATTCTCTATTTACAGAGAAAGAGACAAATGAGTATCAGATTCGTGATAGTTTGAGATGTTGGTCGAAAGAGATTCGATATTGGTGTGAATATTCAGATGGATGGCAAATAGATACTATTGATCATGTTGAATATTATACACCTCTTGAACTGATTCAACAATATAAGTCCCACCCTATGGTTCGTGGAGGAGAGGAGAATATCCATCTACTTCCCTATAATTGTAGTGCGGGATACTTCTATAAGAAGATCTTTGATGAACGTTATCCTTCTCTCCTTGAGAGAAAGAAGAATGAACTTCGTGAGGCAACATATCAGAGACTCCTTGAAGAGGAGCGAATCCGTCAGAATCAGCCTCAGTATCGTCAAGATATTGAGTCAAAGATTGAAATCCTGAACTATCATATTCAGAAGGTCGAAGAGTATCGACGTAGTGATGAGTACCTTACTCTGATGCGTCAATATTCAGAGATTCAACGATTTTTGGAGACTCACACACAGGAGATTCAGACGCGAATTCAACATTATCAGACTCAACAGAAGAACCTGAGTTCTCTCCCTGAGAGAATAAAGGTTATCTTTGGTGATTATACAATCACACGTCAGAATCTTGAAGCGATTCGTATTCGAACGAAAATCTACCCACTAAGTGAGGAGATTCGTCTAAAGATTGAATATTTGGAGAAGCATCTTTATGACTATATTGGTTTTAAGAATCATAAGTCTTTGATGTTTAAGCATTCCTATACATCTCCTGATTATCTATCATCTAACCGGATAAATACCTATCGTCGTATGATAAATACACTTCAAGATATGCTTCGTAAGACTCATATTACCCATCCTGAATATATTCAGATGATGGATATGGAGATTCCTAATCATATTATCTTTACTACTATTATTGATTACCGTATCGATGACATTATTGCCGGAGTTCGTTCAAATGACACATTTGTGAATTTGACAGATTATACCCAGGAGGTGAATACTCGTCAACAACATGCTCGGATGAAGGCGTATCGACTATCGATGAAGGGTAAGTTTAACCGATGGATTCTCGGTGAGAATCAATATTTGGTGTAAAAACACCTACTTTATAATTTAATATTTATTTATTTATATTTTAGATGGGGTACGTAAATCTTTATAATATAAAAAATGACAAACACAAGGTATGAAAATAAATGTATAATTTCATAATTAACACAAACTAAATACACAATGTCTACCCCTAACATCCGTGCTATCCTTGATATGTACCGCAAGGACGACAAGGTCGTCCGTCATATCTCTATGATCGAGGTGCCTAAGGGAACAGGCTCTGCTGGCTCCGTTTTGGAGTTTAACAAGAAGGTCGCACGCAATGTGGGACTTATTCGTATTGAGGCTGCCAATGGTGGTCTTGAATTAAATAAATACTCAACAGAGACGTACCAGATGTACAACTCTCTACTAGCATTCTTTGAACCTCTCGACATCGACTTCGCCCACGTGCTTATTAGCGGTGGGATGTCAACGATGACCAAGAACCTAGGTAAATTTGATGCCATCTTGCCTACTCATCTGAACAAGATAGATGGTGAGAAGGCTTATCCTGGACAGTCCTTTGTTGACTACTTGGCCAGGGTTCTCGATCGCATGGAAGGTGAGGAGGGTCAAACCTACTACCCTACCCTGTGCGCGCACCTGGACACGCTGGCTAAAAAGCACACCCGTGAGGCTGCTATCGCTGCTGCTGAGAGCGCCCGTCAAAAGGCGTTTGAGGTGGCTATGACCAAGAATAAGACTGAAGAGGAAGCTAAGGAAGCTGCTGATAAGGCAGCTAAGGCCGCCTTTAAGAAGACGTTCTTCTGGGAGACTGCTCCTGATATCAAAACCATGGTTGCCATGGTCATTGCGACCCGCTTCTTGACCGAGATTGGTCTGGTGGCGAGTGTCACTGTTGACCGCACCCTGGATATGATTAACAGTGACATCGACGCACTTCACCACGCAAACACGCGTGATGTAGCCGTCGCATGGATCAAGAGTCAACTCTTTGGTGCTGATGTGGTCTTTGTAATGGACGGTAATAGTGACCTCATTGAGGTCATCAATCAAGACCCTGAACTCGAGGCGAAGTATCGCATCGCTAGGTGCTCTGGGGACAAGGCTGTCTGGATCGTTTACAACACTGAAAGTGTTATGATCCATGAAGCATTTAACCCGACTGGTATCCGCGTAGCGGCAAATAAAAACCACGAGTACATTGCTGTGGTTGCCAGTTTGGATGGTCAGATGACTCTCCTCGTTGGTGGCCACAATAAGTCTGGAGATGCTCCTGAAGACCGAGTGGTTCAGACACAGGAGATCACCAACTTTGTTCGTTGGGTGAACGGCTTTTTGGTCGAACATCCCGAGATTGAGCAGGTGATAGCCGGTGTTGACACCAATGTCTATAGTGACGTTATGGTCTCCATCAACCCCACTTCTGGCGAGGTCGAGACACAGATTGCGCCCGGTAATGGCTATGGAGGGCATGACCTCCCTATTTCTCTTCCTGGTTGGAATGTCTATCGCACAGCGCCCCGAAACGGCGCGAAGGAGCGTGTGGACACCGACCAGATTAAGAAGATTGAGCTCAAGCTTGTCAACTATGACGTCATTTGGTTCGCCTCGAGGAACCCCACAGCTATGCTTATCGGCACTCATGCTAATGATGAGCCCATGGTTCACCTTCCCAACACGGAGTGTTGCTCTGACCACCTGCCACTCGAGGCCAGGATCCAGATGAACATTCACGTGTAAGCAAACTTGTTGCAAACACAAAGTTATAAATAAAAAAAAATGAATATAAAAAAAGAAGAATAAATTAAAGAAGGAGAATGAATCATTTTACAACAGTATTTACAAATTGTGGAGAATATGTGAGAGAAGATGTGATGGAGAGGATAGAAAATTATGTTAGACCCTATTATGAATTTTTAAAGAAAGCGAAGATATATAAAAGAAAGGAGGATAAAGAGGTATATTCAGATAAGAGAGAGAGTTTAAAAGCAGAGATTAAAAATGAAGAATTGATGGAATATCTTCAAAAAGAGATTTTACCTATTGTTCAAAAATATGGGAAAGAAAGAGACCAAGAATTTGAAATACTTCCAACACATATGGATTTATTAGTATATCAAAAAGGAGGTTATTTTGAAGACCATATTGATTTTATAAGTAATCATAGTAACATGACACAGCAATATACATTATTAATTGGTTTAGAAAATTGTGTAACGGGAAAGACATATATATGGAATTCATTTATAAAAGATTATTTTGGATATAATGAGTCGATTAAAAGGGGAGGATTATTATGGTTCTGTTCAGATACACATCATTTTTCAGAGAAGTTTGAAGATGAAGAGAATGAAAAAACAGTATTATCTTTATCTTTGAGAGCGATTAAAAAGAAAGAAGAACCATTAATCGAATATTATAGTATAAAATCTAGTGAAGGTAAAGTCTTTTATTTAAGAAAAGATAAATTAAAAAATACAATGTTATCGACCCTGTATGATATTCAAAATGGAGAGGAGAATGAAAAATCGATATTAGATTTAAATAACGAAGAATTAGAATATATACGAATATATTTGGAGAATGAAAGAGAATTAGAAAAAGAAGAGATGGAGAAGATTATTGAAAAATTATCATTTTTAATGTTAATACAACCACAATTAAAGACATGTGCTTTACCTTCTTCTAAAATCAAAGAATTAAATGAAAAGATATCTAAAAATCAAAAATATATATTATTTAACCAGTTTGAACCATGGATGGTTGAATGGAGTGAAAAGATGAAATATATACCTTTTCAGATAATTTATCATTGTAATGACATCACACGACAAATTGATATGAATGATAATAGTGATAATAGAATAAAAGAGATAGAAAGTTATTTAAAAAATATGAGAAAAAATTTTTCTTTTCAAGACCCTGATTTTGGGGAACGTTTAAATAGTAGATTAGATAAGATTTATTCAGATGTTGATTTTTTAGATATTGAAAATAACTACATAGAATTAGGTGTAAAAAATAAAAACTGGGTAAATGAAGAATTCATATTATTAGGGGGGGATGGTCAGTATATTAAAGGAAATGGAGAGTTAGCATATATAGCATCTAAAATGGATAAAAAAGAGAAGAAGAGACCGATTGTTTATAAAATAAAACAGATTATACATAATCATCAGTATCGTTATACAAAAAGAAAAATAAAAAATAGATTTAATGATTATACAAAATATGGTAGAGGTTCATATTATGATAGTGATGAGGATAAAGGATTAGATGAGATTGAAAAAAAGATAAAAAGGAAAAAAACGATAAAAAAATTAAAAAAAGATGCGATTAAATATGGTAAGAATGAAGAGAGTAATTCAGAATATGAATATATTCTCTATAATCGTAAAAGGAGAAAAAGTTCAAAAGAGACAACGATGCATGTAAAAAAAATATTAAAGAATGTATTAAAAGAGAATAAAATAAAAGAAGAGGAGATTGATTGGAATAAATTTGAAAATCAGAATCAAAATATGGAAGATAGTGATTTTAGTGATGAAGAGGATAATAAAATTCAAATCAATCCAGGAATGAATTATCATTATTTATTTATAAAAAAAGATGATAATGATTCTTCTGAATCAGAAGATTTATCAATAAGTGATAAAAAATTATGGATGAAGAATGAATCTTCTGATTCTTCTGATTCTTCTGATTCTTCAGAAAGTGATAAAGAAGAAGAAGTATTGATGGAGAGTGATAAAGAGGAAGAAGTATCGATGGAGAATGATAAAGAGGAAGAAATATCGATGGAGAGTGATAAAGAGGAAGAAGTATCAATGGAGAGTGATAAAGAGGAAGAAGTATTGATGGAGAATGATTCTTTAAAAGATGATATTGAATTTACAGATGATGGAGATAAGAATAATATAAAATTAAATATAAAGAATGAAGAAAATGAAGTGGATGAAGAAGAAGAGAAAAAATTAATGAAAATGTTTGAGAATGAAGATAGTAAAAATAGTGATTCAAGTGATAAATCGATTCGAAGTGATTTAAAATCGGACGATGATGTAATTCAATTTGGTAAATTTGAAGTAGATGAAGAGCATATAAAAATATATCGTTGTCATAATGTTCATATACCATTATATCATGAATCATTTTCAAATTATTCATTTACACAGGAGGAGAAGAAGAATATCATTAATATAGTAAAGGATTTAAGTTTTGAAGAAGCGTATGATTTTAGAGAACAGATATTAGAAAAATATTATGAAGAAGGTTGTAATGAAGGGAGTGAGGAGATAAATAGGTATAGATTTAAGATATATTATGTTTATTATGGATTTATAAAAAAAGAAGATTAATAGAAGAATGAAAAATCGGAGGAGATAGAATTTAATTTTCTGGAGGCAGATTTTCTCATCACATTATCATATTTTTCATCATATGGATATAATCTTTCAATACTATGTAATGTCTTTTCACATTTTGCAATATTTCTACGAATTTTTTTTTCCAAGATATAAACTTGACTTCGAAGAATGACTAATTCTTTTTCTATATTCATGTTTCGTTTACGTTATATATATTTTTTTTTTATAAATGAGAATCTTTTTATTTATAAATATAAAAAGAATCATTTTTTTTAATGAAAAAGAGAATGAATATTCACTACTTCACTTTGAAGACGAGATGAAGAGTTCATAATTTCAATTTTATTTAATTCAGCGATTGGTTTTTCAGTTAATGAAGTTAAATAATCAATCTTATTTAAAAAATCACCCTGAATAGATTCAATAAAAAGTTTATTATCCGTCATATAATAGGTATAAATATACATATATTTTAGTACATTTCTAGCATGAATAATAACATTAAGAGCTTGAATTAGATATTCACCGGTCTCATGTAGAGAACCATGTAATTCGGAGAGGTCATGACTTTTTTGAATCATCTTCTCTTTTAATTGAATGGAATATTTAACAGCCATTTTTTGACTCATAAAAGATTTAAAATAATGCATATAATATTGAAGATCTAAAGTAGCTTTTTGTACTTTTTCTTCAGTAGCTCTATCATATCCTTCTAATATTTTACCATTACATGCTTTACTATATCCACAATTGGTCTCCCAAGGATGCATACAATCCCAACAGAATGAATGAGTACAAAATCTACATTTCATATGTCTACAACCTTGATTCTTTTCAATGGACATTCTACATTTAGGACAACGTTTTGTATTTGATAATAACCAATCCATTGTTTTTCCCTCTGATCTATCTAATTCATTCCATCTCTCAAGTAATTCACATGTAATTGGGTAATGATCCTCATCTGAACAATGAAAACATCTTCTCTTTGAACAAGGACATTCTACAAAATGTTCTTTTACTGTATTCTTACATCGAACAATACTTGTTATATGAAAAATATAAGGAATCATAGAATGATTCACAAAATATCGATTACAACATGAATCTATACATGATTTAATTCCATTTTGATATTGTAAAAAATGCCGTATAATATATTTATTATATTTTGGTACTAAATCAGTAAAAGATAATCGAATACATATATCAGGTAAAAGTCTCATTTTACAATCATGTTGCATACACTTTAAATGTAAAGATTCTCCTTCATCTATTTTAATTCGAATATGTTGATAATAACAATCTTTACAAAAGAGATGACCACATGACATTCCTATAATCTCATCTGTTTCAAAACCACATACTTTACAAGTTAAAGTTTTATTTTCAAGAATCACATTTAAAGATGATATATCTATATAATCAGTATCTTTATATTCTTTTAAAAAATCAGATTCTGTGGTTAAAGATTGAAATATTTTATCTTCATTCCACTTATTATCAATCAATAGTAAAAATGTTGAATTTATAGATAAAGATAAAGTGTGAGATAATTCTTCAACTCTTTTATGAATCATCATAAATACTTCATCTTCATTTAATGAAAAATATTTACTTCCTTCAAACATAAAAGACTCATGAATGACTGAATTGGATACGTTTGTTGTAGGACGATGAACTACAGTAGATTCTTCATCTACCGTATATTCATCTTCTTCATATTCATACTCTTCCATTTTTTATTTGTTGGTTCTTTTATTATCATTTTAATAACAATCATAAATATAATATCAAAGTTATTCATTTTTTTTATCATTTTTACGTTTAAATTTATTTTATATAAACGTAAATAAATAAAAAAATGAAAAAATAGAAAATCACGAATATGAAAGAATAAATGAATATAAAAAGTATAAATAATAACTTAAAAATGCCGAATTGGTGTTCAAACGTACTTGAAGTAAACGGTGAAGATGAGGATATTAAAAAATTTTATGAAGAGAATCGTGTAGAAGATGACGATGATGCAAATGATATTCAAAAAACAGAATTATCATTTAGAAACTCAGTACCTTTTTCGAAAGGAAGTTGGGATTACAATGAAGCTGTAATTATTTGGGGTACAAAATGGGATGCAAGTGATGTAGATGTAAATATTGATGAAGAGTATCTAAGATATAATTTTCAAACAGCATGGGCACCTCCAAGAGAATGGTTAGAAAAAGTAGCTAAAAAATATCCTCAACTTCATTTTTCATTAGATTATGAAGAACCTGGAATGGATTTTTTAGGTAAATTAGTATTTGAAGAAGGCGAATGTATTGAAGATATGCAAGATGAATATACATCCTATCATATGAATATGAATGGATTATATGAAGTTTGTAATAATATTATTCAAAAACTATTTACCTATCATCTAGCTAAGGACCTTATGGATATATATGATGATAAGATTGATATTAAAGATGTATATGATTTTGAATCTTTTATGGATATGAATGATAGTGGTCTAAACCCCTATTTTATCAAAGAGATTCAATCAAATCCGATAAAATTAACAGGATTTGATGAGATTCATGAGATTTTCAATGAATTAGAAGAGACAGAACATCGATGGATGGTATCAAGTCATATTAAATCTCTCTTTGAAGAGAAATATAAACCTCTTCAAATGATGATTCAAAAACTATATCAAAAAATAAAGATGAATCATATTCGTCAAAAAATCCATCAAAAAAGATCACAACCTATCTTTCAAAAGATTCAAGAATATGGATTTTTACCCGAAAATTTAGGTAAAGATACAATTCAACAATTTACTGAACAACCTGTATTTACCGTCTTTTCCAAAGGAGGTCCCATCTTTCATGAAATTCAAAATTCAATCTCTATTTAATAAGAATGAATTAAACTTAAAGAAAATGTATAAAAAAAGAGGAAGAATGAGACAATTTATAAAATATGTATGGAATGGTGAGGAGATACTTCCGAGAGGAGTATATAAGATGATTTTTCGACAAAGTATGATTCAATACTTTCAAAGAACGAATGGAATTAAAAAGAAGTATGAATATGGAGAAGTAAGGCATATACAACATCAATATTTAAATAAAGAGATATTATATGCTTCAAATGATCTCTATATACAGAATTTTCATATAACAAATCAAAAATATAATTGTGAACATGTATGGTGTAAATCATATTCAAAGTTGAATAAGATATTATCCATAGATTTACATAATATTTTTCTAGCAGATAAGAAGAAGAATGAGGAGAGAGGAGTACAACATTATGGGAAAAATGGATTTATTCCGGATAAGAAGTCAAAAGGTAAGATAAGTAGGACGATAAGTTATATACATTTTCAATATCCGAATACATTTGAACATTATCATCATAAAATGATAAAGATAGAAGATATAATTCGATGGAATTTTAAGTATCCTCCAACTTATTTTGAATTGTATAGAAATGAGTTTATTTATCATTATCAAGGTAATTATAATCCTTTTATTCGTTATCCCATTCTCTTTTATCTTTTTTATAAAGATGAGTGGAATTTTCCCGAATTATTAAAAGAGTTAAAAAAGACGACGATAACAGTCATAAAATCATCAATCATTCGTTATACACATATATTATAAGATGGGAGGGGGGTAGGTCGCCTTGTTGAGCTATGCTCAACATTAAAAAAATGCCAGTTATTCTACATCTTCAACAACACATGAAGAGTAATCTTTTGATAATGTACCTGGATTAAATAGATAAGTTGGTATTTTGATATCATATTTTTTTGAGAGTCTTTCCCGTCTCTTTTCAAATTCAATTAGATATTCATCTCTTCGTAAAATCATCTCTTCCATCTTCTTCGAATCTTCAGGTTCTTTTACTCTATTTGTATCTAACTCCAATGTATTCTCATCTAATTCTTCTATCAATCGATAATATTGTTTACCATAAGTATGTTTATTTGGATCTAATGTTTGAAGTGACTTTTCTATTAATGTTCTACGACTTACTAAATAATCCCTCTCTATCATCCACTGCCTCTTCTTTATCTGATAATTTAATAAACTTTTATGAATATTTAATTCATAAAATTTTTCATACAAAACTTTCAATTCATCCATCTTCTCTCGAAATTCTCCATCTTCTATACCCTGATATAGGTCTTCCATTTTTTTTATATCCATTTCTTTAAGTTCAATTCATTCTTCTTTATTATTCATTTTTTTATGAATTTTTCTTATAACGTAAATACTTTTCCATAGTATAACCACATGAAGAGACCGAATCCTGACTTTGAGATCACATCCAAGAAGTTATACATAATATTCTTATTTTCGATATCTACATAATAAGCAATGCCATAGAAACTCCATATAATAGCAAATACGATAAATATCATCTTTTTATGACGGAAATCATCATGTTTCACAAAGAATCGATACATAAAGTATAACATGAGAGCATAGGCGATAAATCCAATAATACCTCCTTGCATCTTATCCATATATCCATTTTCTCCTAAATATCCAAACAATAACATTAAATAATTAAAGAAGATGACAAGAGCGAAACAAGTAAATGAGATTGGTTTTTTAGAATAAAAAGTAAAGAATAAGACCAAACCTAATATTAAAAAGGGAGTAGTAATCGCCCAATCCATATAACGAATCTGAGTAATATGTTCTAAAGTAAAATCTTTTCTTTGAGTCATCGTTAAAAACATAGAGTAAACATAACCTGCAATTAAAGAAACAGCAGTCTCTACATTTAAAATATGTCTTGCTTTAATACTATCTGTCTTCATCGATTCAATAAAAGTAATTAGAGTTGTACCAAATAAAAATATACATGAGAATAAAAATGTCTCTTTTACAAATTGAATCTTTGAACTCTCTTTTATCTTCTTCTCTTCAGGTTTATTCATTCTTCTACTATTATTAGTTATTATAAAAATATTTTATTCTTATCTATTAAAATATTTTGTTAAATATTTAGCACGATATTTGATAATCTCTTGATTAAAAACGGATGATTTTATCATATCATCTGGACAATTAACAATAATTCTATCTTTATGATAGATCATACGATTAACATCATATTTTCCGAAGAAATCAAGGGAAGGGAATCTTTCAAACTTATGATGTACAGGATTAATATCTTTACCTGTTTCATAATCAATCATTAAAACTTTTTTAAAGAAATAATCATCTTTTTGATATAAACGTTGTTTCATTCGACTTGCATCTACACCTTCTCCAACTTCATATGTGTATCCATAAACATGTATTTGTCTTTTTAGTAAAATGACTTTATCCATAAACATCTCAACAAAAATATGATTATTATATTTAATAATCTCAGCTGTCTCAGT
>JACCEB012176041.1_pt1 | contig 11508 bp, 10 predicted proteins | sample 7454761 | NCBI WGS metagenome assembly JACCEB01 (sample SAMN15323454, study PRJNA562643) | freshwater metagenome | isolation source: river surface water | place: USA:Blue River Watershed | collected 2017-08-18 | reverse complement strand
GTCATCACCACGCGTGCCACACTCTCGTCGATTCGGGACGCGGCCCTCAAGCGTTTGAAGTCCTGAGTGCTGCCGCTTTAACCGCCGCACACGCTCGCTGACCCGTCTCTGCTGCGGGCATTCACGCAATGCGTGGGTTGGGCAGCCCCCAAGAAAAAGCCATCTGACACCGGGCGGGTGCAGATGGCTGGCTTACAGACGCCAGCACCGAGGTGCTGGCGATGCAGGTCCGTTCAGTGGAACTGCTCTTCCTCGGTGGAGCCGGTCAGCGCCTTCACACTGGACTGACCACCCTGGATCACGGTGGTCACGTCGTCGAAGTAGCCTGCGCCCACTTCCTGCTGGTGCGACACGAAGGTGTAGCCCTTCTCGCGAGCGGCGAACTCGGGCTCTTGTACCATGTTGACATAGTGTTTCATGCCTTCGCCGCGTGCATACGCGTGGGCGAACTGGAAGCTGTTGTACCAGTTGACGTGAATGCCGGCCAAGGTGATGAACTGGTACTTGTAGCCCAGCGCAGACAACTCGTCCTGGAAGGCGGCGATGGTCTTGTCGTCCAGGTTTTTCTTCCAGTTGAAAGAGGGCGAGCAGTTGTAGGACAGCAACTTCCCGGGGTGCTTGGCGTGCACAGCCTGCGCAAACTCACGGGCAAAGCCCAGGTCAGGCGTGCCGGTCTCGCACCACACGAGGTCGGCGTAGGCAGCATAGGCCACGCCGCGGCTGATGGCTTGCTCCAGACCGTTTTTGACGCGGTAAAAGCCCTCGGGGGTACGCTCTCCCGTCAGGAAGGGCTTGTCGTTGGCGTCGTGATCGCTGGTGATCAGGTTGGCAGCTTCGGCATCGGTACGGGCCAACACAATGGTGGACACGCCCATGACGTCAGCCGCAAAACGGGCCGCGATCAGCTTTTCGCAGGCTTCCTGGGTGGGCACGAGCACCTTGCCGCCCATGTGGCCGCACTTCTTCACCGCTGCGAGCTGGTCTTCAAAGTGAACGCCTGCTGCACCGGCGGCGATCATGTTCTTCATCAATTCGAAGGCGTTGAGCACGCCACCGAAGCCGGCTTCAGCGTCCGCCACGATGGGCAGGAAGAAGTCGGTGTAGTCCTGGCTGCCCGGCTCGATGCCACGGCCCCACTGGATTTCATCGGCGCGCTTGAAGGTGTTGTTGATGCGACGCACCATGGTGGGCACCGAATCGTAGGCATACAGCGACTGGTCGGGGTACATGGTCTCAGAGGTGTTGCCATCGGCGGCCACTTGCCAGCCTGACAGATACACGGCCTCCAGACCGGCCTTGGCTTGCTGCATGGCCTGTCCTGCAGAAATGGCGCCGAAGGAATTCACATAGCCCTTCTTGGCTTCCCCGTTGACGAGGCGCCACAATTTGTCAGCACCGCGCTTGGCCAGGGTGTGCTCGATGTGCAGGCTGCCACGCAGGCGCACGACGTCAGCGGCACTGTAGCCACGCTTGACGCCTTTCCAGCGCGGGTTGTGGGCCCAGTCTTTTTCGAGGGCGGCGATTTGTTGTTCGCGGCTGAGTTGTTCGGTCAGGTTTTGGGGCATGAGATCACTCCTTGAGGTTAACGATGCGTCGGGATGCGAACACGCGGGTTGTTCAGATCCGTTGCACAGAGTTTATGTCTTGTAGAAGAGCGGATCCACATCTTATGTCTTATATAAGAATTATTTATTTCTATTTAAAATCAACAACTTAATAACGTAATTTTTCAATATGAAAATCTATTTCTCATATCAAGAAAAAATATTGCGTCGCAGCAATTTGAATTTTCGTATTAAGAAAAATAATTTGCTCTCGTGAAAACCGCTGCACCCGGATGGCTGAGAGGCTGTGTGGGCGCTGGTTGCGACCCAAAGCGGCAGGTCAACCGGGCAGGCGGGAGCTGTTGGGTGGACACGCCTGCAGCCAGTCCCCGTGCTCGATCAGCGCACGCCCTTCGACGCGCAAGGCATCAATCTCGTAGAGCAGGCAGGGCATCGGACCGTCGGGTGTGTCCACCGCCACGGTGCGGCGGTGGTATTCGCCAGTCGGCTGAGGCAGCAGACCCTCGAGATGATCGAGCTGGAGCAGCACCGACGGCGTGACGTCGTACACCTCTCCCAGAACCCAGTCACCATGGCCCAGCAACAGGCCAGGGTACCGTCCGAGGTGGTAGAGACGTCCCCGCACCCGGGCCGTCGTGACAAAGCGGGGCAGCGGCTGGTAGCGGTGGATGTCGTTGCGACCCCCGCGACGCAGCGTGCCGTACACAAACACACGCGTCGTCTCGGTTTGCTGCATGATGCGCTCCTGGTCACCTTCTATGAACTCTACCGCCTCATTGTCACACCAGCCCTTGGTCTTGCACTATGCATGCCTGGCCGCCAGCATGGCACTGGTGGGCAGCTACGTCACCTTGTCGCAGCAACTCGTGGCAGTGATGGGGGTGACGGTGCTCGCCTGGTGCCGATTCACGATTGGTGCCCTGGCCATGCCCCACTGGTTGCGCAAGCCCGCCGATGAGCCCCCCCTCACGCCAGCGCTGCACGGCTGGTTGTTTCTGGAGTCCTTGCTGGGCAATGTGCTGTTTTCTTTGTGCATGCTGGCCGGTGTGCAACGCACCTCGGCGGTGTCGGCCGGCGTGATTCTGTCGTTCACGCCCATGGCCGTGGCCTTGCTGAGTCGATGGTGGCTGGGTGAGCGCGTGGCTGGACGCACCTGGTTGGGCATCGCGCTCGCGGTGGGGGGCATGGCCTTGCTGGGCGCAGAAGGCCGATTGACCGCAGCAGACGATGCGGGTGCTGCCTGGTCGACCAGTGCCGTCGGCAATCTCTTGATTCTCGCTGCCGTGGTGTGCGAAGCCAGCTACGCGGTGATTGGCAAGCGTCTCACCCGCACCCTGAGCCCGCGCCGCATCACGGCGCTGATCAACCTGTGGGGCTGGGTGCTGATGACCCCTCTGGCCTGGGCAGCCTTGCAGGCGTTCAACCCGGCTGCGCTGAATCTCGGCCATTGGAGTGCCTTGCTCTTTTACGCGCTGGCGGCCAGCGTGGGCACCGTCTGGTTGTGGATGACAGGCCTGCAGCGCGTGCCGGCCAGCCAGGCCGGTGTGTTCACGGCCATGCTGCCGCTGGCTGCGTGTACGGTGGCCTGGGTGTTGGGCGAAGCGCCGTCGCCGCTGCAATGGTTCGCCTTGGGGCTCACGCTAGCCGGTATTGCGGTGTCCAACTGGATACGCCCACAAGACGTTTGAGAGGGAATTTCCCCCTGAAACCGCTGCCTTGCCAGGTTGTCCCTCTGAAAAAAACAACATCCCGAGTGAAAAAAGTGCTTTTCCCCTTGGAAATGCGATTTTTTCCCGATAGCATCCGGGGTGCTGAAGGATCTGCAGATTCCTCCAGCGACAACTAACCTCTTCTAGAAGGAAATTGAATCATGGCAACTGCAAAGAAAGCACCGGCTAAAAAAGCCGCCGCAAAAAAAGCTCCGGCTAAAAAAGTCGCAGCCAAGAAGCCCGTAGCGAAGAAGGCTGCACCGGCCAAGAAAGCCGCTGCCAAGAAGCCCGCCGCCAAGAAAGCCGCTCCGGCCAAGAAGGCTGCTCCGGCTAAGAAGGCTGCTGCCAAAAAGCCCGCAGCCAAGAAGGCACCTGCCAAGAAGCGCACCCCCAACGCCGCCTTCATGAAGGCCTTGACCCCCAGCGCCGCATTGGCAGCCGTTATTGGCAACGCCGCTGTGCCGCGCACCGAAGTGGTGAGCAAGCTGTGGACGTACATCAAGAAGCACGGTCTGCAGGACAAGGTCAACAAGCGCAACATCAACGCTGACGACAAGCTCAAGGCCGTGTTCGGCAAGAGCCAGGTCACGATGTTCGAACTGGCTGGCCTCATTGGCAAGCACCTGAGCTGATCGTCAGATCTTCCTCAAGCAAAGGGCCGCATCTGCGGCCCTTTGCTTTTGGTGCGACCCCCTGGGATCGCTGTGGGGCACTCTCAGCGCAGCCGTGCCCGCGGATCCTTGCGACCCAGGCGGGCGAGCAAGAGTTCCACTTCCTTCATGGTCTGTGCACTCATCTTGGCACCGGGCTTGCGCTGTGCGTCGCTGGTCAGCAGACCGCGACGGTGCATGATGTACTTGCGCACTGCCAGTCCCACGCCGGGTTGCTGCTCATAACGAAGCAAGGGCAGGTGGGCATCGAACAGATCGTGTGCCGCCTCTGTCTCTCCCGCGCGGCTGAGTCGCACCACATCGCACAACATGTCCGGGAATGCGTAGCCCGTGTTGGCGCCATCGGCACCGCGTGACATTTCAAAATCGAGGAACAAGCCACCGTTGCCGCACAGGATGGCGATGTGGCGCATCTCGCCATTCTTCTCGAAGTTGCGCAGTGTGGAGATTTTGTCCAGCCCTGGCCAGTCTTCATGCTTGAGCATCACGATGGCGGGGATCTCCTGCACCATACGACGAATGACCCCAGGCGTCATCTGCACCGAGAAGGTGAGAGGGTAGTCCTGCAACACGATGGGGATGTCCTGACCGATGGCATCGCTGGCCTGCTGGTAGTAGGTGACGATCTGGTCATCGGTACGCAAGGTGTTGGGGGGCGCAATCATCACGCCGGCAGCCCCAGCGGCCATGACCTCCTGGGCCAGGATGCGCATGCTGGCAAAGCCGGGTGATGACACGCCAGCAATGATGGGCAGGCTTGGGGCACGGGCGGTCATCGCGCGGGTGATGCTCACGCTTTCAGCCAGTGAGAGCTTGGGCGCTTCGCCCAACTGTCCCAGCACCGTCACGCCGGTGGCGCCGCAGGCGACGTAAAAATCCGTGAGACGGTCCATCGACGCGGTGTCAATCGTGCCGTCGTCCAGAAATGCGGTGGGGGCAATCGGGTAGACGCCGTGAACCTGGTCAGTCAGTCGCATGGGATTCCTTGCTGCATGCAGAACATGGTGAATTGAAATGCATCAGATTCGGCTCAGGACATGATCGGCGATGCGGCCGCGGGTCGTCACCCAAATGTCCTGACGCTGGGCACACTGCTCGGCAATTTCGGCGTAAGCCCAGGAGCAGGCGGGCCGACCGTAGCAGTGTGCATGTACCAGCACATCGAGGATCACTGGATCATGGGAATTGGCCAGCATGTGGCTCAGCGCCTCGTCAAAGACTTCCACAAATTGGCGTGGTGTACGACCAAACCGCATGGAATGTGACAGGTCGTTGATCTCAATGCTCAAGGGAACCGCGACCAGGGAGCCCTGATCGAACTCCTGCACATAGGGAAGATCCTCGTCCAGGGCATCACCTTGCCAACGATAGCCCAGCTCCACAAGCCGTTCAAAGGTGCTGTGACTCGCGGTGGCGCGCGGACTGATCCAGCCGGCCGGTGCCTGTCCGGTGACCCGGGTGAGCAAGTCGGTGGTCAAGCGGGTGTATCGCTCATCGTCCGCTTCTGACAGTTTGGCTGGAATCAGGTCCTGGGCATACCCGTGTGCCACGATTTCATGCCCGGCTTGGGCAATGGCGAGAACCTGTTCAGGGTCGCGCTCGGCCAGAACGCCGGAGGTGAAAACATTGGCATGGACGCCTGCGCGTTCAAGAATGCCCATCAACCGGCGAATACCGGCCTGGGCACCGTAACGGCCATAGGAGTCGGCATTGGTGTCAAACACACCAGCGGGGAGGGGATTGCCCATGGGGCCAATACCGGATGCGTTTCCATCCGACCAGGCTTCATAGGCCACATTGAAAACCACCGCAACGTGTCGGTCGCCAGGCCAGCGCAAATCACGCGGGGCACGCCGAATGGCATGGGCACCCGCCGAGTGTCGAGAGGTCATAGAAGTGAAGGAAAAGGTGATCGTGGTTTATTTACGCTGTTGAACTGCGGCCATCGCTTCTTGCATGATGTCTGCGTCGGTGGTGGTACGCACCTTGTCATAGACCCCTTCCAGCGACTTGCGAAATACCGCCGCATCGCCGATGCGGTTGACTTTCATGCCCTTGCTCTCCAAGGATTTCACCAGCGAGGCGTTGACCTGTTCGGACACGGTGCGTTGTGCTTTGGTGGCCGCTATCCCTGCATCCACCACGGCTTTTTTCAGATCGTCCGGCATGCGGTCAAAGGTGCGCTTGGACATCAGCAGCGGAATCGCTGAGTAGGTGTGGTTGGTCAGCGACAGGTATTTGGTCACTTCGAAGTACTTGTTCTGATCGATCACAGCCAGGGGAATTTCAAGGCCGTCGATCGTGCCTTGCTGCACGGCTGTGAAGGTTTCGCCCCAGGCCATGGGGACGGCATTGCCACCCATGGATGAGAACATGCCAATGAACACAGGGTTTTGCATGACACGGTATTTCACGCCCTTCACATCGTCGGGCTTGATCACCGGTCGCACGTTGTTGATCATGTTGCGAAAGCCGCCTTCCATGAAACCCAGCAGCTTGATGCCCTTGGCGTCGAGTTTGGCTGCCATCTTTCTCCCCACGGGGCCATCCAGAACAGCCTGGGCTTGTGCTTCACTTTCATACAGAAAGGGCAAGTCATTCACCTGGAACGCTGGCTCGATCTGGGCAATCACCGCATTGGTGATGACGCCGGCGTCGACGGTGCCCAGGCGCATGCCCTCCAGCATGGGTTTTTCATCGCCGAGCTGTCGGTTGGGAAACAACTGCACCTCAATGCGACCTTGAGAGTTGGTTTCCACGGCTTTTTTGAACTCACGTGCGCCCACCGCATAGGGGTCGGTATCACCCGCCGAACTGGTCCATCCCAATTTGATGATGGTCTTGGCTTGGGCCAGCGCCATGCCGCTGCTGGCCAGCAGCGTAGCGCCTAGAACCAGGCAGGTCATCCGTTTGCCAATATGTGGGGTCATGAGAGTCTCCTAAAAATGAAATGGTGGTGAGACGATGTCACCACCAGAGACGCTCATCCTGGCTGAAATCTCGGGAAGTAGCCAGCACGCGGATTACAGACCAGGGTAATCCCTAGCCGAGAGGGTCACCCGTGGGACCGAAGGTCGTCCGCGAGACGCCATTGCTGGGCACACTATGTGGCCATGATCAAATTTTCCGATTCCGACTCGCCTGCTGGGACAAACTGGAGCACCCGAGTCCTGAATGGACTGGCCTGGATGCTTCGAGCCAGTCTGATCACTGCCATGGCCATCATGCTGTTTTGTATTGCCCTGCAAGTGATCATGCGTTATGTGTTTTCCCGAACGCCCTCGTGGAGCGAGGAGCTGGCCATCCTCATGTTCGCCTGGTGCGCCCTTGGAGGGCTGGCACTGGGCGTTCGCGAGGGTTTTCATGTGCGAATGGATTTGCTGCTGGAACGCCTGTCACCCGCTGCGCGTCGGTGGTCTGAGCGCGGTATCGACGCGGCGACGGCCTTGCTGGGGGGCTATTTGGCGGTGGCGGGCTGGCGTTATGTGGACATGACGCGCGGCGCCACATCGGCCGCCATTCAATACCCCATTGAATGCTTGCATGCACTCGCGCCTGTGGCGGGAGTTCTGATGGCCTTGTTCGCTTTGGAGCGAGCCTGGCGTGGCGCATCTGCCGTGGTTGCCCCTGAGAAGGTGTCAACATGAGCACCGGCGCTTTGATCCTGACGGCAGGGTTCGCCCTCCTGGTGCTGGTGGGCTTTCCGTTTGCCATCGCGATTGCCGCCGTCAGTGCCCTGTTTCTGGTGGTGGTGGACATGGAGCCGGCGTTTTTGGCGCAGCAAATCATCGCAGGCTCGCAGTCGTTCAGCCTGCTGGCGATACCCTTGTTCATGCTGGCGGGTGAGTTGATGAGTGCCGGGGGGCTGTCGCAACGCTTGGTGGATGTGGCGGGCGTGTTTGTCCGGCACCGGGTTGGCGGGCTGGCGATGGTGGCCGTGATTGCGGGGTTGATTTTTTCTGCAATCTCCGGCTCTGCACCTGCCACCACGGCGGCCATCGGCGCCATCCTGATTCCTGCCATGGTCAGGCAAGGGTATGACAAAGCCTTTGCAACCTCGATTGCCGTCAGTGCGGGTGTGCTGGGCCCGCTGATTCCCCCTTCCATTGCCTTTGTCATCTGGGGCATCGTGGCCGAACAATCCATTGGCCGCCTGTTTCTGTCGGGCATCGTCCCGGGACTGGCCATTGCGCTGGGGCTGCTGATCGTGTGTTTTTTCCACGCCAAGCGACACAACGTGCCCCGCATGGACAAGGCCACCCCGCAGGAAATGGTCCAGGCGTTGACGCGCGGCAAATGGGCGTTGCTGTCGCCGGTCGTCGTGCTGGGCGGTATTTACGGCGGCGCCTTCACGCCCACCGAGGCCGCCGCCGTGAGTTGTGTGTATGCCTTGTTGGTGGGATTGTTCATCGAGCGTCAGTTGCAATGGCGGGACCTTCCCAGGATGTTGCTGGGGGCAGCCCGCACGAGCGGCTTGGTCATTGCCATCATCGCCGTATCGACGGCATTTGGGGTGTTGATAGCCCAGGAACAAATTGCGGTTCAGTTCGCCACCTGGCTGTCTGAGCAGGTGAAAGAGAAGTGGTTGGCCCTCGCTGGCCTGAACATCGCTTTCTTCCTGCTGGCCGCCGTGATGGACGAAATCGCCATCATGGTCATTCTGGGTCCGATGTTGATCGCGATTGCCAACAAGTTTGGATTGGACCCGATCCACTTTGGCTCGATCATTGTGACCAACGTCTCCATCGGCATGGCTGCACCACCGATTGGGTATTGTCTGTTTGTGGGGATGGCCATTTCAGGGGTCTCCCTGGGCAAACTCTCCAAAGCCATTTGGCCCCAGATTGGGGTGATGCTGGTGGTGTTGTTCCTGACCACGTACATCCCGGAGTTTGCGCTGATCTTTCAGCCGGCCAAGCGCTGACCGGTTGTCACCCGATTGTGCGAAAATCCGCAGCTATGTGGGGGTTAGCTCCTGCAGGCCATCAAGGCTGGCGGGTAGGCTGGTCCCATTGCAAACGACACCGAGCATTCCCTTCAGCTGTTGACTGTCTGCACGTCGCGCCTGCCTGATCCCTTCTCATCGAGCGCGGTCCCCAACGCGCTTTTTTATTGTCTTGACAACACCCATGCTCAACATCACGCTTCCCGATGGTTCCCAACGACAATTTCCCGGCCCGGTGACCGTGGCCGAGGTGGCTGCCTCGATCGGCGCGGGTCTGGCCAAAGCCGCTTTGGGTGGCCGTGTGGAAGGCCAGTTGGTGGACACCTCGCACACCATCACCGCAGATGCGCGTTTGGCGATCGTCACCGCCAAGGACGCGGACGGCCTGGACATGATTCGGCATTCGACGGCGCACTTGCTGGCCTATGCGGTGAAAGAGCTGTTCCCCGAGGCGCAGGTCACCATCGGCCCCGTCATCGAACATGGGTTTTATTACGACTTTGCCTACAGCCGTCCCTTCACACCGGACGATTTGGCCGCGATTGAAAAGCGCATGACCCAGCTCGCCGCCAAGGACGAGCCCGTCGTGCGCACGGTCATGCCGCGCGACGAGGCCGTGCAGTACTTCAAAGGCCTGGGTGAGCACTACAAGGCCGAAATCATCGGCGGCATTCCTGCGGGTGAAGACGTCTCGCTGTACGCCGAGGGTTCATTCACCGACCTGTGCCGCGGCCCGCACGTGCCCAGCACCGGCAAGCTCAAGCATTTCAAATTGATGAAGGTGGCGGGCGCCTACTGGCGCGGCGACCACCGCAACGAAATGTTGCAGCGCGTGTATGGCACGGCCTGGGCCAGCAAGGAAGACTTGCAGCAGTACCTGACCATGCTGGAAGAAGCCGAGAAGCGGGACCACCGCAAGCTCGGTCGTGAACTGGACCTGTTCCACATCGACGAGCACTCTCCCGGCACCGTGTTCTGGCATCCACAGGGCTGGGTCCTGTGGCAGGAGGTGGAGCAATACATGCGCCGCGTCTACCGAGACAACGGGTATCTTGAGGTCAAGGGCCCACAGATCCTCGACCAGGGCTTGTGGGAAAAAACCGGCCACTGGGACAAATACCGCGAAAACATGTTCGTGACCGAGTCGGAAAAGCGCGACTACGCCCTCAAGCCGATGAACTGTCCCGGCCACATCCTGATCTACAAGCACGGCATCAAGAGCTACCGTGATTTGCCTTTGCGCTTTGGTGAGTTTGGTCAATGTCACCGCAACGAGCCCACCGGGGGCCTGCACGGCATCATGCGGGTGCGTGCGTTCACGCAGGACGATGGTCACATCTTCTGCACGGAAGAGCAGATTCAAACCGAGGTCAAGGCCTTCACCACTTTGCTACAAAAGGTGTACAAAGATTTTGGTTTCACCGATATCCTCTACAAACTCTCGACACGCCCGGACAAGCGCATTGGCTCCGAGGAGAGTTGGGACCGTGCGGAAAACGCCCTGGCCGAAGGTCTACGCGCCTCGGGCTGCGACTTTGAATACCTGCCGGGGGAGGGCGCCTTCTACGGCCCCAAGATCGAGTACACCCTGAAGGACGCCCTGGGGCGTCCCTGGCAGTGCGGCACCATCCAGGTCGACCCCAACATGCCAGAACGCCTGGACGCCGAGTATGTGGCTGAGGATGGCTCACGCCAGCGTCCCATCATGCTGCACCGGGCCATCGTGGGTAGCCTGGAGCGCTTCATCGGCATTCTGATCGAGCAGCATGCCGGCGCCCTGCCGGTTTGGCTCGCACCGGTGCAGGTATCGGTGCTCAACATCACCGATGCCCAGGCCGATTACGCGCGGGATGTCGCACAAATGCTGAAAAATCAAGGGTTTAGGGTGGACCTGGACCTGAGAAACGAGAAAATCACGTATAAAATACGCGAGCATTCGATGCAAAAGCGGCCTTAGATCCTTGTCGTCGGCGACAAGGAGCGGGCTGCTGGTGCCGTCGCGGTGCGCGCCCGAGGTAATCAAGACCTCGGTGTGATGTCCCTCGAAGCGTTCCGTGACCGGATCGCCTCGGACATCGCCCTCAAGAGCTGATTCCATCTAGAAAAAGCCGCTGGGATGCGTGTTCCAACGTGTCGGTGAAGTGTTGCCGCCTTGAAAGCGGCTTCGATTTTTGAAGGACAGTCACCATCGCTACTGAATTTCGCGACCGTCGCCAACGCGAGGAACGCAAACACCGCCTGAACCGGGAAATCATGGCCCCGGAAGTCCGCTTGACGGGTCCTGACAACGAGCCGATTGGCATCGTGAGCCTCGCAGAAGCCCTGCGCATGGCAGGAGACCTGGATGTCGATCTGGTTGAAATCGCCGCCACCGCCTCACCGCCGGTGTGTCGTCTGGTCGATTACGGCAAGTTCAAGTACATCGAGCAGAAAAAGGCGGCGGAAGCCAAGTCCAAGCAAAAGGTTATCGAGGTCAAGGAAATCAAATTCCGACCCGGTACCGATGATGGTGACTACAACATCAAGGTGCGCAATATCAAGCGCTTTCTTGAGGATGGTGACAAGTGCAAGATCACGCTTCGCTTCCGCGGCCGCGAGATCACGCACCAAGAAATCGG
>JACCEB010911986.1_pt1 | contig 11519 bp, 8 predicted proteins | sample 7454761 | NCBI WGS metagenome assembly JACCEB01 (sample SAMN15323454, study PRJNA562643) | freshwater metagenome | isolation source: river surface water | place: USA:Blue River Watershed | collected 2017-08-18 | reverse complement strand
ATAACCCCTACTTGTTCTTCATTATTTAAAAATAAATTTTTACTATTAAAATTAAAGATATATGTTATTATTTGAGCTATATTAATATTTGTTCCTAAAATAACACAATCTAGTGCTCTTTTTCCTATAAAATCTTTAAATAAACTAGAATAATTACATACTGAAGATGATGGTGCACTTGTATTATATTCCCAAACATCATATTGAATAGAAGAATCGAAAATATTCTTTTTTAAATTATTATATATTTGTTGAAGTACAGACATATTGTTTGAGATTACTTTTATAAATTCAACATATTCAGGTGAAAATAATTTAATTTGATCAATATCTTCAATTATTTTATTTAATTGTACACCTGAACCAACAACTATATAATCTGGGTTTACACCAGGAATATTAGGTAAAATACCTGGTATATAAACAATACATTTAAAATATAATTTAATACCATTATTCCACTCTCTTAAAGTACTGAAATAGTTTAATTCATTTAAACCATCACTTTGAAGTTGGATAAATGAATTATAATTATCGATTAAAGATGATAATGTATCTTTTCCTTCAGTTGGAAAATAAATAAATTTACCTTGAGAATTTAATGTTATTAATTCACCTAAACTTTTATTTGTATAATTTTCAAACTTTTTATAAGTAAATAATTCTTTATTATTTAACATTTCTGATTCTTTGTTTGATGTTGAAAGTGTATATACAAAAAAATAATCATCATTTTCATAATAATTATTTTCTACATAGGGTCTTAATACTTTTTCAAATCCAACTGTTTTTATTAATTCAACATTTTTTAATATTTGTTGAATGATACTATTTGTATAAATTATAGAATCATAATATTGTTTAATTGATTCACTAACTCTATTAACTGAGATTGCTTTACTATAAAAATTAGTAGTATCAATATTTTTATCAGTACCTATTAATACATTTTTATAGGTATAAATATCTCCTTCTGCATTTTCTTTAAAGTATTGTTCGTTTTCTAGTTTTTCAACTTTTTTTTCTAAAACCTTTTCTTTAAGTTCAATATTAGGTATATTTAAAATATCATTGGTGACATTTCGATTTTGTAAAAAAAATTGGTTTTGAACACTTATATTCTCATAATTTCTCATATTATCACATTGACAGGAATGATGATTGCATCTTGAACATCTGTTTTTACAACAATGGTGACTCATATTATATATTTTATTTAGATAAAAATATAAATTAAGAAAAAAATATAAATATATATAATATAAAATTAAATTAAATGGAAAGTATTGTTTACCTATTAAACTCTGTTGATCATCAAAAAATACCTTTATTTACTTTTAATGGTAAAACAATTATTGCAAAAGTTGTTGATGTTCATGATGCAAATACTTTAACAATTATTTTTCATAATAAATGTGAAATTGTTAAATTTAAAATACGTGCATTTGGTTATGATTGTATAGAAAAAGAATCTCATAAAAGATTTATTGAATTAATTGGAGGTGAAAATGCTATTATTAAAGTAAAATGTCTTGAATTTGATAGTGACGGTTGTATTTTAGGATATATTTATAAATTTTCTGATGATATTCAAAATTCTGAATCCATCAATTCAATTATGATTAAAGAAGGTTATGGTTATTGTTGTACAAAATAAAAATAATAAAAATAATATTTTTTTTTAATTAAAATTTATAAATTTTTGTTTATAATAAAAATCACGTCTTTTCTTTTTCATTTTTTCTCTATGTTCAGGATCATTAGCATATCTTTCTCTTGCTCTCAATCTTCTTTTTTCCGCATCCATTGTATCTATTATTTCCATATTTTTAGGTTTATAATTCAAATCACTTTTATCTTTGTAAATTTCATTGGTATGTTTGTAATATTCTTTGTTTTTTTCTTTGTTTTGTCTATTATAATTAGTGTTTTTATTCTCTAAATATTTATTTATTAAAATTTCATTTTCATTATTAGTTTCATTATTGGATTCATTTTCGTTATTTGATTCATTATTATCTTCATATTTAATAATAATAATTTGATGAATACCTTCCAAATTATTATTTTCTGAATATATTTGTTTTACAAATTCGAAGTTTTCATCTTCTTCATTCACAATAATAATTCTTTCAAGTTTTCTCATTTTTTGTACAATTCGTACTTTTATATTTATATATTTATATATTTATTTTTTTTTAAGTTTTTTTAATTTTACCTTATAATTCATTTTTTATATTATCTTTTTAGATAATATAATTATAAAAAAAATATATTTTTACTATTCTAATTCAACCTCCTTTATATCTAATCCATCTAATCCACTCAATACATCTTCTTCCATATAAAATTGTGTATGGCTATCATAGTCCACCTCTTTCCCATACTCTTCATTATTATAATAAATATAATGAACTTTTAATCTATTTGTTCTTCCTGGACGTTGTGCTCTTCCTATCACCTGTTTTTCAGTACCTTTCTCCATCTTATGCATAAATATTATATCTGTAGTAAACTCCATATTTAAACCACACCCAAAAAATGTTGAATTTGATAATAATATTTGAGTTTCACCTTCACGATATTCTTTTACGGATTTATCAATGGATTCTATTTTACCACCATCTAATTCCATAAATTTCATTTCTTTTTTATTTAATAAATCTTTTACATATTTAAATGTATTATAAAAATCCGAAAAAATAATATATTTGCGTTTCTTTTTATCACCTTCTTCTCCATCTAATATTTTTTCTAATCTTTCAATTTTACTTGTTCTATCTTTTTCTTTTTCTTCTTTTCCTCTTCGTTTAATCATTCTCATCTTTTTAAAATCACCATACTTCATTTTACAATCACACTTTTTACATTCAACTTCTAAACCTTCAAAATCTTTTATATAATCTCTTTCTTTATTCTCTTCTGCCATTTTTAACCTCTCCTCTTTTTGTCTTCTTCTTTCTTCTATTCTTTCATCTCTTTCTCTTTCTAAATCTTCCATACTTTTTGTTCTTCCTAAAGCTTTCATTTTTTCCTTCTCTTCATTCTTCTTCTTTAACTCTTCTTCTTTCTTCTTCATCTCAATTTCCCATTTTTTATTATCAAATAACCAATGTACACATTCAATACATAAATCACTTTTACACTGAGTTCTAAATATTTCTTTCATATTTTTAGGATTTTTAAATTCGGTATCTTCTTTGTCATATACTTTTTTGTCTTCAACACTTTGATAACATATCATACAAATTCTATTTTTTGATACTTTATTTCGTATAATATCTCTTTTTTTTTCTAATTCAACAAACTCTTTTTTATCATTTTTAATTCTTACTAAATATTCGCGATACATATTTACACGAGGTTCTTCATTTTCTTCTACTTTTTCAGGTACTTCAATACCTTCACTATCTATTTCATCTTTTAATCTTTTAATCTCTTTTTCCATATCTTCAATTCTAATCTTATAAAATTCTAATTCATTTCTATTCTCTTCAACCATTAATTCTACTGCACCTTCATCTGAAAATGGTATTTTTTTAAAATATTCATTTTTCATCTTTGTAAAATCCATTGCATTCATTCCTCTTAATTCTTCTTCTGTAACTAAAGATGCTAATGTTTCATCTATATATTTATTTACTGATATATATTTTACTACTTCTGGTTCTTCAAGAGGAAAACATGAAGATATAAACTCTTCTTCACATTTTATAATGCGTTCATCTATTTTATCTTCACTAATTGTTGAATAATAACTACCTATTCTATCACTTTTAAATGATGCTGATACAAACCAAATAAAATCGGATTGTACTTTTTGTTGCAACATTGATGATATAGTATCTATTTCATCAAAAATAACACGTTTCATAGATAACATTTGATCTTTTAATGTTGTTACTAACATATGATATTCAAGAGGAGTTGTTAAAATTATATCATAACGATGAATCATTTTTGTATTTTTATAAAGACTCATCATCTCTTCATAATTGACTAATCTTTTTACTTTAAATTTTTTGGGAAAATATTTATTTATAGCTTCCATCCATTGAGTTAAAATATTTTGAGGAACAATAATCCAGGAAGGATCTCGTTCTTCTTCATCTTCATCTAATTCGGGATTCTCTTCTAATAATTTTTTCTTTAAATAATATAAATGACCTAAAACAACATTTGTTTTTCCAGCACCTGGTAAATCACCTAAAATTAAAAAATTCTCTTTTTCTTTTAATTCTTCTGATAAATTTGATATTTGATTTTCTACTTCAAGTGTTTTATAAATTAATGCATTTTGATGATCTTTTAATTTTATTTTTAAGTCCTTGAATTCTTTAATTCTAGGTGAATCATGATTTAATAAATTTATTTTACTCATTATTATTTTTTATGTTTATTCTATTTACTTATTTAATACTTTTTTTAAGTTGATGTAACGAATATTTTATAAAAAAATTAGTTTTTTAAATTTAAATAATTTATTTTAAATTAAAATGAGTACTTAAAAAAAATATAAATTATGCAAAAAAATAATTTAGCATTAAAAAATAATCATTAATCATAATTTAAACTATGCAAAATAAGTAATGCATAAATTCGTTCGGGCCTTCGGGCGGATTTTACCATTAAAACTTGATTTTATTTATTTATTTATATTTTTATCAAGATATATTTTGTGTTAATATTAATCATAAATTTTAATATTAACAATTTTGTAAATTATCCGGGATTTTCATCTTTATTTTTTTTTATCATAATTATTTTTTGATTATTTTTATATGATTTAAATAATAAAATAAAAATTTTATTTAATTATTATTGTTTATTTATTAAGTTATATCAAAATTATTTTTATCAATCTTATTTTATGATTTATTTAATTAAGATAAATTATTAACGGATAAATAATTTACTGTAAGATACAGAAGCGCATGGTATTGAAGCATATATAATTATATCATTATTAAATAAAAATTAATAATTCATGATGAGTTATTTTATGCAAATAAGTAGCGCTAAATATTTTTTAGTTTAAGAAAATATTATTTTAATTTTTAATATCAAAATTTATAAAAATCTAATTAAATTGTATAAAGAAGTAAAAATGAATCATTTTCAACTTAATGAAGAACTACAAAAAATTTTAGAAAGAAAAACTAATTCTATTGAACATACTAAAAGTAATTTTTATTATGATTTAGGCGTAACATCACAAAATTATTATCATTTAAATAATAATGAACAATTTGAAGGTTTTACATATTCTCAAAAAATTCGTTCTTTAATTAGTTTAAAGGTGGAAAAATATCTTCAAAGTTTATTAAAACATGCAACTATAAAAAAAGAATTAAAAAATAAAATTATAGAAGATATAAATATTCAAGAGCTCCATAACGCTTTTATTATAGCTAATGATCTTTGTGAAGAATTAGGTTTAATGGAAAGAGAATATGTTGCGTCTGGTAAAAAATTATTTGACTTAAAAACAAAAAATGGTAAAGAACTTTTTGCTGCTATTTATACTATGTATATTGTTTTACGAAGAATTAATATTGCTATTAATTTTTTAATGGAAGAAGTATTGTTAGAAGAAGGTTTTGATGAAAAAGATAGTGGAAATAAAATTTATTTATTAATCAACCAATATGGTAAAAATTTAAATAAACCTAGAGACAATGCAAATAAAGAAACTAAAATAAATTATTATTATCAAGTTGCAATTAATCAAATTAATTCAAATATACCTTTATTAGTTAATATATCAGAATATATTTTTCATTTAATATTAAAAATACATCATACTAACGAAAATTGGGTTCGTTTAGGTGGTGGTAAAAAAAGAAAAACTACCACTAAAAAGAGTACTAAATCTAAAACTAAAAAAAGTATTAAAATCAAAAAGAGCGCTAGTAAAAAATAATATCAATTATTTAAATAAAAAATAATTATTCTTTAACTATTATATTTTTTGATTTAAAAAAATATTCATAATTTTATATAATAGATTTAAAAAAACTGAATCGTAACAAATGAATAATAATAATGAAAATTATGAAAATAATATCGATTTATCATATTATTTAAATAAAGAAAATGAACTTAAAAAAAATAAACATTATGAAGAAGCTTTACAAATATGGAGTTATGAATATTATCAAAAATTAACTAAATATTTTATTTTTAATAAATTATGTAAAAATCAATCTTTTGAATCTTTTTATTTTCAAACAGTTGTTTTTCCTGATTTTATAACAAATCCTAATATATCTCATTTTGTTTTTACAAATTGTATTTTACCTATTTTAATTAATGATAATAAAATAAATATTCAATTTTATAAAGATATTATATTTGGGTTACCATATATCAATTCGAATATTGTTGACAAATTTAAATCACTCAGCTTTCTAAAAAAATATAAAAAATATGAATTCGATTATAATTTTTTACCTCTTGTTTATTCTCATAACATTTGTGATTTTTCTAAAAATTGTATTAAATTTTCACCTTATTTTTTTCATTTTACTTATGATTTAGATAATAAAAATTCTTTCTTTTTTTCTAGAAAAACTAATAGTTACAATTATAATAATAAAAATTTATTGCTTGATTTTCCTGTTAAATATATTGATATTCATTTTTTATTAAATGAAAATATGAATCAAAATGCAAACATAAATCAACCTCAAAATCTTATTGATCCAGAAGATATTGAAAATAATTTAAATAATCAAATCTTAAATGTTTTATTAAATACAAATTTTTTTAATTTTGTTAATTTTGTTAATTTTTCTCATATCACTGCTAGTATTGATTCTTATTTAAGTAAAGATTCTAAATTTGATATTCAACTCAATTATTTTGATAATCCGCAAAATTTTATTTTCAAAAATATTAGTGAAAATGTTATTAATCCTCATGAAAAAGAACATACATTATATGTATTTAATAAAAAGAAAACATCTATTGATGATATTCATAAAAATATGTACTATAAAAATGAATTCGATGATTTAATATCTTTTTATTCTTTTTATTATTTTTATAATTTTATGATTTTTGTTTCAAATACTTTTACCAATTTAAATACCATAAAAAAAAAATATTTTTTGTTAATTTATTATTTAATTAAATTACCTTATTTATCTAATGATTTTTATAATCATTTATTCGATAAAACATTTTTTCCCAATAAGTCAATTCAAGAATTTAAAAACGAAAATTTATTCAATTTAAATGAATTCAATAATTTATGTCGTAATATAACTAGATTTTCAATATATCAAACGATTGCTTATTTTGTTATGAATATATTTTTAATTATTTTTAGTTTTTATAATAAAATAGCAAATAATAAATTTATAAAATTATTTAAAAATAATAATCTAACTGAATTAAGATTAAAAGCAAATTATTATTATATTAATATTAATTTATTTTATTATAAAAATATTTATACTCCTACTGATATATTTGTTGGTGCTGGATTTATTAATATATTTAATGGTAAATTTTTGCAAATTGTAAAAAAAAAATTATATCATATTCGTAATGATAAAATTTATAGTTTTATTTTAAAAAATTCTTTAAATACAAACGATAATTTAAAGTTTTTTAGTGATTTTACAAATCAATCTGGTAAAAATTTAAAAATTAATTATTTTAAAAATAAAAATGAAGTAAAAGATAATTATAAAAATATGGTTAAAATATTTATTAAAAATGATTTTGAAGAACAAAGTTTCTTTGTTAATCAATTAAAAATATTTATTAAAAATTCTATGCTTTTTGAATATAACTTTTCTAATAATTTTGAAGAATTACTTAAAAAAATAAATATAGCTAATTCAACATCAGATAGTATTGCAAAAAATCAAGTTTTCTATTCGAATATATTTAAAAATACATTTTTTGTTGAAAGAACTGATTTTATTGAAATGAAGATTAAAGAATTAGAAGTTTTTGATAAATTAGGTCAAAATGTTGATGAACTAAATGTTATTAAATCTTATAATTATATTACTAATAAATCATTTGATATTAATACTAAATTAATAGAAGATTATCAAACTTTTTTTTATAACATGGAAAAATATTCAGTTTTTAGTGAATTAAAAAAGTTTAAAGATGTATTTAAATTATTATTTTTTGATTTATATTCTCAAAAATTATTGGATTTTATTATTGAATATGATGATATAAATTTATTTAAAAAATCATATAAATTTACTAAATTTTCAAATAAAGATAAAGATGATAAAGAATATTATAATATTCAAATAATAAAAATACTTATTAGTTTAGAACATCGGTTAAAAGATAAAAGAGTTAGATTATTAAAAAATGAACTTAAAAAAAATATTCAAATTTTTAAATACGATAATTTTAAATATGATAAAGAATTGAGTCTTTGTAAATTATTATTTGAACAAGATGTTGATATTGACAATGATAATAAAGAATTATCAGAACATTTTTCAGAAAGAACATATAATCAAAAATTATTTGATAGTATATTAATATTATTATTTTTTGCAAGTGACATACTTTTTGGTTCTTTAATCATTGAATTACCTAATTATTTGGTTGCATTTATTCGCTATATTTTAAAAATTCCTGAAAATCGATATAGAATAACATCAAAAACATTAAAATATATTTTTTCCCTAATAATTTGTTATTATTTATATCATCGTTATATGTATTATATTGGATTGATTTATAATTATTTTACGTAAAAGCAAAGCGCATTATTTTTGAACGTAAAAGCAAAATGTAAAAAAAATGATTAAAATTAAATTATTTAATAAGTTTTTATTTGTATATTAAATTAATATATTAATTTAATTAATAAAATGGAAGAATCGATTGTTAATATTCATGAGAGTTGGAAACCTCTTTTTGATAAATGGAAAACTCATATTCAAGGTATTTTTGAATTAATGGATACACTTCCTGGTAACGTATATCCCCCTAAACATCAAATTTTTAGAGTTTTCGAAATGCCTGTTCAAGATATTAAAATCTTTATTTGTTTTCAAGATCCTTATCATCAACCTGGACAAGCTAATGGTTTAGCTGTATCAGTTAATAAAGATATTAAAATCCCACCTTCACTTGCTAATATTTACAAAGAACTTAAAAGTGAATTTCCTGAAAGAAATTATGAATTTTCACATGGTGATTTAACTAGATGGTTTAATGAAGAAAAAATGTTCTTATTTAATGCTGCTTTAACTGTTCGCGAAAGTTGTCCTGCTTGTTTTATGAAACAATGGGCTCCTTTTACAGATGATGTTATTCGTTTTATTGCTGAACATAATAACAATAAATGTGTTTATGTTTTAATGGGAAATTTTGCTATTGCTAAAAAGAGTTTAATTGCAAATCGTATTACAGATGAAAAGATTATTGAATGTGTTCATCCTTCACCGTTAAGTGCGAGTAGAGGATTTTTTGGAAGCAATGTATTTAAAGAAATTGAACAAAAAGTTGGAACAACTATTAATTGGAATGTTTAATTTAATTATTTTTAAATAAATTATGCGAATTAAAATTAACATAATCTAATCAATTATAATAATAAATAAATCTATGTTTATAAATATCGCATAAAATCGTACGGGCCTTCGGGCGGAATTTAGCATTAAAATTGTGGAATTTGGTGTTTTTATTATTTTATACAATATTTCTTTGTATAAAAATTATAAGTGAAAAATAATTTGGTATATTTTTTATAATTATTATCGAATATTTATCTTAATTTTGTTTTTTTCGTGGATTGACGCGTTTTAATCTTACTCTTTCTTCTTTTATTCTATTTTCCATCAAGAATTTTGTACATTTTTCTGCTTTATCCATCGATTTTAAGAATTCTGTTAATCTTGTTTTAATATAATCTTTATTCATTGGTTTTGTCACCATTGATTTTGCATATTGAACTTTACCTTCATGTGTATTTAAATCCTCGATTTCATATTTACCCATAAAATCTAATACTTTCGGTGTTAATTCGTTCTTCTTTTTTCTTCTTTCTGCAATAGCTCTTTGCAAAGTTTTTATATCATCATCTAATTTTAACCAATCTCTTACATTTGATTTAAAATCTACAAATTCAGGATTTGATTCATCTAAAACTTCACTGATTTCATCATTATCCTCATCTATAGTTTGATTCATTTGTTGTTGATATAAATCTATTTGTGTTTCATCCACAAATCTAAAATTATTTGTTCTTCTTGATACTAATTGATTCATATTGTTTTGATTGTTTAAGTCACTTTGATTCATTTGTTGATTTTGATTCATTTGTTGGTTTTGATTTTTATTTATATCTTTTTGTGGATGATGTATAAATGGTTGTTGTACAAAAGATGATTGTTGTTGAATATATTGTTGTTGATTTGGTCTTGATTGATTATAATTTTGAGATTCTGATATATTTGATCTATATGTTCTAATTGATTGTGTCTCTGTCTCTTCATCATCTTCATCATCAATATCTAAATTTTCTATATCTTTTAATGATATTGGTGCTGATGACATTGAATGTTTAAAATTTTGAGTCTGATTCATTCTCGCATTTATCATTTCAAAGGTACTTTCTTACTTATTAACAATATTTTTTTTAATCTTTTTATACTTTCTCTCTATTGGCAAAAATATTACATGAGTTATTAACTTTTTAATAATTCGTGTTTTTTAAATGCCAGTTTTGAATAAAAAATAAATATTTAATTTTTTTTTTCTTAAAAAATAAATATTTCTTACAATAATCTATTGTAAAAAAAAAATTATAAAAATATTATGTTTTAATTAAAAAACACAATTATCATTATTTATGGATGAATTAAATGATGATGAATAAATAACCATTCTTTCATCTTTTTGAATGGTTGGAAGACCTGAATGATGTACATTTACTGGGAATAAATATCTTTTATTCATTGTTTGATTATATTTAAATGGGGAATCTTTGATATGAATTTTATGATAAATATCTAAATAAAGATCTTTAATAAATTTGGGGTCTAATTCTATGTTATTTAAGGATAAACGAATGATAAGGTCTTGTTTCGATATTTTTAATTCATCAACATCTAAAAACATATCTTTAAAAATATAAATATCCATATATTTTTTATTTTCAAATTCTATATTTGAATCTACACATGATTCAATTGAAAAATAAGAATTATTCTCTTTCGAATAATACATGGTATCATCACAATCATTTAAATTTATTAAACTTAATGAATCCATATCTAATTTATAAAATTTTTCATCTGCATGAAAATTATCACCATTTCTTATATATTCTCTCAAAATTATATGTTCATCAACATCTTTTACTGGAGAAGGTGAAAGATCTTCATCATAATTATCTAAATTTTCGATGGATTCATTTTCTATTTCTTTTAATAAATCATCAAATGATTGTACTTTGGAGGTGTTAAAAACCATATTCTACTGATACTATCCTTTATCAATATATTTTTTTAACAATAATTTATTTT
>JACCEB010864211.1_pt1 | contig 11525 bp, 14 predicted proteins | sample 7454761 | NCBI WGS metagenome assembly JACCEB01 (sample SAMN15323454, study PRJNA562643) | freshwater metagenome | isolation source: river surface water | place: USA:Blue River Watershed | collected 2017-08-18 | reverse complement strand
CGGCCGAGCAAGGTGCGAATCGCGCCGCCTGCAGCAGGGTGATCGATGCGCTTCATCACGGCGTTGACGGTGCCCTTCAAGAACGGCACATTCTTGTGGAAGGTGTCGATCAACTCAGAAGCCTCGTCCAAAGACAAATCTAGCTGCCCTGCAAGCTTGTTTTTGCCCATGCCGTACATCAACCCTAGGCCAATCGTTTTGGCGGCCTTGCGCTTGATTCCTGCCATGTCTGCGACCATCTGGTGGAAGTCGGTGTTGGGGTCGTTGTGGTACGCATCAACCATCACCTCCGCCCCGGGCAGGTTCAACAGGTTGGCGTAGTGCACCAGCAAGCGTGGCTCCTGTGAGCTGAAGTCATTGGATGCCCACAGCTCGCCCTCTTCTGGCAGGAACAGGCTTCGCACCATGGGGCCGATGATTTCGTGACGCGCAGGCACTTGCTGCAGATTGGGCTGGGCCATGGACAACCGGCCGGTGACCGTACCGCCATCATCCGAGCGCATCTGATTGACATGCGGGTGGATGCGGCCTGTCTTGGCGCTGAAGTCCATGTAAGGCTGCAAGAAGGTGCTGTGGGTTTTGTTGGTCTCGCGTGCTTCAACGATCAGTTTGGCCACGGGGTGCTCGCAGCTGTCCAAGAAGCCTTTGGTGAAGCTCGGTGCACCGGCCGCGGTTTTGCCATATTGCACGCCAAGCTTGTCAAAAGCGTTCGCAATAGACGCTGCAGCCCAAATATCAACAGAATTTCCGCAAATTTTGCGTAACTCGGCATGAATTTGCCGCTCCCTCGCCACAAGTTGCTCGATCAGCTGGCCGCATTTCTCGCGGTCAAAGCGGATACCGCGGTAGGTCATGTTGAACAGGACGGGGAAGACCTCGGTCTCGAGCTTGAAGATCGATTCCACATCATCGATGCGCATCTTTGTTTTGAATGCTTGCCACAGCTTGAGCGTGAGCGCAGCATCTTGCTCGGCGTAGTCGCCCACATACATCGCGGGCAGCTTCCACAGCTCCTTCTTGGGGTGCACACCGAAGTCGGCGGCGGCTTGCTTCAGGCCTTGCTCAGACTTGACTTCTTGGAGGTAATCAAATCCCAAGGCATTGAGGGAGAAGCTGAAACGATTCTCGTCGAGAAGAGGTGCGGCAAGCATGGTGTCGTAGATCGTGCCGTTGACTTCAAAGCCCGATGCGCGTAGCCATCCAAGGTCATAGGCAGCGTTGTGCATGATTTTGTCTGCCGGTGTCTTGAGGACATCCGCGACCCATCGCTCGACGAGTCGTTTGTCGAGGTTACCGCCGCCTTGATGGGCGACAGGGTAATAGCCAGACCATCCCTCAACGGCGACAGCGTAGCCAACAATAAAACCATCGTTGCGAGGCCAACCCGGTCCAAAAGATTCCATGTTTGGGTCACAAGTTTCGAGGTCAATTGCAATCTCCTTGGCGGTGGATAAGTTGGGGAAAGTCTGTGGAGCAACCCATTCAGTGTGGGTTGGAAACATAGGTATTGTTCTCATAAACGAAAACCCTTTTCTTGAAAACGGGGTAGCACTAGGTGCAACGATTGTTTGGCGCGGGTGATGCCAACATAGAACAGGCGGTGGATGTTGTCGCCGTTGTCCGCGTACTCTTTGGCAAACTTTGGGGACAGGTCCATGAGCAGCATGACATTGTCAGCCTCACCACCTTTGGCACCGTGGATGGTGGACAACTTGATGCGGCTGACGCTGGAGAGCTTTGTTTTACGGCGCAGCACCGCGATCAGATATTCCCGCTTGTCGTCAGGGATGCGGCTCATCGCTTCGTGCCAGATGGGGCTGGCCAACAGGCCATGGTCCTTGGTCAGCATGCCAAGGTCGTAGAACCGCTCTGGGTCACCATTCTTGAAGGTCCGGTGGCCACGGGAAACGAGCTCACCACCAAGGTATTTGTAGATGTTGGCCACCACATCGCCGCGGACCATTTCGCCCTTGCGCAGCTGTTCCCAGTAATGCACGGCCTCGACCATCTTGATGTTCAGGCTTGGTACTCCAGATCGCTCGAACAGGACTCCTTGACTTTTGAGCCATTCGTGCACTGGGTTGAGCATGTAGTTGGTGGCGGCCATGATGAGCCACTGGCCTTCGGTGACATCGATGTCTTCGATGCGGTAGTAGGTCTTGACCATGCCTTCGAAGTCGCGCGCTTTCCATTCCTTGGGCTGGCGCTCGCGGATGCGGTGCACCACGCGGTTGGCCAAGGCGTGCACGGTGCTGGGGACGCGGTAGGACTGCTGCAGCACGGTCACGATGCCTGTGAATGACAAGAAGCTCTTGACATCGGCACCGGCCCAAGTGAATACTGCCTGATCGTCGTCTCCGGCGAGGAAGACCCTTTTCGCTTTCGCGGCCAAGGCTTCGACCATTTGCCACTGCAAACGACTTAAATCCTGCGCTTCGTCGACGATTAGAACCTCTAATGAGGGTAATAGCTGGTGATCCACGACTGCCATCTCCAGCAGATCGGTGAAGTCCAGCAGGTCCTTGGACCGTTTGTAGTGTCTGTAGCTACGCTCCACAAACTCAAAGTGATACCACTCAATGTCCAGACCGCTCTGGTTGTAATGCTGGCGCAGATCTACGCCACGGATGCGGGCGAGGTTGATCTCATTCAGGATGGGGTTGTCGGCCTTGGCCACATCCACTTCATCTTCTGAGGTGATGTTGAGCTCGATGCCTACTTGGGCGGCGAACTCGCGGTAGTGTTCTGGCTGCATGATCATGTCGGCTTTGACCGACATGCATCGAAATGCGAGGCTGTGCAGTGTGCGAAAGAACGGGAAGTCGGTTTTTGCGTTGAGCGTGGGGAACTTTGCAATCGCCCTGTCGCGCGCTTCGTTGGCCGCCTTGCGTGTGAAACTGAAGTAGCCGATGTGCATCGGGTGGATGCCATCAGCCAATTCTTTCTCCACCACATTCAGCAAGTAGGTGGTCTTGCCTGACCCGGGTGGGCCAAAGACTTTGTGGATGTGCGACATCAGAAGGGGCTTCCTTCAGTGCGTTGGGTGTGGGTATCGAATGGCGCGTCCTGCTTCTCGAACTTTGGAATGCGCCAGCAGCGCACGGTGCGGTTCTTCAGATACAGGCTGATGGGTTCACCACCCATGTCACGCAGACGCTGTGCCATCTTGGGCGCAGACAGGCCAACAAAGTTGTTGCGCTTCAAGTGTGCTTCGAGGTCCTTGATCCGGAAATAGGTCTTGGCCTCTTCGTCATCTGTCCATGGGCGGCCCATGAGAATTTCATCGCGCGCCATGGCTTGTTGCATGTGTGCAGCAAACTCTTCGAGCAAGTCGTTGAACTTACCAGTGACGCTGGTGTCTTCGCTGGCCTCGGTGATTTGCTCTGTCTCCACCATTTCTTTCAAGAGGGCGTTGAGCATGTTCTCCCAATCCTGCTTGCGCAGTGTTGGTGGCAGCAGATTGATTTTTTCAAGGCACGCTTTTTGGAAAGCAGCCTGTGTGAACAACGCATCTGTTTCGAGCTCAATGCGCCGACCATTCACATCCAAGAACCACAGTGGTGGTTCGCTTGCATATTTTGATAGCGAGGCTATCTGAGGCGCATCAGGACTGTTTGCGCCAATGCCGAACTTTCGCGTACGGCAGAGGCCTGAATTGCAGAAGCTATTGAGCGGCGAGTCCTTGCACTTGTAGTGGTAGTCTTTTTTGTTGGCTTGCTTGAGGACGATTTGCACCTCATTATTCGGGAGAGGGGGAGCCACATATTTGAAGTTGTACTCCACCAACTTGTCTTCCCAAGATCCGGGGTGGGCCCTTTTAAGATAGATCGCAATGTTGAATAGTCCATTGTTCCGTGTGCCTTCCGGAAAGCCTTGGGCGCATAGAGCCTGTAGACAAGGAGGGCCGTCTTTGATGGGACTCTCTGCTTGCTTTGGTGCCTCTGGGACAGCTTCAATCGACTCTTGGACATTGGCCTCGTAAAGCGCGAAGAACTCTTCCATCGTCGCTGCGCTCCCATCCAAGTTGAATGCGTACCGAGTACCGGCATCGCCGCCAAAGTAGGGGAGGTTGAGGAAGTTTCCGGTGTCCCCGCGGTCAACGAGGATCTCTGCTTGCTTGGGGAATATTTCGCGGCCCGCTTCGCCAAGGAGAGCAGCAGCGTTTTTGAGATACGCTTGGAACTCACGGGCTGGAACTGGCGTTCTAGTAAAGAGAAAGACATGTGCACCTCCTGATTTGCTGCGGCATACCACCAGCGGCAAATTCAACTGTTTTATTTTTTCGACGAGTCCTTTGTGGTCGAGCGGATATTGGTCAATATCGATGCAACCCCAGATGCAAGTGTTGTCAGCGCGAATTGGAATAATCCCAAGGGACGGATCAACACCCTCAAGATGCTTGACCCAGAGATCATCTGTTGGCGGCTTCCTAACCACCGTGGCCTGTCCGGCTTGTTTTCCATCATTTCTCTCCGATTTGATTTTGTATGTGCCATAGGCGATATCCAGACCGCTGAAGATCGCCTTGAATTTTGTTATGTCGGTCATCTCGTCTCTCTATCGGAAGGTGGGGCCTACTCGCTTCGTCTGGGGTCGGTGCGCAACGCCCGACTCTTGCGGCTTTTCACAGCATCAGCTTTCGGCCCCTAAAATCAGAATGGTGCTGCGTTGCTGTCTACGCCAGCGCCTTCATGCTCATGCTTGACCTTGACTTCGCCTGCATTGATCTGCGAAGCGAAAGCTTTGGCTGCTGCATACTGATTCATGTCTTCGATAGGGCCGACCTTTTCGATCTCCCAGCCAAACCATTTGCCTTTGTCGTTGGACTCGGCCTGTGTCGTCAAGCGATACACATGGCTGTACATGGGAGGAGTGAACGGACCGTTCTTGCCCATCAACTTTGTTGACATCAACATGCTGTTCCACTTGCGTGACTTTTTCAACTGGGTTGACTTCATCACGATCAAAGCAGGCTCAGGAATGCCATCGTTGTTGATCACCATCACATAGTGGTTGGCGGTGTTTTCGATGTAGTTACCGTTGTCCAAGAAATCCTTGCTCTCGCCCGGTTCGCGGTGCGTGCGCGTGAGGATGTCGGAGGTGGCAGGGTAGATATTGATTGGTGCGCCGCTGCCCGTGCCGCGTGGTGCCCACTCAATGTATTGACGAATGTAGGCAACGGGAATGACAGTGATGCCTTTCTTGCCGTCAAACAATTCGCCTGTGACAGTGTTCATGATGAAGCCGGGCATAGCGCCGTCCACCTCACCCACTTCAGGGCTGGTGTTGGTCAAGAGCTTGAGGAATGGAAGCGCAAAGTCTTCCTGACCCATGCCCTCGAAGCCGCTATTTGCGTCCTCTTCAAAACCGGTTGTCAATGCCAATGCAGTGTTGGTCTCTTTTACTGCTACTTCGTTCTTTGCCATGATAAATTTTCCTTCGTTCATGCTGATTTGATGGTTGCTTTTTGGCCTACGAATACGCCAAACAGCTCTGTGGGGAACTCGCTTCCGCGTTCCACCTGCTCGCGAACCCAAGCTTTCAAGGTCTGGGGCTCGATCTTCTGCGCTTGCTGAACTGGGTAGTTCTGCTCACGCAGTTGATTCAGTAATGTCTCGCACAGGCCGTCTTCGCCACGGCCAAACTGCACGGACACAGTGTTCTTGATGATGTCGTCATAGCCATGCTCACGCAGCCACTCGTAGGCTTGGGCACGGTTTTCTTCCTTGATGCTTGCGCTGTAGAAAGGCTTGACGGTGATCTTGCTGCCATCAGCCATGGTGAAGTCGGACATGCCGAGCTCTTGCAACATGGCAGGGATGGTTTCTTCCTGCAGTTTGCGCAGTTGGTTCTTGCGCTCGCTCAGGACAGTGTCGATCTCTTCGATTTCTTTCTCGAGCTCTTTGGCACGCTTGGCCAAAGCACCGACTGAGGACAGGTCCTCGTTCTTGACTTGCAGGGCACCAGCGTCCTGCTCAAACATATCGTTGAAATTACTCATCTCTTTCTCCATTCTCTGTGATGTCAATGCTAACTGGGATGTACATCCGCTCGCGGCGATCCCACTTTAACACGCGGTAACGGCCTGAGTTATAGGCTGCGGCTATCGAACAGGCCAATCCGATAGCTACAGGGTCTCCTGTCAACAACAGGAAATCTTTGTCGGTGAAGCCGCGCAGCTTGCGTTTGAGCATGCGCACGGTGGGCACCGTGGAAAATGCAATCTGTGTATTGCTGGGCAACAGAACGCTCAGATCACCAAAGCGCATTGCAGAAGCAATGTCATGGTTGGGCATCTCTTGCACAACATATACGATGGAAGTTTTTTCAGTCACTTTACGCTATCCTTTCTAAAAGTGTTCGCATAGTGTACACTACTTTTCAGGGATGTCAACACCCTTTTCAAAGAAAGTGAAGAAAGATTATGGATTATTTTTTGGAACGCTACCCGTTCAAGAACCAGCCCTTTGTCCATCAGGCCGCATATTTGCAGCGTTTCTGGGAGGATGAGGGGGTCGCCCTTTTCGCAGAGATGGGCACCGGCAAGAGCTTCATGCTCATCAACAATGCTGCCATGCTGTATGACAAAGGCAAGATCAATGCGATGCTCATCGTAGCACCCAAGGGTGTGTATCGCAACTGGTACACCTCTGAGATACCCAAGCATATGCCTGAGCATGTGAGCTACAGCATGGCGGCGTGGAGCCCCACGCCACGCAAGGCGGAGAAGGCTGAAATGGACAAGATGCTCAACGCGGTCGACGAGCTGCGCATCTTGGTGATGAATGTGGAAGCGTTCAGCACGGAGAAAGGTCTGGCCTTTGCGCGCACCTTCTTGCGAGTCACGACTGCCTTCATGGCCATCGACGAATCGACCACCATCAAGAACTCAAAAGCCAAGCGCACCAAGGGCATCATCAAGGTGGGCAAGGATGCGCGCTACAAGCGCATCGCTACAGGCTCCCCTGTCACCAAGTCACCTCTGGATGTCTACAGCCAGTGCGAATTCTTAGGCCCCGGCTACCTCAACTACAACAGCTACTTTGCTTTCCAAGCACGGTACGCGGTCCTTGTTGAACGCAAGATGCCAACACACACCTTCAAGCAGATCGTTGGCTATCGCCACTTGGATGAGTTGCAGAAAAAGCTGGAAGGCTTTGCATTCCGCGTGACCAAAGAAGAGTGCTTGGACCTGCCCGACAAGATCTTTTTGCGCAGGGAGATTGAGCTCACGCCAGAGCAGAAAAAATACTATGAGCAGATGAAACTCATGGCGCTCACGCTGATCGACGGCAACCTGATGTCAACCAACAACGCACTCACACAGATCATGCGCTTGCATCAAATCGTGTGCGGTCATGTGAAGTTTGATGATGGCCAACAGATCGACATTCCAAACAACCGTGTGAATGAATTGATGGCTACGCTCGAGGAGTGCCAAGGCAAAGTCATCATCTGGGCCAACTACAGACGCGACATTGAAAACATCAAGCTGGCCATCCAAAAAGAATATGGCATGACCTCTGTTGCAACTTACTTCGGGGACACCGAAGCAGAGGAGCGACAAGACATCGTGACGAAGTTTCAAGACCCCAACAGCGAGCTGCGTTTCTTCGTTGGCAACCCCAGCACCGGCGGCTACGGTATCACTCTGACAGAAGCGAAGACCGTCATCTACTACAGCAACAGCTTTGATTTGGAAAAGCGTTTGCAATCAGAAGATCGTGCGCATCGTATCGGTCAGACTGACAAGGTGACCTACATCGATTTCATTTCACCCGGCACAGTCGATGAACACATCGTCAAGGCGCTGCGCAACAAAATCAACATCGCCAATCAAGTGCTTGGCGAAGAACTCAAAGAATGGATTAAATGATGCAACTTGTCCCCATCCGCAAAAAGTATGTGTACGAAAAACTCGAAAGAATCGACAGGTCCACGGGTCGTGTTTATAAAGCATGGAATTTCGACATACCGATGCCCAGCGTGACAACCATTCTCGACGGCACGAAGGACAAAACACACCTGAAACAGTGGGCTGAAAGCGTTGGCCAAGAAGAGGCTGAACGCATTCGCAACGAAGCAGCAACCATCGGCACGCACATGCACAGCGTGGTGGAGCGCCTGCTACTCAATCGAGATCTCGGGGTGCCCAGAACATGGCTCGCGGTCCGCGGTTACCGCATGGGCTACGCGCTTGTTGAGCACTTCTTCCCGCATGTCGACGAGGTGTGGGGCACAGAGATTCCGCTGTACTACCCAGCCACCTACGCGGGCACATCAGATTGCATCGGTGTCTACAAAGGCAAACCGTGCATCATGGACTTCAAGCAGACCAACAAGCCCAAGAAGCGTGAGTGGATCGAAGACTACTTTGTGCAGTTGGCAGCGTACTCTGAAGCGCACGACAAGCTGCACGGAACGAAGATCGATCAGGGTGTGATCATGATGATGTCACAGGCCGGAGAGCCACAGGAATTCGTCACCTGTGGGCGCGAGTTTGATGGCTACAAAGACAAGTGGTGGAGACGCGTTGAGGCGTTCAAAAAAGGTCAGGGCCTTGTGAGCCCTGACCAAAGTGCCATCACGGAGGGAGACTCTCCGGACTGAAGATGGCAACTGCAATCAGCGCTTGGCAGCGCGAATGTTGTCCACCATGTTGGGGTATGGCCGTCCTGCTTTCTTGGCCGCTGCTTTGGCAGCAGCTTTCTTTGCAGGGCTGAGCTTCTTTGGTGCACCAAGGCCCTTGGGTCTTGGTTTGTCCCATACTTGTTTCTTCATGGCTGCTCCTTAGGCGGCGTGGTATTCGGCTTCGGTCAGGATGCCGGGCTTGTATTTGTTTTCGGGCTTGTAGATGGTCAGCTTTTGCTGGCGCATCTCAGGCGCAAAGCTGATGTGCATCCAGCGGCCAAACTCATGGATCATCTGGTCAAACTTCAAGCCCAGCTCTTCGACTTTGTGGCACAGCTCGATGGGGGTCATCTTGCTGCTGGACACATCAATGGCCCAGCCGTCCATGTGTGAAGACACCTTGCTACCACCCACGGCCACATTGACAGCAGGTAGACGCAGCCAAGAGTTGATGCGCAAAGGTCCGGTGACCGCGCGCAACTTCTCCAGTTCTGCAGCGGCGATCTTCATGTTTTCCAACTGGCGCTCATCAGGCTGGTTTGGGATGTCCATGCGCACAGCGGTTTCGCTGTAAGTTGCCTCTTCGAGGCTAAAGTGTTCACTTAGGTTCATTTCTCTTCTCCTACGATTGCTCTAGCGATAGCGGCAGTGGCCTTGCGACCAGAGATGCCACCCAGTGTGCCTACACCCATGAAAGCGATGGCTTTAAGGATTTCAAGGAAAACCGAATCAATTGGAGCGAGGACTTCGTCCTGCTTTTCAAAACCTATCAGCCACAAGACACCAAATGCAATCCCCATCACCATGACAGTGATTGATCGGACGACAAAAGCCCAGACATGGACTTCGACCTCTTCGACTGTAGGTTTGTCTTTTGGCTTCATCAGCCACATCTTAAAAAGTTCAATCATTTTTTCACCTTATCTGCGATTTTTTCCATAGTCCGACCACCGAAGTAGAAGGACATGACGAGCATTCCCCACTGCCCAAGTAATTCAACATACGCGCCGCGAGTTTCATACTCGAAGATGGAGGCGATGGCAAAGCCGCTGTACGCGACGAGGAGGAATATCAGGACCATGGGTCGAATGTTCTTTGACAACCAAGAGTCAGACTTCATGTCTGCTTCGTGGCGCGAGGTCAGGTTGGCTTGTTCCGTCTTGTAGAACTCGAGCTCTAGCTCTTGGAGTTTTGCTGCAGCCGCTGGATCTCCTGTGATAGCTTTAGCAACAGCTTCCACAGAATCAGAAACACCAAGCTTGGCAGCAATAGCAGAAACAGCAGCGCCGCCAAGGGGACCAGCAACGGCAGTAGCAAGAGTAGGCGCAACGCTTTTAAGCAGGCCAGATAGCATTTCATTCATCAGTTTCCTCCTTCTTAGGTTTCAACTCAGCGCGAATCTTCTTCGCTTCAATCAACGCTGCTTGCGCAGTCACATTCGTTTTCTTTGCCTCAATCAACACCATGGCCGTCACCGGCAGCATGATGAAGCAGACTATTGCAAAGAACAGCATGCCATAGAGAAGCCACTTAGCATCGCTACCTGAATCATCATCGCCCACAGGACCACGATTACCACTGCCATTCCCACGGCCCACATTCCCATTTCGATTCTGAAATTGCGGCGCTGCCATTTGCGTGTTTCCCTGTAACGAGCCCTCATCAACTGTTGCTGTCGGGCAAATTCCTGTTCTTCTTCAATCCGCCCGTACATCTCCAAAAATCTGGAGTACAGGTTTTTCAACTCTGCGGGCGCATAGACCATGGTCTCCCTGATCTGCACGCCCAGATACTCCATTTGCAGCTCGACCTCTACCCGCTCAATAGCCTTCTTCGCATTGTTCTGACCAGCCTCATACACATTGAGGGAGGTGTATTCCAAATCGTCGTAATGAGCTTTGATCTTTTGCTGGATGTCGAAAAACTCGCCAAGGCGGGAGCTGACATCGTGGATGACTTGCATCTGAATGACTTCAGGCTCGGGGTCCGGCTCTGGTCCGCGCCTCTTTGTCTTTTTCTCCACCCCTTTGCTGGGCTCGACGGCAGCGGCAACAGGGGCGCTTTTAGGAGCGGGAGCAGGCTGGCCAGTGAGGCTTGCCCAAAGGCCCTTGGCCCAATCGACAAGGCCAGAGATTTCTGCCCACAAACCAAGGGCTTGTTCTTTGGCTTCGTTGAGCTGGCCAACAACTTCTTCTGCCCCACCTTTGAGGTCATTGATGACAGCCTGCCCCTCGCGGAGCATGTCGCACCCCGACTTGATAGCACTGACTGCACTCTGAGCCAGAAGCAGTAGGCTAAAAGGGTCCACATTACTTCAGCTTTCGAAGCTTATAGAGGGCTGACAGGAAAGTGGCCACTGACTCATCAACGATGTTTTGAAGGGCAGTGTCCTTCTTGTCGATTGCGTCGTAGCGGATTTTCTCCACATCGTCGAGCAGCTGCTCGAGCGCCTTGACCGGATCTTCCTCATCGATCATGTCCAGATATGGGATGTCGATGATGTCGTGGCGGCCTTGGTAGGCCTCGGTCAGCGAGTCGGCGTTGTCGATGATGCCGGTGTAGAACTCGCCCATAGCCTCATGCTTCGCGAAGCTGCCGGGGCCTGTGACGCGCAAATGGGCCCGGTGAGCGTACTCACGGGCCAAGAACAGCGTGCCAACCAATCGTCCAATCATTTCCATCGTCTACTCCGTTATCGTTGTGGTGCCATGGTAGCTTGGCGCGCCTGCAACAATCCGCTGATCGGGTCGTTGGGGAACATGGCTGGGTACATCAGGGGCACCTGCTGCTGGCCGGGCTGCACCGCTGGCGCTGTTGGCATGCGGGGATTGAAGGCCGTTCCCCGCGTTGGCGGAGCGGGGGGCTGGGCCTTGAGCATCTGGGCGGCAGATGTT
>JACCEB010287120.1_pt1 | contig 11526 bp, 8 predicted proteins | sample 7454761 | NCBI WGS metagenome assembly JACCEB01 (sample SAMN15323454, study PRJNA562643) | freshwater metagenome | isolation source: river surface water | place: USA:Blue River Watershed | collected 2017-08-18 | reverse complement strand
CATTTCGTTTTTTTTAAATACTACCATATTTATTATTTATTAATATATTAATAAATTATTTATTATCTATTATGGTAAGTATTATTATTTTAAATAAAAATATTCATGTATATATTTACGTATATATATTAATTTAATTAATATTAATAAATTATAATTTTATTTTTTTGAATATTTGTTTTTCTTTTTTCTTTGAAAAAATTATTTTTTCTGAATTTTTTTATTTTTTTCTGTTTTTTTTTATTATTTTCTGAGAAATTTTACATTTTTGAAAGAAATTATATTTTCAATTATTTATTTTTAAAATATTTATTTTTATATGTTAATTTATTGTAAATTTATACATAATTATACAAATATCTATTTTATTGTGAATTTTCGCGCCATGAGAATTATAATAATAACTTGTTATTATTATAATTTGAATGCCAAAGATTATTGTAAAAATATTTTGTAAAAAAAATATTTTTATTCAATAAAATAATTCATTTATGAATAACAAAAATATTAACAAATGTTAATATTTTTTAATTATTATTATTCTTTAAGTAGTTATAATTTTAATTAAAAATGAATATCAATTTTAAAAATTTTAATTCTTTAAGTACTCTCTTTTTTAATTAAAAATGAATATCAATTTAAAATAATTGAGTTCTTTAAGTACTATTGAATTTTAATTAATTAATATTTGAATTTAAAAAAATTAGTTTTGAACATTTATTAATTATCGTATTAGTTTTTATAATTGTAGTACTACTTTTTTAAAATATAATACTATGTTTTTAATTATTCATACTACATTTTTATATTTTCATACGATATCTTTAAATATAGTACTACAAATTATTTTTGAATAAGATGTTTATTAAAATATATTTATCACATTAATATTTATTCTTTTTTATTTTTACAATAAAATAATGTATATTTAACATATAATATTCACAAATATCAATTTATTGCTAAAATTTCCGCCCGTAGCATAATTAATCAAAACCATGGTTTTGATTAATTTGCGGAGGCCAATGATTACTTGATAAAATGAGTCTTTTAATAGACTCATTTTATTACATCATTAATTATTTAAAATAATTGAGTTCTTTAAGTACTCTTCATAATTTTCATATTAAATCTTAATAACGTAAATTATATTTTAATATACAATAAAAAATGATTATTTATTAAATAAAATATTGTTTTTTATTAGAATTATGAAAAAAATACATAATAATAAAGTCAAAATGATTAAAAAGAAAATTATTAAATCTTCAAATAAAACTAAACTTAATAAAAATGAATTATATTTTCAAAAATATAAAAATTGGTTTTTGAATTATGGAAGTAATGGAGGTATTAATCTTTTTTTAACTATTTTTGCTAAAAGAAAAGCTTGTAATATCACATTAAAAAATATTAAAAATAAATCTAAATTTGAAAAAATATTAAATCAAAATAAAATGCATTATTTATCATTTGAAAATCATAATCAAATTGAATATTTTATATCTAAAAAAAAATTTGATATTGATAAAATTAAAAATGAATATAATAAAAATCCTAAATATCACAAATATATTGGTAAATTTTTAGAATATCCTTGCTTTTTTGATGTTGCTAAAGATGGTAGTAAAAAAAACACTTATGGAATTAGATTTGAATTATGGATGAAAGGTAAAAATAAAATGTTGGAAACTATTTTCGGTTTTCGATGCTATGAAAAAGATTTTAATTTTAATTTAATTAAAAAAATGAAAAAAAAAAGATTGATTTTTGAAAAAACTATTCATAAAGAACTCCCTAATCTTTTCCCTAAAACTGAAGTTCAATTAAATATTCGTGTTAGATAATTTTTTTTAAAGTTTATAAATATTCATTACTATTTATAATAATAATTATTTATAATATTTTTACTAAATTTATTTTTATATGATATTTATTAAATCCTCCAATCCTCCAAAATCATCCAGCTTTTCATAAACTTTATTTTATATAAATAAAAATATTAAAGTAAATATTAAATTATAAATTTTTTTGACATCTAAGATTGTATAAATAGAAAGTTTATAAAAATCTGGAGTATTTGGAGAATTGGAGGATTCAAATATTTACAATAAATTATTATTTTATAAATTTTAATTATTTTATACAATAATTTATTATATAAAATTTTAATATTAAAATATAATAATATTTTAATAACTATAAAAAAATAAAATTTTAAAAACTTTAAATTAATTTTGTAAATTATTTACAATTTATTTTAATCTGATTCCATAAAAACACCATTTATTATAATTTTCACCTTTTGTACATTTTTTTTTGTGAATATTATTATTTGACAATTCTATATTAATTTTCTTTTTATCTGTAAATTGTGCATAAATTTCTGAACATAATATATTGTCATCATTGTTTCCTGTTAATTCATAATTTTCTTTTATTTGACTTATTAAAGATTTTACATTTTCGTCATTTGATGAATCTCTATTTAGTTGAACCTTCGTTTCTTTCCAATTTTGCATTAATAAATAAATTATTGCATTTGAATATTCTTCTGTTTTCATTTTATCTTTTATATCTGGATCACTTTTTCTATAAAATTTAGTATCTTCTCCATTCTGCTTTAATCTTTCTATCTCTTCCTCAGTTTTAAATTGAACTACACTCTCGAATTCTAAACATGTCTCAAATACATCATTATTATCTGATAATAAACTAGAATTACCTTTTATATAAAATGTTGTGTCTATATAAAAATGCGTATCAAATCTATCAAAATTTCTTCTAGATATAATTTCATCACCACCTCCACTTACCTTTTTTAATGTTTTACTATTTAAAATTAATCCACTATCTGTTGTTGGTATCTCTTGTGATATTGCTAAACGAACAAATTCTAAATCTAATAACCAATATAATTTTTTACTTGCATCAACACAATCTGAACCTGATGTTAATTTTGATGTTAACATATTTGATAATTCAAATGATGACACATAATTTTCAAATGCAAATTTAAATAAATCATATTCAACACCTTTACCACAATTTCTATTTCCTAAATACGAAGCCCAAATTTTATCAACATTATTTCCTGTTATTGCTCTACTTAAAAATTCAAGTGCTATTTGTGTTTTTTCTCCATATAATGGTTCAAATAATGATTTTTTAATATCTTCAATTATATCTAAATTAGGATTTTTAAAATAATCTCCATATTTTCTATTTATTTGCATTGTTGTATAAATCGAATTTTCTGGTACTTCTTCCCAAATTGTAAATGTTTTATTTTTATAATCTAATACACCATCAATAAAACAAATTTTATTTTTTGTTGTTGTATGAAATTTCATATAATTTTCATTATTTATATTTTTAACATCATATAATAATACCATTAAACATTTAAATATTGATGACATTCTTGAAGTTTCTCGTGTAAAATCGACTAAATTATTATTTTTATCTCTTTTTTTAATATTTGAATTATATATCATATTTTTTAAATAATTTTCTATAAAAAGTATATCATAATGCCATATATTATTATATTTTAAAAATAATCTGTTTTTAGATACAAATATTCTATTATTCAATTTTTTATAAATTATCTCAGCTGCACCTAAATCATCATTTGCTTCTTCAATTATTTCATTTATTATATTTTCTTGCTGATTCTCCTGTTGATTTGTTATGTTATCATTCTTATTTTCATCTATATTTTCTTTTTTAATCTCATTTACTTTTTCTTCTTCATTTTTTATTATATTATTTTTCTTTTTTTTATTCACTCCAAATAATCTATTATATTCATTAACATTATCTTTATATAAACATACTTTAAAATCATCAATATTCATTTCATATTTATTATTCAAATATACATTAATATAATTATTAACTTTATTTTCATCATATTTTCTCATTGATAACTTTGAAAATTTATGTATTAATTCTTCTTTTTTATCTTCATAACTATTTAAATAACATAATGTATAAATTGATTTTACTATAATCATCCATTTAGGTGTATTATAACTTCTTTCTTCTGAAAAATAATTTATTGATTCTTCCAATTTTTCAAATGATATTTTATTATGCTCTTTTGTATAATTTTTATCTCCTACAAAAATAACATTATCACTCTTCCTAATATTTTTATTCTTTTTCTTATATTGATTTTCTGGATTCAAAATCAAACTTTCAATTTGTTCTTTTTTATCATCTTTAAAATATTTTAATAAATCATTAATCTTTATTGATGGTAAATAACTATAATAATTATATATTATACTATCTTTTTTTTCCCATATATTATTAGTTAAAAAATCACCTTTTATAAAATTTAAACAATCTGTATATATTTTATTTCCTAATAATGTATTTTTACTTACATCATCTATTGTAAAATAAAAATGAGGTAATTTTTTATTTCGCGATAATGTGAAAGGGAGTTTTTTAAATAATTCTGGTAAACTTTCCCAAACTTCATCAAATGTTTTGTTTTCTTCATCAATATCTATAACACATATATTTTCAGGTACTAATCCAATATGCATTTCATAATAATTAAAGTTTTCTTCACCATTTTTTACATCGCAACAATATCTATATTCTTTATATTCTCCATTACTAAAATAATTTGTTTTACCATTATAATATAATTCTACATGTTGTTCTTTTGTCATATTCGATAAACAAAAACTTTTTTTAATATTTCCATTATAATCACTTGGTATTGGTAAAATTGCCAAATGTTCTTCATTATTTTCTATAAAACTTATATGTCTTAATATAAATTCTTTTAGTGAAGTTTTTGTAAAACTGTTAATTTTTTCTTGATTCATTTTTAAAAGTCGTTTATTTACTATAATTACTTTTTATATTTTTTTAAGTCCCTTTTAACTATTTAAATATTTATTTAATTAATAAATATTAATCTATTTTTTCGTAATTAATACATTTGTATTTTTTATATAAATGTACAAATTAAAAATATTTTTTTCTTATTATTTTTATTTTTTAGACATATATATTTATATATATAGTTGTCTAATTTATAAATCATTATTTTCTACAATATTCATTTTAATTTCTTTTTTTTTTCTTTTATTTTCTGCTTTTTGTCTATTTCTCTTTTCTCGATATTCCGGGTCATTCCTATATCTTTCTCTTTCATATTCATTATTTTTCCGTTTTATTTCATCTTTGTTTATTTCATAATAAATTTTATGATATTTATCTTTTTCTAAAATATTTAATTTGGTATTTTTTTTTTTGTTTTTTTTATTATCAATATTATCAATATTATTTGTATTATCAATATTATTAGTATTATCAATATTATCAATATTATTAGTATTAGTATCACTTATTATCTTTTCTTCTATAATATTATTTTCTGATATATTTGTATCTTGATTCATATCAGAATTATTTTCTTCTATTTTTTTAAGTTCTTTTAATTGTTTTCGTCTTAGATATGATTCTTTCTTTTGTAGGATTCTTCGTTGTTTAAATTCTTCATCTATTTTACATCTTTCTTTTTCATATTCATTTCTTTTTTTTAATATTGTTTCTTTATTTTTTTCATAATACTTTTTTTTAGATTCTTTTATTTTTTCTTTTTTATCCTGTATCACATTAACAATAACTATTTGTTTTTCTTTGCCATTTTCATCTATTATAACCTTCTCTTCTATAACTTTGTATTTACTCATATCAATATCATTTTTAATATTAGAATTATTATTTTCTATTTTTTCATTATCTATATCCGTCATATTTTTTAAAGTCTTTCTTATATTATTCTAATATAATTTTTTAAGTTTCTAAATTTAATATTTTAATTAAACGTAAATTTAATTTCTTTAAGTACTAATTTTATAAAATTAATTTTAACTAATATTTAAAATAACCTAAAAAAAAATAGAATAAATATAATTAGTTATATCAATTAATCAAAAAATGAATGATATTAATTTAAAAGATTCAATAACTAAAAGTTTTTTTTATTGGAAAGACTATACTTATTCAAAATACAAAAAATATTTAATTTTAAATAATGATTCTGTAAATAAAAAACAAAAATTTAATTTATATTTTGATTATTTTGTTGAATATATGGAAATGGATTGTATGTATTTTTCAATAAAAACAGAAAATGAATATTTTACTTCTAATAAAAAATTTAATTTAAAATATAAAATATTAATTAATGAATTAGATATTAACAATACAGAAATTGAAAAATATAAATTTGATGGATTTTTAAATAATTCATTTATATCTTATAAAAAAATAAATAATAAAATTATCATTAATGGTATTTATATACCTTTAAACATTAATAATATAAAATGCAATTTATTAAATTATTTATATAATGATATTATGAATTATGTAAATTTAAAAAATAAAGATATTGAAAAGATTAATAAATCTGAAAATTATACTAATAGTTCATTATTAAATAAAGATGAAATAGATGAAGATAAATTAGATAATATTATTAATTCTTTATCTCCAAATCATAAAAAAGAATATCCGTTATGGAATTTAGATTATTTTATATCTCTAATTGATGAAGATAATATTATAATTTCTCATGAGTTTTATGATTATTATTTAGAGCAAAATCAATTAAAATATAAATCATTGTTATTAAATAATTTATTAAAAGATTTAGGATTTAAACATATTTTCGATTCTTCCAAAATTTTACAAAGCGATTTTGAACAAAGAATTAATTTAATTATTAAAAATAATGTTATTTTTACAGATTTTGAATCAACTAAAAAATTATTTAATTTAGACAAAAAAAAGAAAAATGAATTTATTAGTACTAAAGCTTTTTTATCATTTGTTAATTCTTTTTTGTTAAATGAATATAGTATAAAAATATCTTACGATAGAATAACAGAAAATAAAATAAGATATAATTCTTATAAATTAGAAATTTTAAATGATATTGTTGAACTTTTAGAATATACAATGATTATAGGTCATTCGTTGTATGATAGAAATAATATTTTTAATTATAAAACATTGATACCAGTTTATAAAGAACAAATTAAAATTAATTCAAAACTAATTGAAAATAATGTAAATATTGTATATCCAAATATTCAACCAAATACAGATATTAATATACAACCAAATACAGACATTAATATACAACCAAATACAGATATTGAACCATCTGAAAATAATCTTCAAAATTTAACTTTAAAAGATATAGAAGTACCTACTGACCCAAAACAATCTTTAGTAAATTCTCGTTCTTCTTATCAATCTAAATTAAGACATAATGCTTTTATTAGATATAATAATCAATGTATTATATCGGGAAGAAAAGAATCTAGACTTTTAGAAGCTTGCCACATTAAACCTGATTCTATTTGTGAACCTCGTGAAAAAATTGATAATGATAATATTTTACTAATGTGGCATGATATACATATTTATTTTGATAATTTTGAAGTAAGCATTAATCCTGATACTGAAACTTTTATTATAAAATCATCTTCAGAATGTTATGAATTTTTGAAACAATTTGAAAATAAAAAAATAAATAATCTTTCTGAAAAAACATTAACTTATCTTCAATGGCATTTTGAACAATTTAATTCAAACAATTAATTTTAACTTAATTAATAATATATTTTTTATATATTATTTCATAATATTTTTTAATTATAAAACAAATATTAATATTTAAAATGTAAATATTAATAACATTAAAAATTTATAAATTACTTTTTTTACTTCTTATTTTTTTTTTTGAATATTATTATTTTTTTTTTCTTCCCAATTCATTGTATTATTGTTATATTGCATAATTTGTGATGCATTAGGCATATAATTATTTCCATACATATTGTGAGGGTCATCTTTTCGTGGTTCCCAAATTTTATCTTTATGGTTATATATCATACTACCTGTAATAAATTGTCTTGGATCTTGTTCAGGTTCATAGATACCTGACGATGGATTATAAATCATTCTTCCGCTCATTTTTTTCTATTAGATATTACTTATTTTTCTTTAAGTTTAAAAAAAAATATAAATTTATTTTAATTAAACGTAAATTTAATTTCTTTAAGTACTAATTTTTAAAATTTAATTTTAACTAAATATTTTTTAACTTAAAAAAATGCTATTAATATTATTTATTAAACATGGGTGGAAACGCAATCAAAAAAGTAAAAATATCACGCATTTCCAAATGTGATTATGAATTAATTAAACAAAATATATTTGATTTATTATCTAAAGATTTTCAATTAGAATTCTTATTCGACCTTCCTGAAAAAGATGATTATGGTGACCTCGATATTTTATATTTAAGTATACATAATAAAAATATTGTTGATTTTATTATTCAACATTTTAATCCTAACGAAATTGTTCATAATGGAAATGTCATATCTTTCGATTATAAATTAATTAAAGATAATAACGAATTTTTATATTTTCAAATTGATTTAATTAAAACCCAAAATATTAATATGGCTAAATTCTATTTTTCATACGGAGATGTTGGTTGTTTATTGGGTTTAATCGCAAAAAGATATAATTTAGTTTTAGGATTTGATGGTTTATGGATAAATACTAAATTAAATACTATTATTCAATACTTGAAAAATAATAATATTGATATCGATAAATCTTTTGAAAATATTAATGATGATTATAATTTTGGGAAAATAATTTTAACTAATAATCCTGAACAAATATGCGAATATTTAGATTTTGATTATCAAAAATGGAAAAATGGATTTATTAATAATTATGAGATTTTTCAATGGATTATTAAATCTAAATATTATAAAAAAAATATCTTCTACCAAACTAATCGCGAACATAGAGAAAATAGTAAAAGAACTTTCTATAATTTTTTTATTGAAAATAATTCTAAATTAGATGATGATAATAATGATAATAATATTAATCAACTAAATTCAATTGAATATTTTGAAAAAGAAAAAGAACTAAATAATTTAATTGAAAATTTTAAATTAAATCATGAAAGAATAAACAAATTTAATGCTCATATATTTAAAGAATTTGGTATCGAAGATAAAAAATTAGGTGAAAACATTATTCAATTCAAAAAATATATTTTACAATTTAATCACAATTTTGAAGAATGGTTAGATAACAATAATAAAGATGATATTAAAAATATTGTTTTTGAATTTTTGAAGTCACATTAATATTATTAGTTAATCATTTTTAATAATTTATCTATCTCTTCTTTCGTACCTATAAATTCTATCTCTATTTTATTTTTACCTTTATCTTTAATGTTTTTTATCATTAATGGTTTTTCACTCTGTTCTCCATAACATACGATACCTTCTAAATATTTTCTTTCTTTTTCACCTATATTATTTAGCGCTAAAGCTGATACTTCAATTTTACCTTTCTCATTTATAAGCTTTTGCGCCTTCATCTCACTCCATTTTCCATTTGATTTTATCCATAATAAACCATTAATACCATACTTTATTGTTTTTTCGGGGTAAAAAGTTGCACTCACTGCTGGACCTCTTCGTTTTTTATCCGTATTAAATTTAAATTGAGTTATTATTTTTTTTATTCTTTGTGCATTCTTTTCATTCTTTAATGGTGGTTCAATCATATATTCATTATTATCTATCATCATTTTTTCAAAATCAAAATTTTGAGCCCAATATTTTTCTATTTCACCATATTTTATTTTATGATTTATTTTATTATAATCGTTTGATGATGGTATAACAGCTACATCACTATACTTTAAATCTATTTTATATTTTGATTTTATAAATTTATAACAATCATCATGCAAAAATATACCTTTCTTTGTTTTATTCTCTAATTCTGGATATATATTATAATTTACATCTTGATAATATTGAACACCTTTTTTATCTTTAAATACTATGTTAGCACCTACTTCTATACAATCATGTATTACTTTATCACAATTTGTTAAAAATGTACACTTATCTAACCATCTTGTTTTTACTACTATATTTTTTAATTTTTCAATGTATTTTGGGTCATTATCTATCTTCTTACATAATTCTTTATCAAATTTACCTTTTATTCTTTTACCATTTTTTAAATATTTTTCATAAACTCCTTCTATGTATTCTATATTATTTTCAAAATAATGATGACAAGGACATCCACATGCGAAACAGAATGAGTCCCAGATTCCCATTTTATTAATCTTTATATTATTGTAAGATAATATTATGTAAATAATATTTTTATAAAAATGATTTAAAATATTAAATATATATATTTAATAAACTAAAAATGGGTACAACATTCCAATTTGAAAAAGATTTGTATAATTTTGAACATCGATGGAAATTAAGAGAATGGATTGATATAAAGAAATTAAATTGGGATTATTTATCTAAGAATCCCAATGCCATGTATATATTAGAACAAAATGAAGATAAAATATTTTTACCCTATTTTTCCTATAATGAATCAGGTGTTTATTTATTGGAAAAGGATAAAGATAAAATAGTTTGGGATTCATTATTCAGCAACACATCAGCTGTTCATCTTTTGAAAAGAAAAATAGAAGAGGAAAAAAATATAAAAAAGAAGTATAATCCATATACAAAAACAGATTCTTTTAGGTCTTCTGTGTCGATGAATGAATGTGCTGTTAAACTTCTTGAAGAGTATCCTGATAAAATATATTGGTTTTATTTATCATCAAATCCGTATGCTATTCATTTATTAGAGAAGAATAAAGATAAAATTCGTTGGGAAAGATTATCATCAAATCCATCAGCAATTCATCTTTTAGAGAAAAATCCTAGTAAAATCGATTGGCGTTGGCTATCAGAAAATCCATCAGCTATTAACCTTTTAGAAAAAAATCCTGATAAGATTAATTGGCATCATCTGTCAAGTAATCCTAATGCAATACATTTATTAAATAAGAATAAAAAAAGAATCAATTGGCGTAGATTATCTAAAAATCCATCAGGAATTCATATATTGGAGAAGAATCAAGACAAGATAGTTTGGGAAGCTTTATCAGAAAATCCGTCAGCTATTAATTTATTAGAAAAGAAGCAAGATAAGATTTATTGGGAATATATATCTCAAAATCCATCTATTTTTGAATTAGATTATGATTTCTTTTTTAATAGAATGAATATTATTAGAAAAGAATTAATGGAAAAAACATGGCATCCTAACCGTTTTAGAGGATGGTGTTTGGATATTGATGAGTTTAAAGAATTATGTTAATATTTAATATATTTAATATAATTAATTATTATAAATATATATTTTTTATCCTGGGCCGAGTCCGAAGATCCCGAAAATAAGCGCCTTAAGCGCTTATTGAGTGGTTGAGGATTTGCCGTTGCGAGCCTTAAGCGAGTAGGCAAACACACTTGCGAGGTGTTAACGGTAAAATCGAGTGCTGTTTAATGCCGAAGGCATTAGTTAGCAAGGGAGATTTTAGCCGCCCTCCAATAGTTATAATTTATTATTGTTTTATTT
>JACCEB011015568.1_pt1 | contig 11535 bp, 9 predicted proteins | sample 7454761 | NCBI WGS metagenome assembly JACCEB01 (sample SAMN15323454, study PRJNA562643) | freshwater metagenome | isolation source: river surface water | place: USA:Blue River Watershed | collected 2017-08-18 | reverse complement strand
TCGATGTTCATTGGTTGTTTTTATGAGACATTATAGAGATTGAATAATATTCCTTATGGGGGAGCGAAGCGACCCCATTGAATGAATCCATTGAAGGGGGTCGCTCCAACGGCTGGCCAGCGGCGCAGCCGCGCCTGCCGGCACTTGTCGCTCCCCCCAAAAAGAAAAATAAATTCAATCTCTATAATGTCTCATAAAAACATTCATTGAATCGCCACTGCTTTCCATTCGGCGATTCATTTTGGGTCTTCAAAATAACAAAAAAGAGAGATTGAATTTATTTGTTCTTATGTTTTTCATTTTATGCAATCTCTATAAGATCCAATCCATGTAACAAAAAAAAATAGATAGAGAGTAATTGTATCATTTTATAAACAGAAAAAGGAAAAAAAAAAGAGAGATATATATATTTTTTTGTTATTTTAGTAAACAAAGAAACAATAATGCAATCGTTTCTTAGAAAAATGATCGATGAACGCAAGGATTCTTTCCCGACGGAAGAACCCATGTTCGCCGTTCAAAGTTGGATTTCATTCAATCACGATGGCAAAGAGAGGCAAACCACCAAAATTCGTCCCAGTATTGTCCAACATTTTGATCCATCAACAGAGCGGCAGATTTCTTCTTCTTCTTCTCCTCCTTCTTCTTTTTCGCTTTTTCCTCTCTTTTCTGACAAAAGTGAAAGTGAAAGCGGAGACGATAGTGAAAGCGGAGACGATAGTGAAAGCGGAGAGGAGGAAGAGGAAGAGGAAGAGAAGAAAACCAAAACAAAATCCCAATCGAAAACAAATACACTTCGCAACGAAAACAAATATCCTATTGTACATGGTGTTATTATACAAACGGAAAAGAAAACCAAGTCGTTGTCGCCATCGCCGTTGAAAACCTCTCCTTACACCAAAAAAAATCTGGAAAAAGCGTTGCGTCAATACGATTCGTCTTCGCTTGAGTATGCATATTTGCAAGCACAACAACCCTATCGGGGCATTCTTTTGTATGACAAACAAAATAGAGGTGTCTCTCTTTTTCAATCGGTTGTGAATGTCGAATTCAGCCGGTCAAACAAACGAATCGTTTTGTTGCCAACCCATCCCTCCAATTTCTCGTTGGATTGGTTGAAACGGAGGCTGTCTGAGACATATCATTGGAAAAGACTCGACTCGAAGGGGAGTGGCGGCCCGTGGCAAAGAGTTGGGGGACAACAAAGAGAGGGGGAGGAATGGGTTTTTGTGGAAAAAGAAAAAGACGAAGGAGCCGATTACAACAATTTGTCGGAAAAAGAGAGGCGTCAAGTTGATCAAGTCATGGAGGAGATGATTCAACAACGTATACATGTTTTCCATACACACGACGCCGTTGACAAAGCAGATGCAGAAGAAGAAGAAGAAGAAGAGAGACCAACAAAAAAACCTAACCCATTTGACAATTGTGTGGTTATAGTGGAAGACATGGGACATCAAGTATTGTCTAGATCAAGACCACTGGACGACGTTACAAAACCAAATCAAAAACAAAAACAAGGCAAAATAGAGATGAAGAAAAACAAAGTGGGAAATTTGCTGCAACAGGCACAAAATGCCCGGATCATTGGATTGTCGTCTCTCCCTATTCTGGATGCGGTGGAGGAACTCGCCATGATTTGCAACATTTTACACGGGTATATTCGCACGTGGCACATTCCCGTGACTCCCCGTCAAGATTGGAAGAAAGTGGGGCCATTGAAACAAATCGATTGGCAACGCTTTTTTGACATGGATGATATCTCTATAGGTCGCGATTCACTCACCATCACACGCAATCCATTTGCTTTTTTGGATCATGCCACACAATTTTTACATGGATCATCGTCGTTGTCGTCGTTGCCGATCACGATTTGTAACAATAATAGTACAAAGAAAACCACCACCTTACGATCATCATCCAAAACGACGACGACGACGACAAATAAATCCAAAACAAAATCCCTGAAAAAGAGAGATTTACATGTAGACGAACAACAAGAACAAGAACAAAATGAAAACGGAGAAAAAGAGAGAAAAAATCAACATTCTTGTTTTGAGTTGAATGAACAAGGACATCTCTCGGATGAAGATTATTTGCAAGTCGTGCGATCCATTTTATCGAAACATGGGTATGTCATGGGAGAAATCGAAGAGAGGTTGTTTCAATTGCTTCCTGAGGGAGCAAAAGATGGATTCCACAAACGCACAACAGGAATCATTTGTGTTTTGGATAATGGAATCAAAGAAACCAATCTTGACTGGTTGGTCCCCGCGGATGGATCCACCTTGACACCATATTATCATATTGAGAAGATTGAATCGGAAATGGATGCCGATTTCGTGTATCCCGATTCTCCTGAAATAGAGGATGAAAACAAAAAAGACGAAGACGAAGACGAAGACGAAGACGAAGACGAAGACGAAGACAAACAAATAGAGAATGAAAACGAAGAAGAAAAAGAAGACAAAGAAATGGGACATCATCATCATCATCATCTCTCTTTTCTCAAAAACAATAAAGAGGATTACTTATCCCAAAACAAAACATTGGGCAGATACAGTCCCAAGATGTCGGCGATTCTCTCGCATGTGAAACAAGATGGCGACAATCAAATTCATTGTATTGTGAGTTCGTCAAAAGAGAGTCTGGAATTCATGGCCATGGTCTTGGAAGCCAATGGATTTTCTTCTCTCCAAATAACCAAGAAAAACGAAGAAGAATGGGAAATCGATGGACAAGAAACAGAAGACGACTCCATGTACAACAAACCCAGGTTTGTCATCATGGACAACGGGGATACAAAACAAAATGAAGTCTTGTGTCGCATTGTGAATGGAGAATGGGATCGTTTGTCGCCCACTTTGGTGCAACAATGTCGACGTTTGTATGAAAACAAACCAAACCGAAACAATCACAATGCAAATCGCATCTTTTCCAACCGATTTGGAGAGGTGGTGAATGTCGTCTTGTGTTGTGTGAAAAATCCCAATGCCAAACCCACGGTCTTGCCTCTCCAAAACATTCGATGTCTTCATGTCATGGAACCAGCAAGGACCATGATGCGACTGGAAGAAATTGTGCAACTTGGCGTGCATACCCATAGTCATCGTCATTTGCCGGCAGACAAACGGAACATGACAGTGTATGTATATTTGTTGACTTTGTCAAAAGAAAAAAAAGAGAGCCAAGATGAACAACGATGGAATGCCGCCTTGGAAGAACATATTGCGATTGTATCGGAGATTTTGCCATAAAAAAAAAATAATATCATCTCTATATGATAAATATTATTTTTTTGTGTTGTTTTGTGTGTGTGTGTGTGTGTGTTATTACGATTTTAACCAATCGCAACACAACATGCGTGTCAAGAACCACCGGTTGGCGCGGGCAATATGTCGTTCGATTTCGTGGTTGAAGGCTTCGTCCATCCGGAAATATTTCTCTCGACATCGCAGAATGTTGTAGATGTGTTCGTCGCGGTTTTTCTCTTTGGCGTTGATGCGATCGACAATGACATCTCGTTCGAAGGGATTGCTGGTGTGCGTCAATTCCTCGTATAAATCCTTCAACATGCGGATGGTGAAGGCCAAATTCTGCGTTTCGGTGCTCTCGGTGTGTTGCAATTTTTTCACCATCAAGAAGACATTCGTACTATACGTGTTGGTGAATTCGTAGCGGATGCTCTCCGGCAAAATGAATTGGTTGGTTTCTTTGATTTCTTTGACTTCTTTTTCGATGTCGGAGACCACCATCAAAATGCGATCGGGATCATTGTCGAAAAAGAGGAATTTCCCCGAACTGAATTCGCACATGCTCTCCAATTTATCGAATTTGTAGGCGGACGTTTTGTGGGCTTGGGCTTTGGCATCCAATTTCAAATACGAAATGACGGCCAATAAAAAGGCATTGAATCCATTGAGGGACGCCATGATGAGAGATCCCTCGCCAAAGCGGCCCGACATGAAACTGAAAATGGACGACGCGCACGAAATGAAAATGGCGGGCAACATCAAAAAATTCAATTGTTGTTCGCAATAGGTTTTGGCTTCGGTATACAACAATTTTTGGCCTTTGATGTACAAGGCCAATATGTCGAGGGCGTTGTTGGACAATCGGTTGGCTTGGTCGACGTGGACGCGTTCCCCGATGGCATCTTCGACGTCATAATACGAATATCGTGGTTGGTCCTTTTTGCCTTGGATTCCATTCATGATTTGTGTGTACATTTGGCTGATTCCACTTTCTTTTTCTTTTTCTTTTTCTTTGTTGTCTCTCTCTCTTTCGGCGATTTTTTGTCTTTCGCTATTGATTGATTTTTCTGTTGTTGCTGCGGACTGCCTCTCCACTTCGACAAACGAAGCAGAACGAGTCTTTGCCTCCGACGACGACGAATAAAATGCCGACGAAGGCGATGCAAGAAATGATTCTTTTCTCTTTTTGTTGGATGGGGACAATGCTGACGCAGAGGACGAAGTTTCTTGCTCAAAAAGAACACGACGTGCTTGCATCCGTCCTAAAGCAGAAATATCAGAGGATGTGACTTTTTCGCTATCTGCCAATCCTAGTGTGCGATCCGATAGGGCACGTGTGGTGGCATATGGTGTTTTTGTGTTGGTGTTGGTGTTGGTTGTTGTCGTGCTTGTTGGGGGTGGTGGTGGTCGAATGTTGTTTGTCACAAGCGAAGCAAAACGAGTCATAGAGGTGGGTTCCTCTTTTCGTATCAAAACGGTTCGATCAAATGGATACGAATCATGGGGCACGGGATAATGCATTTCGAGTGTAGCGCTTGGGGCTAAGGATCGGATGGCGGTGGGTCCGGCGGGTTCTTCTTCGACCCGAAGGATGGAATTATTATGCTGTAGGACAGGCTCTAAGCCAGGCGCTATGCAAGGAAAAGAAGCCGTGGAAGCAATGGAAGAAGTAGTGGAAGAAACCGGTGATGTTTTCCTTGCATAGCTCCTCTGACCGACGATTTCCTCCTCCTTCATTCCAAAAGCAATCTCATCATCCATCATGAAAATAGTTTCTTGTTGGTTTTGGTTTTGGTTTTGCATGTATGCGAAAAAAAAAAGAAAATAAATCTATTTATTTTTGGAGTTTTTTGTTTTTGGTTTTGGGTTGGGTTGTTGTTTTGTTGTTATTTTTTTTTGCGGATCATCCAAAACAAAAACAAAACACAAATAAAGAATTTTTCTTATTTTGTGGAAATCATTGGAGAAGAAAAAAAAAAAGAAAGAAACGCTACAAAACAAAAACAATAACAAAAACAAAACCGTACGAAACAAAAAACAAAAATGACGGATAATACAGTAGCGCCACATCCTTTGTCCAATCCATGGAATTTCTATTATCATTTGCCACAAGAAAAAGCGTGGGATTTAGCGAGTTATAAATTGATACAAGGCAATATAAAAACCGCCGAAGATGTCTGCGGATTGGTCTCAACGTTGACGCCCAACATGATTAAATATTCCATGTTGTTTGTGATGCGACAAGGAATCACACCCATGTGGGAGGATCCCAAGAACCGCAATGGGGGGTGTTTTTCGTATAAAGTGGCCAATAAATTCGTGCCCGATGTGTGGAAGACATTATTTTATGCTTTGTGTGGCGAAACCTTGAGCACCGATCCCAAATACAGCAAACTCATTAATGGCATCACTATTAGTCCAAAGAAGAATTTTTGTATCATCAAAATTTGGTTAACTGATTATTCGTTGCAAGATGGCAGTGTCATTTTGGATATTCCCAATTTGACGCGTCAAGGGGTGGCTTTCAAGAAACATGCTCCTGAGTTTTGATTTTTTGTTTGTTTGTTATGTTCTTTTTTTTTTCTTGTCTGTTTTTATTTATTTTTTTTTATATATGAAGTGTGTGTAATGTAATGAAAAACAAAAAACAAAAACCAAAATGTAATTAGACGTCTGATTTTATTTTTTTTTTCTGTTGCTTTTTTTGGGGATGCAAAAAAAAAATAAATACAATACAACAAAAAACGACAATGCAAAACAACATAATACAAAACAAAACAAAACAATGCAAAACAACATAATACAAAATAAAATAAAACATGAAAATAAAAATGCATACGGTCAAAAGACGTCCTTGGGATCGACTTTCACCCCAAAATATGCCACACGTGGTTCGGTAGTTTCCAAAACGAGTCCTCCATTGTTGGCATCGACACCCCACGAATGATACCGCCACAATCCATCGGCGGACAATGCATACCCTGTATACATGCTGGTGATGGCGCGTTTTTGGAAGAGAAGTTGAACATTATCATGACACTGGGAAGCTTGCATGGGAATGCGATAGAAATTCGCATCATCAATGAACCAGGTGAGAGACGGATCGGACAAAACAATCGCATAATGTTCTTGCATGGGAGCCACGATGTGGGACCCCGGGGCGGCTCTCTGCAAAATTTCATTCAAACCGCCATGATGATTGGTGCGATACCACGGGCGACTCACCAACGAAAAAATACGTGCTTTGTCCAATTCGGCAATAGGATTGTATTTGTGGACAGGAACAATACTGGATGTGTTGCTTGTTGTTGTTTTGAAGGTAAAAAGATGATGATGATCCATGGACGTTGATGTCTGTTTTAATACTTCGTTTTGAGTTGAGGGTTTGGGCAAATCGGCATCCTCATAGAAATCATATTCGAAATAATTGTCGGGCAAATTGTTTTGCTGAAGAAATAGGGAGCGACGGGTTTTTATGTCTTGTGCGACTTTTTTTCCCGGATGAACACAATCGGAGAGGATTCGTGTTTTTTGGGGGGTATTTTGTTTTTGTGTTTCTTTACCACGGGCTGCCTCTCCATTTTGTTCCGAGTCTTTACCATTTTCTTTTGTTTTTGTCGAAAACTTTGAAGAAGAAGAAGAAGAAGAAGAAGAAGACGACGGCCGAGGGGAAACAAGAATATGATCTGTGTGACAGACGGATGGTTGTTCTGCCGCTCGTTTTGCTCGAGAACGTGTTAACATGGTTGGTTGGTTTGTTTGACGTGTTGAAGAAAAACAAAATCGTTTTTATTTTATTTTTTGTAATGAAAAACAAAAAATCATAAAAAATAAAATAAAATAAAATAATGATTTCATCCTGAATTCTTTTCTTTTTTCTTGTGTCTGTTTTTTTTTGTTTCGAAGATTGGATTTGGATGAGTTGTTGCATTATAACGGAGGCAAGGGAGCCAAACACAATTTGATCTCTCCGAGAGAAGCCACATCGTATTTGACAATCAACGGCAAATTGTTGCTGAAATACATTTCCAAATGGGTACACAACGGCGTGAATTTGATGAAATGACTCAACGATTTCAGAGAGAATTCGCCTTGAATGATCATGGCCCGGTCGGGTTTTTGCACAAATTCCAAATTGCCATCCGATTCCGAACGCACAATGCGACTCTTGGCAAAGGCACCCTCACAAGTGAAAATCAATTCGCTGCCCGCACTCCGGATCTCTATACGATCACTGATCTGCGACAAATCACGAATGATCTTTTGGAAATCCGACGTGGGCAAATTGATCACCGTGGAAAACTCGACTTCGGGCACCGACAATTCCTCGGGATCCGGATCAATCAAACGCAATTTCTGGCCATAACATTGTTTGATTTGACTGTTGTCATATTGCAGGCCGAGATGCGACACAATCCCATCGTGATAATCGGCGCGATCGATGTACATGGTGAGTGTGTCGTTGTTGGATACGGTGGAGATGACTTTCGAGAGATGCAAGGTATTGGCACATATCACAATACGGTTGGGTTCGCAATCATAAAATTCGAAACGGTCGGAGCGCAAGACCACTTTCACCAAAATAGTGTGTGTTTTATCTAAATTCACGATTTTCAAGCCGTGTTTGGTGAAGGTGATGGTGGCGTCCGTCAATATGTCTTTGATACCCGCAATCAAATGGCGAATGGGTTGGATTTGGACGGTTTTGATGGTCAATACATTATTCGATTCGTTCATTGTCTTTTTATTTTTGTGTCTTTTGTTTTTTCGTATTTGCCTGTTTCTTGTTTGTCAAATAGCCAAAATTGGGTTTTTTTTTCTTTTTTTCAGTCGATAAATAAAAAAAAAATGGAAATCAATTAAAAAAGAAAGGAATGTGTTTGTGTTTTCCCTGCCTTTCTTTTAAATTTGTTGCGTTCTAAACCCAATTTTTTTTTGTGTCCAATCTCAATTGCGATAGACTAAAATCTCGCGAACCCTTCCCGAATAAATACCACGAAAACCAATCTTGTGATCCAATCGCATGGGACAAATCGTCGGTACCACCGTATACAAGAATTGACGAATGGATCCCGCCGAGGTATCATCCAAATAAATGGCAAAAAGACCCCCCGGTTTCAATAAACGAGCGGTTTGTTGAAACAATGGCACATAAAATTCGGCAACCCAATCTCTGTATTGGGGGTTTGTGTCTTCGTTGTACACCTCGTAATCGAAGAAGGGAGGACTCGTAAAGGCCACATCAAAGGTTTCTTCCACCAAGGACGGTGCCCCCTCTTCAAACGGTTGTGCCCGTAATTCAAACGTTGTATTTTGCGTCTTGTCCTCCAAACGCAACGCACTGATTTGTGTTTGTGTTTGTGTTTGCGTCGTTTGCAATCGGTTTTTTTTCTGGCCATTGTTATTGTGGTTGTTATTGTTGGCATCCACCGTAACCAACGATGACTGGGTAATCGACACCAACGATCCCGACATGGCACATGTCATCATGTCTTTGTATCCTGGATACAAGGCCAAATTGGGATCAAATCCCACATATTCGACGGGTTGTTCTCCGTTTTGCCCCGCATCCGATACATACAATCCCACCATTCGATCCCCCCATCCCGCACATGGATCCAATACGCGAATGATGGTTGGTGTTTGTGTTTGGGGTTGGGTTTTTTGGTCTGACGCTAGCACTTCAGCAATCAAATATTCATAGATGGCCCGCGCATAATTCGGCATAAACGTGGTCGCCAATTTGTAGCCATATTTCTTTTGCAATGTCCATTTGGCCTCATGCACGTCGGTTTCGGCGCCTTCCTCCATCTCAAATGCAAGCGCCGAATCCGGTTGTTCATACAAATCCAAAAACGAGGGCAACAAAACCGTCGTCGTCGCAGTTTTCCTTCCTTCTTTTGTTTGTCCTCCTCTTTCCGCTTCGGGATGGGAGGAAATGCGTTGGGAAACCCGTGTCCTTAATAATGGTTCCTCTTGAAAGGCACGCACAAAATCGCCCGGGGTTTCGTCTTCCAACACGAAAATTCTTCTGCATTCCAATTCACCGTTTCGTTTTGATGGTGGGTTATTGGACACGATATCGACGGCTTTTGTCTCTCGCATTTTGGCAAATAATTCCTTGGCATCTATGGCATCCAATAATTTGGGAAAAGACGACATGGGTTTGTTTTGATTTGAAAAGGCTGGGTCGGGGTTTTATTTTTGTTTGCAATTTTTTCAAAGTTCCAATTTATTTCATTTTTTTCCATCATTTTTTTATATACATTTTTTTGGTTTTTTTTGTTTAATTTTGAATGGTATTTGAAAGAGTTGTCGGGCATGACTTTGAAAAAATAATTTATTTTTTTTTGTTAAAAAGTATACATGTCGGTATCCGGCAATTTATAAAAAATAAAATACAAAAGGGAGAGAACATGCATTTGGGATGGTATATATGTTTCATCATACACAAAACGAAATAATAATTTGTCGTCGGTGGACCGCGATCGTACCAAGGCGAATTTGTCGGTAGACGTGGAAGACTCATCGTCACACAAGTCCTCGTTCGGCTTCGCTTGTCGAAGCGGAGATGCAGTCCGTGACAAGCCATTGGAGCAAAGCGGAGATGCAGTCCGTGACAAGCCATTGGAGCAAAGCGGAGATGCAGTCCGTGACAAGCCATCGGAGCAAAGCGGAGATGCAGTCCGTGACAAAATCAAATTGAAGGCGGAAGATTGATGTTTGATGCTATCGTAAGGAATGCTACTATCCGCAAACATCGGTCGAAAATTCAAATGTTTGTTGCCATCCGCGGATATTACAGGCGTTTTTATTTGAAAACGCAATGCATCTTGCGATTTGTTATTTTTGTTGTTAATAAGGTAGTTGTCGCCGTCGTCGTCAACAGAAGGCATACGATCCGGAGTAAAACGACGCCCATTCACAACGACATCATACAATACCAAAGGATTTATTTCCTTTAAATTGCAAATGCTTTTGTCTTCCTCAAAATAAACCACAATCGGTTCGTCTTTGAAAACCGTCGGTTCATATACATAGTCGGATTGATAATATATCCATTGATATAGTGTATGCAATGCTTTTTTACCCATGGACATGTCGTGTATGATGGTAATTTCGCCGTATTTCATTTTTGTTTTGTTTTTGTGTTTATTTTTTTATATTAATACATCACCCACACACATATTATAGCAGGATATGTTCGAATAATATAAAAATGATTGGATTGGAAATGTTTCAACTCAACGCGGCGAGTCTTTTCGCGCGTTCTGATTGAAGAGGAAGAAAAATACAGAATACATCATCATCATCCCGCACGCACGTTTTCTTTCTAATCCTTTGTTTTTTTTTTTTCTTGTTTTCGTCCTCTCACTCTTTTTTTTTGGAATGACGCTCGACCCAATTTGGATGGCATCCATTGCCGCCTCTCTTTTCGTTTTATACAAAGTCGTTGAAGGAAAATATTTAGAACATCCACCAGCCTTGCGAACCATTGTTCGGGATGCCATTGCCGTATTTGCCGCCGTGTACATCAGTTCGTTTGTCGTGGGACAATCCGAGGGTGACATTCAGGAATTCGTACAGGCGATTACGGATGCCAAAACGGCGGTTTTACCGGAGACGGTGGGAGCGGCGGCGGCTGTTTTTACGGATGATCCGGGATTTTGAAATGGATAGTGTTTTCTTTATAAAAAAAAAGATTATACATATATACTTCATATTTTTTTTATTGTTATTTATTTGATTTTCTTTTTTTTTGTATTAACTTATTTTTTTTTGGAAATGACAGAAGATAATTCAGATGATAATATTATCAAGGTTGGTCCATTGCCAATAGAAGATGTGTATGAAAATGGACAAAAGATTCGTATGCCCGTGTATATTAAAAAAGAAAATGACGACAAATATGAAGAAATTGGCTCGATAAACAAAGTATACGATTCAGATGTCTCGAATCAATCGAGTAAATTTGTAATTACTTCTAAGAACAACAACAAATATGAAATATATGAAGATTCTAAACCTGATAATAATGGATTTTACACTGATACAAACAATAATAAAACAGAAATTAAATTTCAAATTTTTAAAAAGAAAATATTATCATCAAAAAATATAATAGGCACAATGAAAGAAAAAGCAAACAAATGGTTTGGATCGAAAAAGGGCGGAAAAGAACGATCGAAAAAAAGACGAGCAAGAAGAGGAAACATGACCCGAGGGAGAGGAGGAGTCTTTACAAGTCCTCGACTCGAAGAAGAGAGGCAGTCCGTGACAC
>JACCEB010083438.1_pt1 | contig 11535 bp, 10 predicted proteins | sample 7454761 | NCBI WGS metagenome assembly JACCEB01 (sample SAMN15323454, study PRJNA562643) | freshwater metagenome | isolation source: river surface water | place: USA:Blue River Watershed | collected 2017-08-18 | reverse complement strand
GTCAGGGTGCCAACTCCTGCTGTCCGACGCCATCGGGTCTCGCCATGATTTCGCCGACCAAAAGAACGCGGCCGAGTTTCCCGCGGGCGACCAAGCCGCCCTCGCCCAGGCCCTCCGGGGCTTGGCGTCGTCGGATGATCACGCCCTGACCCGGGCGCAGGCGGAATCGCTCGCCTTGGCCGCCACCCATGGCCCCGCCGTCTTCGCCGAGCGCGTCGCCGCCGTCATCAGAAAGCTTTCCTAAACTATCATTCTTCGTTTGCGGCCAGCATTGGCCGCTACCAGCCCGCATCTGCGGGCTTTTTCGTTTCAGAGTTCCCGAGCCGGCAGGCACCGGGACTTGCTCTATTAAGTTGATTACAAGGCCGGCTGGGGTTTGCTTGGTCAACCCCATGAGCGCCCTCGGCAACGCCTTTTACTTAGTCAAAACCCGCGCGCCCGTCGGCGTGCTGCTGCGTTACGTCCGGGATCAGTTGGCACGCCCTTTCGTGAAGAAGCGTCATGCGGCTTTGGTTGCCGAGGTGAAGGCGTTTGCCCGGCGGGAAGGCTTCCGGCAGGATTGGTTCAGCTCCAACGTGCCGGTCTGGATGGAGATTTTCGAGCAGTGTGGCTTGCGCGGAAGGGCCCTGCAGGCCCTGGAAATCGGTAGTTTCGAGGGCCTGTCTGCTTGCTTTTTCCTCCAGCAGATGCCGGAGGCTCGCCTTATCTGCGTAGATACCTGGGAGGGGTCCGATGAGCATGTCAGCACGAGTGCCTCGGCCGGCATCGAGGCGGCTTTCGATCGGCACGTCGCCCCCTGGAGCGCCCGGGTCGAGAAGCAGAAGGGCACCTCCTTCGCGTACTTTAGCGGCCCGTTGGCCGGAAGGCCATTAGACTTCCTGTACGTCGATGGCTCGCATCATTCTGAGGACGTCATGATGGATGCGCTCAAGGGCTTTGCGGTACTTAAGGTAGGCGGGTTGATGGTCTTCGACGATTACCTTTGGAGCTACTACCCGCGTACGGCCGAAAATCCGGCTGTCGCCGTGAACGGATTCCTGCGGATTATCTCAGGCAGGTACCGTCTCGTGCACGTCGGCTATCAGTTGGCGCTGGTGAAGACGGGCGAACGGTCGCACTGAAGGTTCCGCCGGCTTAGGCCTTGCCAATGCAGCGGACCACAAAGCCCGCTTTTTCCGCGGCCGACCGGTTGACGACGTTCCGTCCATCAAAGATGGCCGGGGCCTGTCCGCAGGTGGCCCGAAGCGCTACCCAATCCAATTGACCGTAGGCATCCCATTCGGTCAGCACGAGCACCGCGTCGGCGCCACGGATGGCCTCTTCAGGAGACTTGGCAAAAGCAAGAGAAGCGTCAGGTCCTGACGAGAACTGGCGGGTGAACGCGGCAGAGTCGACGCGGTAGTCGTGGAGCAAAAGATGGAAGCCGGCCGCTAACAGATAGTTGCAGATGTCGATGGCGGGTGTTTCGCGGAAGTCGTTGGTGTCCTTCTTGAACGCCAGGCCCAAGACGGCGATCCGTCGCGCGTAGGCCGCCGCATGCTTGGCTGCGGCTAGGCCGACGCGGCGCTTCTGCCATTCGTTCATGTCTAGTACCGCTTGCCAATAGGCGGCTGGAGCGTCTAGCCCGTAGAACTCGCAGAGGTAGACCAAGGACAGGACGTCCTTCTTGAAGCACGAGCCCCCGAAGCCGACCGATGCCTTGAGGAACTTCGGACCGATGCGGGAATCGCTCCCGATCACCTTGGCCACTTGGTCGACGTCGGCTTCCGTCGCCTCGCAGAGTGACGATATGGCGTTGATCGAAGAGACGCGCTGCGCAAGGAAGGCGTTGGCGGCGAGCTTGGAGAGCTCCGCGGACCATAGGTTGGTCCGGATGATGGCCGCTGGTTCCACCCACTGGGCATACACTTCCGCCAAGGCGTCGATTGCCTCGGGGCGTTCGCCCCCAATAAGGACTCGGTCGGGTTTCTCTAGGTCGCGAATGGCAGTGCCTTCAGCCAAAAACTCCGGGTTTGAGAGGATGTCGAACGTTGCTCCCTGTGCGTTCGATTTCAGGATTCTCTTGATGGTGTCGGCGGCACGCACTGGCATCGTAGACTTCTCGATGACAATCGTGTGGCCGGCGGCGTTTTCCGCGATGTAGCGCGCGCAGGCCTCGACGAAGCTCAGGTCGGAAGCCTTGCCTGCGCCATCCCCGACGAGTTTGGTCGGGGTGTTGACGGCGATGAAGATCGCGTCGGCCGCCTGTAAGGCCGCCAGACCTTGATCCTGGGGGAGGAAGTGCAGGTTGCGTCCTCGGCAGCGTTGGACGACGGCGTCCAACCCAGGTTCGAAGACCGGCAGCGTCGCCGAGTTCCAGGCAGCGATGCGCGCGGGGTCGCGGTCAATCACCGTGACCTGAATGGAGGGGCAACGGTCCGCGATGACCGCCATGGTGGGGCCGCCTACGTAGCCTGCCCCAATGCAGACGATGTTTTGGATGGCGAGCTTCATGCTTGGTGGGCGATCGGCTCGGCCTTGAGGTAGGCGAGGGTTTTGGCCAGACCTTCGGTCAGCTGCACCTGCGGCTGCCAGTCGACCAAGAGACGGCGGGCCTTGGCAATGTCCGGCTTGCGCTGCTTGGGGTCGTCGGTCGGGAGCGGCTCGAAACGCAACGGGGAAGACGCCCCGACGACGCGGTTCACGGCTGTGGCGAGTTCCAGCATCGTGAACTCGTTAGGGTTACCAAGGTTGATGGGGCCCGGATTGTGCGTGAGCGCGAGCACTCGCAGCATGCCTTCGACCAGATCGTCAATGTAGCAAAAGGAACGGGTCTGCTGGCCGTCGCCATAGACGGTCAACGCTTTGCCTGCCAGCGCTTGGAGCAGGAAGTTGGTGACCACGCGGCCGTCGTCTCCCCGCATGTGCGGTCCATAGGTGTTGAAGATGCGTACCAGCCGGGCATCCGCCCGACCAAGGCGCACGAAGTCGGAGCAGAGCGTCTCCGCCGCGCGTTTGCCTTCGTCGTAGCAGGCGCGTGGGCCGATGGAATTGACGTTCCCGAGGTAGCTTTCGTCCTGGGGGTGAACGTGCGGGTCGCCGTAGATTTCCGAGGTGGAGGCATGCAGGAGCCGGGCCTTATGGCGCTCCGCGTTTTCCAAGGCATGCAGGGTGCCGAGAACCGAAATGCGCAAGGTGTAGACGGGGTCCTTCTGGTAATGCGGCGGCGAAGCCGGGCAGGCGAGATTGCAGATCACATCGCAAGGGATGTCGTAGGGCCTGGTTACGTCGTGCTCGACGAACGAGAACCCCGCGAAGGCGGCGAGCTTCGCCGTATTCGCGGCGGTGCCGGAGTGATAGTTGTCTAGCCCGATGACCGTGTGGCCTTCGCGCAAGAGCCTAAGCCCAAGGTTGGTCCCGATGAATCCGGCGGAGCCTGTGACGAGGTAGCGCATGCAGCAGTTTGGTTTTGGCCGACCGCGTTTCTTTGGCAAAACTATTCCTCGCCAAGCAAACCGCCAGCCCGCTTAATCTGCGGACATGGGCCTTCCGGAGACACAGCCTTGTCCTGCAGTCCTCGTTATCGCGTTCAATCGAGTGGATACGGTTGCCCGCGTGATGGCTGCTCTGCGCCAAGCGAAGCCGGCTCGGCTTTACCTGGCTTGCGATGGCCCGCGTGTGGGCCGAACTGGCGAGCGAGAAGCGGTCGCGGGGGTCCGCGCGGTGATGGTGGCTGTGGACTGGCCATGCGTAGTGAAGACGCGCTTTCTGGACGAGAACCTTGGCTGCGCCCGTGGCGTGAGTTCCGCGATCGAATGGTTTTTGGCCGAGGCAGGTGAAGGGGTCATCCTCGAGGACGATTGCCTGCCTTCGCCTGCTTTCTTTCCATATGCGGCGGCAATGCTAGATCGATATCGCGATGACGAGCGAATCGCCCAGGTGTCCGGGTCAAACATGTCACCAGAGGTGGGCTTCAAGCATGATCATGGGTTCAGTCGTTTGGCTACCTGCTGGGGGTGGGCGACTTGGCGGCGGGCTTGGGCAGGTTACACGCTCCTCCCTGCCATGATCGAGCCCGACGAACCGTGGGCGCGCAACTTCGACCCCCGGGCCTTTCGCTTCCTTGCCAAGGGCTTCCGCAAGATTCTCGGCGGGAACGTACATACCTGGGACTACCAGTGGCTGGTTCATCTTTTACGTCGTGGGCAGCTCACCGTCGTGCCGCGCAAGAACCTGGTGGTGAACATAGGCTTCGATGGCCAAGGCGCCCACTACAGCGGCAAGGGGCGTAGTTGGTGGGTTCCGGCCCACGCGTTTGCTTTCCAAGGCGATTGGGCTGAGGAGGTCCCCGTGACGCCCGATGCGGCGTACGACCGGAATTACGCGATAGCGTCCTTTTCCGGCGTCGGCCAATGGGCGAGGGCTTGCCTCAAGGTCCAGCGGTGGTTCGCCTTTCGGCGTTGCAACCATGCTCCGGACCGATGGACGCCTGCGGTTTGACCTCTGGTTGATTCGCCCGCTTAGCGACCGTCGCCCATGAACTCTTCCATCGTCGCGGCGTTGGCGGAGTTCACGTTCCGCCGACCGAAGACCACGAAGAAGGTCTTCACCACGATGCGGAGGTCCAGCCACAGGCTTTGGTTCTGGACGTACCAGACGTCGAGGGCGAATTTCTGGTCCCAAGAAAGTGCGTTGCGGCCGTTCACTTGCGCCCAACCCGTGACGCCTGGCTTGACCAGCATCCGCTGGGCTTGGAAGGCGTTGTACCGCGACACGTAGCGCAGCAGCAGCGGCCGGGGTCCGACGACGCTCATGTCGCCGACGAGGACGTTCCACATCTGCGGAAACTCATCCAGCGTGGTGGAACGGAGGAGTTGGCCGAAGGGCGTGAGCCGTACCTCGTCGGGCAACGGCTTGCCGTCCGCATCGACCCCGTCGGTCATCGTCCGGAATTTCACGACCTTGAATGGCTTCCCGTGGCGGCCGGGACGTTCTTGCAGGAACAGGATGGGCGAACCCAACTTGAGACGAACCAGCACCGCGACGATGGCCAGCAACGGGCTGAAGAAGATCAGCCAGCCCAAGGAGAAGCAGATGTCGAAGAGACGTTTGGCCATGGTCAACGGCGCGGCGTCAGCACCGCGGTTTCCAAGGACAATAGGCGGATGCCGTTTTCGAAGACGATGGCAAACTCGACCTCCGTCGCCCCACGGGGAGCCGGGAGGATCAGGGAGCCGGACCGCGCGGTGCATTTGACCGTGCGGGTCAGCGGCTTGCCGCTGCCCTTGAAGGTCATCGTCAGGCGGACCTCCGCCGGGGGCGTGTTGTCGGCCAGCTGGACGGCTAGGCGGACGAGGGTTCCTTCCGCGGCCGGTTGGGTGCGGGTTAACGTTCCGGAGTCGCGGGTGATCCGCAGCAGGCCGGCGCCCGCGGTCACCCGGCTGAACTGCTGGTTGGCCCGCTGGAGCGTCCAGGTCGCCCCCAGCGCTTCGGCGGAAGTCGGCCGCGACGTCACCGCCGCACCTTCGGCATGTTCCGACCAATAGGCGTCCAAGGCACTGAGGCCCGTCTGGTCGGTCGCCGTTAAGGCGGAGAGTTCCCTGCGGAGGTTCGGTTGAGCGTACGCCAGCGCGCAGAGTTCCTGACGGGGTTCGGTCGGGATGAATTCAAGCCATTGGACCGGCAGGCCGTAGGCGCTCCACGCGAGGTTGAAGCGATGTTGCGCGGCTTGGAATTGGGCCTCCGCGTTGATGAGACGTCGGAGCGCGACGAGGGCCTGCGGGCTGGTCGAAGGCGTGCCGATTCGCGCTTCGCCCACTTCGCGGAACATCAGGGACAACTCCCAGGCGTCGACGAACTGCCCGAAGCGCCAGCGCTGGTTCTGCAGGCGGAAGGTCGGCTTATCGTTCGCGGCCAAGGCCGCGCTTGCTTGCGCGACCGCCGCGGAGATCGTTGCGACTTCTTCTTCACTGAGCACGCGGGCGGAGCCATCGGAGCGGAAATGGCGAATCCACTGGTTCGGGCCGCCCGCCTGCGCATCCCTTGTCCAGGCGGCCTCGATGGCTTGATGGGCCGAGCGCATGGGCGCGGCGGCCGGACCGTAAGCCGCGGAGAACCACCTGGCCAACAGCTGCTCCGCGTCTTGGTCGGGTTGCTCGAGGAGCTTGGCGCCGAGCCAGGCCTTCGGGGCGTCGAAGCCCCAAAGCGGGGCGAGCTCCGCATACCATCCCTTCACCCCGGCCGCATGGGCGGTGCGGATGGACTTTGCTTGGGCGGTGAAGTGGATCCGTGGGCAGGTGTAGTCGACGCCATACCAATAATCGTAGGCACCGACTCGGCGAGCCCCGGACTGCACCCAGGCCTTAAGGTTGGCGGCTTCTTGCGCCGCGAACCTCGGGTCCGCGTAGCCGATGCGATCGGCGCAGACCCAAGGGAAGATGGCTGGGGCGACCTTTGCCGTCGGGGCGCGCAACGTCTGCAGGTAAGCCAGGGTGCCGATGGCGTGACGGTCGCCGCGTAGGTCGCCCGACGGTTCCCAGAACGATTTGGCCACTTCGTTCAAGTAGCGGATCACGTAATCCGTCCGCACGGGCCGTTCGCGGTACCAGCCTTCGGAGGGCACGGAGTCATCGTACGCCAGCGAATCATTGACGCCGAGCGGCACGCAAAAGGCATCGGGGCGTTGATGGAACCAGTCGCGGGCGTGTCGGGCCCCGATTTCCGGGGCGCGCGGGTGGTGCAGGTTGGGGTTGGCGTCGTAGCCGTTGCCGCGCGGGGCTTGGCGGACACCGTTGATGGACGCGAAGAGCGTCGGGTCTTGGGCGAACTCCTTCTTCCCGAACGCCGCGTACAGTCCGTGTGAAAACGTTGGCGCGCGACCGTAGCCAACGCTGAAGGCCCATTCATGGCTCAGCTCGTTGCGCAGGCCCCCGATTTCCCGCCAAGCGAAAGCCGGCCGGAAGTCATCGTCCGCGGGTGCTGCGATGCGGCTGAGCATGGTCCAATCCGCGCCACGGGGGCCGGGGAAGGCGAAGAAAACCCCCAGCGTCCGTTCACAGAAACGTCCGACCGCGATGCGGGTCGCCGCGGGGTTGTTGCCGACCAAGAAGACCGAACCATTGCGCGCCCGACACAAGGCCGCATCCCCTTCGGTGGCCGCCGGCCGAACGCCCGTCGTTCGGGCGGCTTGGGTGTTGCCCACGTAGAGGCCGGCGATGGCGCCGCGCGGCTGCGCGGACTCCTCGATCAACTCCGGCTTTTTCCCGGTCACACGTTCACACCAGTCCACCAGCGAGTGCGCGGCGTACCATTCATCGGGCTCCGGGTTGGCCGGCATGATCACGCGCACGTTCCAGCGGCCATGCTCGAACAGGGCGTCACTCGCCATCAAGTGGCAGCAAGCGAGCAGGCAGAGGATTCGGCCGAGCAGGGGCATGGCGTTGATTAAAGACCGCGGACTTTCCCCTGCAAAGGGCGATTTGACGCTTTGCAACATTTTGCCTCCTGCTACCTTTGCCCGATGTCCTGTAGCCGCCGAGACGCCCTCCGCCTGCTGATGGCGACCGCGACCCTCGCGCCGTTGGCGGCCTGGGCTCAGGATAAACCGGCGCGGCGGTCCCCGAAGAAAGGGTGGGCTGGCCATCGGCCGGAATCGGCCAAGCAATTCGGGTGCACGTGGTGGTATGCCTGGGGCGGCTCGGGCAAAGGCACCGAGGGCTACGAGTTTGTCCCGATGGTGAAGGGCAATCGCCAGCCCGTGGGGTCATCGGAACTCAGCCAAGTCACCGACCCGGCGGCGAAGTGCCTCCTGGGTTTCAACGAGCCGGAGCGGGCTTCGCAGGGTAACCTTACGGTGGCGCAGGCCATCGAGGCTTGGCCCTTGTTGGTCCGGTTCGCCGAGGACAAGAAACTCCGGCTGGGGTCGCCGTGCGTATCCTCGGATGGCGGTGGCGGCGCATGGATGCGTGAGTTCATGGAGCAAGCCCAGCGCAAGAAGCTGAAGATCGATTTCGTCGCCGCCCATTGGTATCGCAGCGCCGACCCGGGCGCCTTCGAGGATTGGCTGAAGGAACTCAACGCCAGCTATCGCCGCCCTGTCTGGGTCACCGAGTTCAACGCCATGTACACCGGCGCGGACGAGGCTGGCCACGTGCAGTTCCTGAAGGGCGCATTGCGGGCCTTGGAACGGCAACGTTTCGTTGAGCGCTATGCTTATTTCAACACCGGCACCGGGAAGGCGGCGTTATTGAAAGATGGTGCACTCACCAAGTTGGGCGAAGTCTACCGCGCGGCGGGCGACTAGACCGCCTTTTTCTTGCCGAGCGGGCGGAGCACCGGATCCGCCTTGAGCGGGAGGTCGATGGGCAGGCCGGCGTTCTGCGCGGATGCATAGAGCGCGAGGATGAGTTCGACGGCTTTGCGGCCTTCGGCGCCGTCCACCGAAGGGATGCCGTTCGCGCGGATGGCGGCGATGGCGTCTTCCAGGTTCCGCCGATGCCAAGCGTGCCCGATCGCCTTGGGGTCATTGGCGCCCGCGCCGGCGCCTTCCGTGGCCGGCGCGAGGTGTTGGGCGTCGGCCGCCTGCGGCGCGGCGAATTCGAAGGCCGTCAGCTTGTCGTCGCGCAGCACGGCGGAACCGGCCGTACCGTGGATGCGGATCTCGGCCGGGAAACCCGTGCCCGACCAGCAGGCCGTTGAACCTGCGATCGTCGCGCGGGCGCCGTTGGTGAATTCGATCCACCCCGTGGCAATGTCTTCGACCTCGATGCCCTCATGCGCGACGAGTCCCGCGGTGGCCGAGACCCGTTTGACCGGGCCGAGGAACCAGAGCAACAGGTCGATGGTATGGATGCCTTGGTTCATGAGCGCACCGCCGCCATCGAGGGCGAAGGTCCCGCGCCAAGCGGCGGAATCGTAGTACGCTTGCGTGCGCCACCAAGGGATGAGCGCGCCCGCCAAGGTGATCTGTCCGAAGCGGCCGGCGTCGAGGGCGGCCTTCAAGGCCTGCGAACCAGCGCCGAAGCGACGGGGCAGGATGCCGGCGAGGACCACGCCGGCTTGGGCGCAGGCCGCGGTCAAGGCATCGCAGCGAGCCAGGGTCACCTCGAGCGGCTTCTCGACGACCACATGTTTGCCGGCGCGGGCGCAGGCCAGGGCGGGCGCGAGGTGATCGCCGCTGGGCGTGCAGAGGCAGACCACATCCACATCGGGGTGCGCGAGCAAGGCCTCGGGCGTCGCGCACGCGGTCGCTCCGTATTGGCGGGCAAACGCCTCCGCCTTCGCCGCCGTGCGGTTATAGGCGGCGACGACTTTGACGCCGGGGATTTCGGCGAGCGCCTTCGCATGGAACTCGGCGATCATGCCGGTACCCCAGATGCCGAAACCAAGTGGCTTTGCGCTCATGGCAGCACCCTAGGCTAAACCCTGTAGGCAGGGGAAGGCTGAACAGGGGCTGGCGACCTTCCCGCTGGCCTCTAGAGATGCGTGAACCAATGCTTCTCGGCCCGCAGGGCGCGGTCGGCGCGGCGACTTTGGAACTTCAGCCGCGAGCGATGCCAGAGGTAGCGCGCGGTTGCGCCCACCCACCGGATCTTATTCCAGAAGCGTCCCTTGGGCTGATGCCAAAGCGCCCGTTTTTTCGCCCAAAGCTCCTTGGTCTTGTCGGGCAACGCTTGCGCCGCGAAGAAGTCGTGCAGCCTTTGGCTGATTGGGCTGTCGCTAGCCCGCAGGCGAGCTTGCTCCTGGGTCAGCATCCTTTGATGAAGTTCGACGCATTGTTCGGGCGTCAGCGAGGTTTCCTTCGCGTGGATGCAGAAAGTCGAGCCAACCCTCGGCGTGAGCCCAAGACGGGTCTCTTGGCCGTAGCGCATGATCCAGGCCGTATCGCCGGCCACCCCGTATTCGGTGGGGAAGGGTCTGGCTCGAAGGTGCGTGCCGCGGTATAGGTTGGAGGCCGAGCTCCCGAGCAAGGCTTTCGGGCAGTTTTGGAAGGCCAAGAACAGCGTGGCCGTCGGGGCGATGACGAAAGGCCGGCCGCGTCCGAACCGGCGGTTCAGTTGCGCGGGCGGCCAGTCAAGGTCGCGGTGGGCTCGGCCGTCTTCGTGGACGAAGCGGGGTGCGCTGACGACCACGTCGGCCGCCAAGGCTTCGCCGACCTCGCGCAAGTGCAGGAGTTGTTCGCGGGTGATGGTGTCGCCCGCCGTGCTGATATACACCCAATCGCCGGAAGTCGCTGCGATGCCTTCGTTCCAGGATTGGTACAGGCCGCGGTCGCGTTCGATGATGCGTAGGCGCGGGTGGCGTAGCTCGGACCGGATCAAGTCGAGCGTACCATCCGTCGAGCGGCTGTCCACGACGATGACTTCTGCGATCAAGTCGACCCAAGTCTGCATCGCGCGGAGATGTTCCACGAGCAGGGGGCGGCAATTATAGGTGGGAACGACGACGCTGATGGTCGGTTGGGTCGGCATTGCGGTTGGCAGGAGCGAAACTTAAGCGCCCTTTCGGGCAATATATTTCCCCTAGGTAGATTTTGGTCCCCAGTTCGTTTCGGGTTGAACCGCGGATTCATGCAAATACCTTGGTCAGAAATGAAAATCGGCATCACTGGAGGGCGCGGTACGCTAGGAAAAATCCTTCAGTCGCAACTATCGGCCGCTGGTTTGCCCTATGATTGCTTCGCTGGCGATGTCTGCCGCCCCGAAGAGCTCCGCACTTGGTTGCAGGCTGGTGACTTCGACGCAGTCGTCCATTTCGCCGCCCTCGTCCCCACGCAGTCGGTCCAAGCCAACCCCGCGCGTGCCTTCCAGGTCAACGTGGGCGGCACGGCGAACTTGGTCGCCGAGCTGGGCGCGTTGCCGCGTAAGCCATGGTTGTTCTACGCGAGCAGTAGCCATGTCTATCAGCCGCAGGCGACGCCCATCGCGGAGACGGCCCCCGTCGCCCCCATCAATCCCTATGGACTCTCGAAGCGCCTAGGCGAGCAGGTCGTCGAAGCCTCCGCGGCGGCCGCGGGCGTGCCCTACTGTATCGGGCGCATCTTCAGCTTCTATCACCCGACGCAGACGGGATCGTTCCTTTACCCGTCCTTGCAACGCCGGTTTGCCGCCGAGGACCTCACCCAGCCCTTCAGGCTCTTTGGCGCCGAGGATATCCGGGATCTTTCCTTGGCTGACGACTTAGTCGCGCACATCCGGTCCTTGCTGGCGAAGCAAGCGACCGGCTTGGTGAACATCGGGTCGGGGCAGGGCACTAAAATCAAGGATTTCGTGCAATCCTTGGCCCCTCGGCGCCTGGAGATCGTGAACGCCTCCGACGGCCCCCCCACGTCCTTGGTTGCCGACATCTCCCGTCTCCGTCAAATTCTCGGGGCATGAGCGTCCCGCAGGTTTCCATCGTCATCCCGACCTTCAACCGCTCCGGCATGCTCCGGCGGTGCATCGACTCGGCCTTGGCCCAGACCTTCCCCTGTGAAATCGTCGTCTGCGATCACGGCAGCACCGACGATACCCCGGCCGTCGCCCGTGCTTATGGCGAGCGCATCCGGTATGTGCGCCG
>JACCEB011717026.1_pt1 | contig 11537 bp, 9 predicted proteins | sample 7454761 | NCBI WGS metagenome assembly JACCEB01 (sample SAMN15323454, study PRJNA562643) | freshwater metagenome | isolation source: river surface water | place: USA:Blue River Watershed | collected 2017-08-18 | reverse complement strand
GTGCTCGCCGGTACAAGTCCCGTCCAGTGACAGCGCGCGCGCCACCAACTGGTTGTTCAAGGTTTCTGCCGTGGCACGCTCTTGTTCGCTGTCCGGATCGATCAAATAACCGAAGTGGAAATTGCCGTCGCCGACATGGCCGACCAGGAAATAAGGAATGCCTGAGGCTTCCACCTCGGCGATGGAATCGAGCAAGCAATCGGCCAGACGCGAAATCGGCACGCAAGTGTCGGTGCTGATGGCGCGGCAACCTGGACGGCTTTGAATCGCGGCGAAATACGCGTTGTGACGCGCAGTCCACAAGCGCGTGCGGTCTTCCGGCGTGGTCGCCCACTCGAACGCCTGACCGCCTAACTCGGCCGCAATGTCTTGAACGGTTTCGGCTTGTTCTTTCACGCTGGCAGGCGAGCCGTGAAATTCCATCAACAACATGGGTTGCACCGGCAAATTGATTTTGGAATAGGCGTTGACCATGCGCACAGCGTTTTGATCGATCAACTCGACTCGCGCAATCGGCACACCCATTTGAATGATTTGAATCGTGGTTTGCACAGCGGCGTCAATCGACGGGAAAGAGCAAGTCGCCGCAGACACAGCCTCTGGCAATGGATACAGCTTCAAAGTGATTTCAGTGATCACGCCCAAGGTGCCTTCGCTGCCCACCATCAAGCGCGTCAAGTCATAACCGGCGGATGATTTACGCGCGCGCGTGCCGGTGCGGATGATGTCGCCGCTGGCGGTCACCACTTCCAGACCCAACACGTTTTCGCGCATGGTGCCGTAGCGAACCGCATTCGTGCCGCTGGCGCGGGTGGCACTCATGCCGCCGATGCTGGCGTCAGCGCCCGGGTCAATCGGGAAAAACAAACCGGTGCTTTTGATTTCTTCGTTCAATTGCTTGCGGGTGACACCAGGTTGAACGGTCACGGTCAAATCTTCGGCATTCACACTCAACACCTGTTTCATGCGGCCGAGGTCAATGCTGATGCCGCCTTGCACGGCGAGCAAATGGCCTTCCAGTGAAGAGCCGATGCCGAATGGAATGATGGGCACGCTGTGCGCCGCCGCGTGTTTGACAGTGAAGGCCACATCAGCCGTGGATTCGGCAAACACCACTGCCGCAGGCGGCGGCACCGTGGTGTAGGCAGATTCATCGCGCCCGTGTTGTTCACGCACCGCCATAGCGGTGGAACAACGCTCACCGAAATGCGCTTTCAACGCATCGATCAAAGCTTGGGGCACATCGCGCTGTGAGACGGCGGGACGCAAATGTTGCGCGGGAGTAGGTGCATTCATGTCATGTATCTCCTGGGTTTTCCATTCTAAGCAGAGCCATCGCCTTTTTGTACAGGCATTTACCCGTCGGTGACAGTATGCCGCTCAGCATGGTTGAGCGCGCTGACTTCGGTGATGGACTGCGCAAGCTTTGTTTCTTCAGGGCTTGGCGGGCAACTCAATGCCGGGGAAGATTTTGATGACGGCGCTGTCGTCTTCCTTGGCAAATCCGGCGGTGCTGGCCTGCATGAACATTTGGTGCGCGGTGCTCGAGAGCGGCAGCGGAAATTTGCTGGCGCGCGCCATGTCCAGCACAAGCCCCAAGTCTTTGACAAAAATATCCACCGCAGACAACGGCGTGTAATCAGCCGCCAGCACATGCGCCATGCGGTTTTCAAACATCCAGCTGTTGCCAGCGCTGTGGGTGATCACCTCGTACAGAGCGGCTGCATCCACGCCTTCGCGCAGTCCCAGCGCCATGGCCTCGGCGGCGGCGGCGATATGCACACCGGCGAGCAACTGGTTGATGATCTTCACTTTGCTGCCCGCGCCTGCTTTGTCGCCGAGCTTGTAGACAGAAGCAGCCATGGCGTTGAGCATGGACTCGCAAAGCGCATAGGCCGCAGGCGTCCCGGAGGTCATCATGGTCATTTGACCGCTCGCCGCTTTGGCCGCGCCGCCGGAAATAGGTGCATCCAAATACAACAAGCCCAGTTGCTGCAAGCGGGTTTCCAAGGCGATGGACCAGTTCGGGTCCACGGTGGAGCACATCACAAACACGCTGCCCGCCGCCATGGCGGCAGCCGCGCCGTGGTCGCCAAACAAAACCGATTCGGTTTGCGCGGCATTCACCACCACGCTGATCACCACCGGGCATGCCGCAGCCACCTCGGCGGGCGTTGCACAGGCGACGCCGCCATCAGCGGCGAATTCGGCAGCCGCACCCGGGCGGGCATCACACACATGAACCACGTAGCCTGCGCGTCTCAAGCTGCTGGCCATGCCTTTACCCATGGCACCCAAACCGATCACACCGACGGCGTTTGTGTTGTTCATATGTAAAACCTCATAAAGCCTCAAGCGTAGCCGACTTGCGGGTCTGCTGAGACAATGCAGTCAACAAAGAGGACATCACCATGGGAAACCGACTCACACAAATTGCCACCCGCACCGGCGACGACGGCACCACCGGCTTGGGCGACAACCGGCGGGTCAGCAAAAACAGCTTGCGTGTGCACGCCATGGGCGAGGTGGACGAATTGAATTCACACATTGGCGTGTTGCTGTGCGAAGAGATGTCCGCCAGCTTGCGTGCATTGCTGGTGGAAGTGCAGCATCAGCTGTTCAATTTGGGCGGCGAGCTCAGCATTCCCGGGTTTGAGTTGTTGAAAACGGATGCTTTGCTGCTGCTGGACAACGCCTTGAACGAGTACAACGAGGAATTACCCAAATTGCAGGAATTCATTTTGCCGGCTGGCAGTCGCGCGGCTTCTCTGGCCCATGTCTGCCGCACCGTGGCGCGGCGTGCCGAACGCGCCGTCGTGGCTTTGGGTGCGGAAGAAGCTTTGAACCCGACGCCGCGTCAATACCTCAACCGTTTGAGCGATTTGATGTTTGTACTGTCTCGCGTGCTCAACCGCATGAACGGCGGGGATGATGTGTACTGGAAAAGCGAGCGGATGCAAAACGCAGGTGAGTGAGGGGTGTGTGACAGACCAAGTTGCAGTGCCTGGCTGTCAATCATTCTCAAGCATCTGCAAACCTCCGCGATTCACAAAATAGTTCCCAAGCCGATTTTCTTTCGCTTCTAAGCTCTCACTTTCAATCACGTCAAAGGGCAGGTGAATTTTCTTATCTAAACTGGCTTTTTCAGCGGACAGATGTGTGAAGTGCCATGTGAAACGCCAAGGCCCGTGGGCCTCGTTTTTAGGCCTGAACTCTATTGTCAAATAGGCGCTGTTTTCATTATGGCAGCTGCGTCGGCGATGGTGTCTCAAGTCGGCATGGTCTTTTTCTGTGAAGCAGGCGCGAGTGATTGAACTTGACGTAAAGGGTACGCCCCGGTAAAGCGGTTTGAACCCCCATGTGTTGGCGGATGCGCGGCTCGACGTCAGCAACAGGAAGTCAGCCGACACATCCATGCCGCCACCCCCCGAATACCCAAACATTTCTTTTTGCGTGAGCGCAATGGCAATGGAGTCGGCATCTACTTGGTAGAGCGCCGGGTAAATCTCCGCGGGTTGTTGTTTATCGTCTGGCGGGAATTTAAATGTCATGACGTGCTGGGAAATGTCCCATGTCATGGGCGGCTGTTTGGGGTCGTTCAGGTTGGAACGAATCAACAGCGGTTTGGACGCATCGATCATGTAAACAAAACCATCTTTGCCTTTGCGGCGCACATACGCCTTGGTGGTAGCCGCGTTGCACGCCGGCGTTTGCGTTTTGCAAAAATCACTGATTCGCTGAGGGTCAAATTCCTTTGGGCTGGCAATGCGCAAAGCAATGCTGGGATTGGTTGCGTTCGCATGAACCGATGCGCCCAACACCACTTGCAACATGACAAAACAAGAGCGTAGCGCTTTGACTGTGGATGTGTTCATGGGGTGGGAAAGGTTGCTGGAAGAAAGGGTATGAAATGGATCGACAATCTGCTCAGTCTATGGCGCTTGCTGCGCTTATTTATGCCGGGGTTTGACATCATGAGAACACTTAACCGCAAATTGTTGAGGTATGTCGTTGGTTTGAGTTTGTGTGGCTTGCTCATGCAGTTGGGTGCTGCTGATTGGCAGGTGGCCATGGCGAATCCGGCGGCGGTGGCGTGCCTCGAGGCCGGGGGCAAGCTGACGAAAATTTACACAGACAAAGGCGAACAAGGCATGTGTACTTTGCCGTCTGGTGAAGTGTGTGAGGAATGGGCGTTTTTCAAAGGCACTTGCGGGCGGGAAAAGCCGAAAAATTAATTGGGGTCAGAGACCCATTTTCCAGCCGGCGAAAAACTACGCACAGACAAGCAACATGGCGGGCGGGCCGACGCGAACGTTACGGCTTTGCCGTGGTGAGCGGCGACCGAGCCGGCATGGTGCGAGCATCGGCCATGAAACAGGTGAACGTGAATCAACAGCCCAAAGTGCGTTCACACTAAACCGCAGAAACCGTAACCCTCGCTGCCAAAGCACACATCAACTCATAACCTACCGTGCCCGCCGCTGCCGCCACTTCATCGATACACAACACCTGTCCACTAGAAGCGCAGCCCCACAAAGTCACCTCGGCGCCGATACCCGCAGCAGGCACCACAGACAAGTCCACACACAACATGTCCATACTCACGCGTCCCAGCGTGCGGGTAAGCGTGCCATTCACCAACACCGGCGTGCCGGTCGGCGCATGGCGCGGATATCCATCGGCATAACCGCAGGCAACGATACCCACGGCCATGTCATGCGGCGCGGTGAATGTGCCGCCATAGCCCACACTGTCACCCGCCTTGAGTGGCTGCACGCCGACCAACTGGCTGCGCAAACTCATGGCCGCTTGCAAACCCCAATGCGCCGCGTCATGCAAACCATGGTCCGGCGAACTGCCGTACAAGGCAATGCCGGTACGCACCCAGTCGGCAGACACGGCTTCGCGCGCGCCATGCCGCAACACCGCCGCGCTGTTGGCCAAGCTGCGCTCGCCCGGCAAATCGCTGCTGTGTTGTTCAAACACTTGAAGCTGCGCGTCCACGCCGTGCGCGTCATCCGCGCGGGCGAAATGCGTCATCAGCGAAATTTCATCGACTTGCGGTAAGGCATTCAAACGCGCCCAAGCCGAGCGAAACGCCTGCGGGGTGAAACCCAAGCGGTTCATACCTGAATTCATTTTCAAAAACACGCGTTGCGGCACTTGGGTTTTGTGTTTGCTCAACATATCTATTTGCGCTTCGTGGTGCACCACGTGCCACAAATCCAAGCGCGAGCACAACTCTAAGTCGCGTTGCTCAAACACGCCTTCGAGCAACAACAACGGGCCGCGCCAACCCAGATCGCGCAATGTTTGCGCCTCGTTCAAATCCAAAAGTGCAAACCCGTCTGCCCCGCGCAAGCCTTCAAACACATGCGCCAGCCCGTGGCCGTATGCATTGGCTTTGACCACCGCCCACACCCGCGCGTCTGCCGACGACAAGCGCAAGCGCGCCAGGTTGTGACGCAGGGCATCGGTGTGTATCAACGCATATAAGGGACGGGGCATGGGGCTGATTGTCGCAGGGCTGTCTGGGCGTCAATTGGCATGATATAACCCACAAGCTACAAGGCCTGCATCTTGAATATTGATATTTCTGTGACTCACATACACCGCTTGTTTGCCAGGCCGATTCATTCATGAAACGCGGGTTTTACACGATCATGGCGGCGCAGTTTTTCAGCTCTTTGGCTGACAATGCCTTGTTTGTGGCCGCAGTGGAAATGATCAAAGCCTCAGGCGGCGCCGAATGGCAACGCGCCGCGCTTGTTCCCATGTTCGCTTTGTTTTATGTGGTGCTCGCGCCTTTTGTCGGCGCATTTGCCGACTCACGGCCCAAAGGGCAAGTCATGTTTCTCAGTAACGGCATCAAAGTCGCCGGTTGCTTGTTGATGTTGTTCGGCTCGCACCCGCTGCTGTCTTATGCCATCGTCGGTTTAGGTGCTGCCGCTTACTCGCCTGCCAAGTACGGCATCCTCACCGAATTGCTGCCGCCTTCTATGCTGGTCAAAGCCAACGGGTGGATTGAAGGACTGACGATTGGCTCCATCATTTTGGGTGTGTTGATCGGCGGGCAACTGGTCGGCCCACATATTTCGACCGCATTGCTGAGTTTCGATTTCCCTTTGATTGAAACCGGCATTGACACGCCGCCTGAAGCCGCCATCAGCATGATTGTGTTTTTGTACGCGCTGGCCGCTTGGTTCAACACACGCATTCCTGATACCGGCGTGACCTTGGTGCCGCTTCGCAGCCAAACCGAGCACAGCCTGGCCTACAACCTGTTGGCCTTGGTGCCCGATTTCTGGCGCTGTAACAAACTGTTGTGGACCGACAAGCTGGGACAGATATCACTGGCAACCACAACCTTGTTTTGGGGTGCCAGCGGCAACCTGCGTTACATCGTGTTGGCCTGGAGCTCGGTGGCTTTGGGTTACTCGACCACGCAGGCTTCTTCATTGGTTGGCGTGGTGGCCATCGGCACAGCTGCAGGCGCGGTGATTGCGTCCCTGCGCATGAAACTGGTGGATGCGCCGCGCGTGATGACTTTGGGTATCGCCATGGGTTTGTTGATTTTGGTGATGAATTTCATCAACAACGTCTGGCTGGCTGCACCGTTTTTCATTTTGCTCGGCGGCCTGGGCGGCTTTTTGGTCGTGCCCATGAATGCCTTGTTGCAACACCGCGGCCACAACCTGATGGGCGCGGGCCGCTCCATCGCTGTGCAAAATTTCAACGAACAAGCCTGCATCTTGGCACTCGGCGGTTTGTACGCGCTGGCCACAGGCATGGGCTTGAGTGCATTCGCAGCCATTGTTTGTTTTGGTTTGTTTGTCGCAGGCAATATGTGGCTGATTCAACGCTGGCATGCGCGCAACTGCATACGGCATACGCAAGAAGTCGAACGCTTGATGGAGATCGCGCGCCAGGACCCGGGGCACTGACGCATGCATGCCGCCAGCTTAGGTCCGGTGTTGGGCTTGATGGCCAATGCCTTGGTGTTCGGTTTGTGCTGGTGGCCGTTGCGCGAAATGCAAACCCTCGGTTTGCACCCCTTGTGGGCTACCGCGCTCATGTACGGTTTGTCCTTTGTCGTCATCAGCCTCATGCGCCCGCAATGGTTTCGCAGTCTGTGGCAACACCCGCAACTCTGGTGGTTGTTTCTGGGTTCGGGTCTGACCAATTTCGGTTTCAACTGGGCGGTCACCCAAGGCGATGTGGTGCGCGTGGTTTTGCTTTTTTACACCATGCCCGCCTGGTCGGTGTTGTTCGCCTGGTGGTTGCTGGATGAAGAACCGACCCGCGCCTCCTTGCTGCGCTTGTTGTTGGCACTCATCGGTGTGGCGCTGATTTTGAAAACCCCGGAAACACCTTGGCCGCTACCTAGCAGCGCCATGGATTATTTGGCCTTGCTCGGCGGCGCCAGCTTTGCGCTCAACAACGCCATGTTGCGCAAACTGGCGTTTTTGCCTGAGAGTGACCGTATGGGCGCCATGTTTGGCGGTGGCATGTTCATCACCGCTTTGGCTGCTGCCGCATTGTTGCCATCCGGTTTGGTCAGTCTGCCGGTCGACGCCAGTTGGTGGCCGTTTGCTTTAGGGCTGGCGCTGTGTTTGCTGTTCTCCAACCTCAGTTTGCAATACGGCGCAGCCCGATTACCGGCAAACACGACCGCATTAGTCATGCTGTCAGAAATTCTGTTTGCCACAGCCTCTTCAGTGTTCATGGGTGTTTCTGAGTTGACGATGCGCAAATTGGCAGGCGGATTGCTGATTGTGTTTGCCGCCATATTGGCGACAATGCAAGACGACACCAAGGAGTCTGCATGAACCCCACATCTATTTACGATTTTCAAGCCAACGATATCCACGGACAGCCTGTCCATTTGGCCGATCACAAAGGCAAAGTCCTGCTGGTCATCAACACTGCCAGCGCCTGCGGGTTCACGCCGCAGTTTGGCGGCTTAGAAGAACTGCACCAAACCTACAGCAGCAAAGGACTTGTGGTTTTGGGTTTTCCTTGCAACCAGTTCGGTTCTCAAGACCCGGGCAGCAATGCAGAAATTGGGGCCTTCTGCCAGAAAAATTACGGCGTCAGTTTTGCCATGATGGAAAAAATCGATGTCAACGGCAACCAAGCGCATCCTTTGTTTCAATGGCTGAAACAACAAGCGCCCGGGCTGTTGGGCAGCGAAGGCATCAAATGGAATTTCACCAAATTTCTCATTGGCCGTGACGGTCAAGTCATCAAACGGTTCGCTTCATTAGATAAACCTGCCTCACTGGCAGCCGATATAGAACAGGCGCTTTCTCAGGCTTAAGCGAGCCCGCTATGGCCTGGCTTCGCAACGGTTGGCGTGTGCTACAGGGCGCAGAATTCAATACTGCGCCCATCCAACTCGAACGCCTTTTTTTGCTGCTGTTTGGCGTGATCGTTGCTAACCTGTGCGCGTTTTTGCTGATGGCTGAGCCGTTTCCTTTTCAATATGCCTTCTGGGGTGCGTTGACATCGGTGGGTCTGACCGGCTTGGCGCACAGGCTTTTTCGTTGGTCGTTGAAACTGACCACCCACATGTTGTTGGTTCAGTCTTATTTGCTGGTGATGTATTGCGTATGTGTCTCCGGCGGACTTTTCTCCTCCTCCATCATTTGGCTGATTATTTTGCCTGTGCCCGCCATGTTCATGTTGGGCTTGCGCGACTCCTTGATGTGGATTGGCGTGGTGTTGCTGTCGGTCATCACGTTGGTGCCGTTAACCGAATACGGCTGGTTACCGGTGAGTTACGTGTACAGCCAAAAACATTTGTTGTGGTCGTTTGGCAATTACGCGTTCACCGCCATCAGTCTGGTCAGCGGTTTGCTGGTTTACAAACGCATCTACACCAACCAGTTGGATGAAATCACTCGCCGCAATAACGAGTTGATGGCCAACCGCTCTGCGCTGTTGCAAGCCGAATCCTACAAAGACCAGTTTCTCGCTTCTGTTGGTCATGAATTGCGCACGCCGATGAACGCGATTCTGGGATTCAACGATGTGATCCGTGCTGAATTGGTGGCCGAGAAAAAAAGTCTGCAAACCTTGGATTTGATTCGCGAATCCACCGAGCATTTGTTGAAACTGGTCAACCAGATTTTGGATTTCTCGCAAATACAAGCCGGTCGTTTGCAACTGCAATATGCGCCAACGCGTTTGGCCGGCGCCTTTTCACAATGTGTGCAAACTTACAAGCGCTCGCCCAACGATGCTGTGCAGTTTCGCGCCAGCTTAAGCCCCGACTTGCCCGAGTGGCTGATGACCGATGCCTTGCGTCTCAAAGAAGTGCTGTGTCATTTGATTGACAACGCATTCAAATTCACACCCAGCGGCGAGGTGAGCTTGCAAATCAGCAAAGACCACAACGACATGCAGTTTGAAGTGACAGACACGGGTGTCGGCATTGCGCATGAGCTGCAAGCTTTCATCTTCAACCGGTTTGAACACGCAGACCAGCAAACACACACAGAATTTGGTGGCGCCGGTTTAGGCTTGTCTATTTGCAAAGGCTTGATCGATTTGTTCGGCGGTGAAATTGGCATGCGCAGTCAGCCCGGGCAGGGTTCGTGTTTTTGGTTTCGCATTCCTTTGCAGGCCTGCGAGGCGCCAGCGCCGCGCGCCAACACCTATGCGCAAACTGATTTGCTACAGACGCATGCGTTGACATTGCTGCTGGTGGATGACAACCCGATGAATTTGAAAGTGGCCAGCCTGATGTGCCAGCAACTGTGGCCGCAAGCTGCGGTGCATTGTGTGGACAGCGGCGCGGCTTGTCTGGGCTTTTTGCATCTTCATCCCGTCGATGCGGTGTTGATGGACTTGGTCATGCCGCAAATGAATGGGTTAGAAGCCACCCGCGCCATCCGGTCAAGCAGTGACTTTCACATGCGCCAAGTTCCGGTGATTGGTTTGACAGCCAGCAGCCACCCGCATGACCATGCCGAATGCCTGACCGCAGGCATGAACGATGTGGTGGTCAAACCCCTGAGCCGCGACTTGCTCAAAGCGACGGTGGAGAAATTTGTTCAAGCAGAAAAGGTGATGCATGACTGACACCGTCTTTTTGAAATCGATTTTGCAACCTGCAAAACAACAGATCAGCCAACGTTGGAGCAACTCACAATCCAGGTTTTACATTGTGTTTTCTGTTTGTTTGGGGATGATGAACTTCATTCTTGCAAGCCTGATGTCAGACGCGGATTTAGTGCAAAACACTTTCTATCTGGGCATCGTGATTTGGCTGATGGTATCTTTGTTTGCCATGGGTTTGCCATTGAACTGGACACTCAATATTGCTATTGCTTACGCTTTTTTTCACATGGTCTATGAGGCCATCATGACCGGTGGCATGTTTTCAAATACCCTCAATTGGCTGGTGATGGTGCCCATCATTCCGCTGTTTTTAATCGGTGTGACCTCGGGTGTTTTCTGGCTGATAGTTTGCCTGCTGTGCTTATGCGGCCTGACGGTAAGCAGTTGGCAAGGCTGGATTTCTCCTTTTTATGTGGCAGCACCGCAAACACTTCGACTCAATGCCTGGAACGATGTATTTGTAGGCGTTTTTCTTTTATCGTTGCCTTTGATTTACCAGCGCTTGTATTTGCGCACTCTTCGCACCAGCGAAGAAAAGCAAGCCAATTTGCTGCAGTCTAGAGCGCAACTGATGCGTGCGCAGGTGGTCAAAGACAATTTCATCGCCTTGCTCAGTCATGAATTGCGCACGCCGATGAACGCCATCATCGGGTTCAGCGATTTATTAAGGCAAGATCTCAAAGACCAACCCCGCGCTTTGGAAATGGCTGATCTCGTCAAGCAGTCCAGCGACCATTTGCTGACGGTGATTAACGATGTGCTTGATTTTTCATTGCTGCAACGCGGTCAATTGATAGTGCAACACGAGCCTTTTGAATTGATGGTCACGGTGCGCGCCGCGTTCAATTTGTTCTTGCAACGCGTCAACAGCATGAACATTGTTTACAGCTTGCAGGCCGGGCCGGATTTGCCGGTGTTTGTGTTGTCTGACCGGCATCGCCTGATGCAAGTGTTGGTCAATTTGCTGGGCAACGCCATCAAATTCACCCACCAAGGCGAGGTCACCCTCAAAGTTGAACGACAAGCTGATAAGTTGGTGTTTTCTGTGACAGACACAGGCATAGGCATTCCGCCTAAACGCATTGAGAAAATTTTCGAGCGTTTCGAGCAAGCCAGTGATGACACTGCCAGTGTCTACGGCGGCAATGGTTTGGGTTTGTCCATCAGCCGGCAGTTGGTTCAATTGTTAGGCGGTCAAATCTCCGTTGACAGCCAGCCCGGAGCGGGTTCGCGGTTCTGGTTCGAGTTGCCCTTGGTCAGTGCAGATCAAACACTCAAACCGGTGGATGACGACAGTGGCATCAGCCGTCTTCAATCATTTGGGGTGAAGTTTTTAGTGGTGGACGACAGCGCGGTCAACCGCATGTTGGCATGTCAGGTGGTGAAGTCACATTGGCCGCAAGCGACACTGG
>JACCEB010481209.1_pt1 | contig 11539 bp, 3 predicted proteins | sample 7454761 | NCBI WGS metagenome assembly JACCEB01 (sample SAMN15323454, study PRJNA562643) | freshwater metagenome | isolation source: river surface water | place: USA:Blue River Watershed | collected 2017-08-18 | reverse complement strand
TTTTTGTTTTTTATTTTTGTTTTCTAGGTATTTTGGTGCGTTCAAAAAAAATATATAAAATGAATGTATACATTAAAAGTATACATTACAATTGCATACATTAAAATGAGTTCACATTTATTAATACATTTACAAACAATTGAGGATAAAAATATAATCCGTATATTATCATTTGATAAAAAAGCCACATATTTAGAAGAATTTAATGCTATTTATCCAAATGATATATATTATCAACCTGATAAGTTATGTTTTCATTGCGATGATGGAAAATGGCTTGCTAGATTAAAAAATGATTTAGAATTTAAGAAATTTAAGGAATTTACCCTAGTAAAAAAAAATGATTTATATGAAATGGTATTAAAAAAACAATATTTACATTCACCTTCAAATGACCTGAATTTGGGATTAAATGAAAAATATTTAGAATTATATAAATCTGTATTTTTAAATTTTGTTAATAATAAAATTAATAGTTATAACGAAGAAGAGAATGAAGAAGAGGAAGAGGAAGATGAAGATGAAGAATCAAATAATTTTAACTCTCCTACAGAATCAAATAATTTTAAACCTCCTACAGTGGATGAATTATTTAGAATGGAAGGTAAAGAACGTAATAATATCTTAATGAATTTTAACAACTATAAATCTTATCCACAACATACAAGCAAAAAAGCTAAAGGAAATGATATTTTTTTAAATAATTTAATACAGTTATTTGGAACAGAAGGACATATAAAGTATAATGACTATATAGATACATATTATGAATCAAAAGAGATGTATCAAAATTTTATTAAAGAAAATGAATTCAAATATAAACCAGATATATATGTTAAGATAAATAAATTTAAATTTAAATGTCTAGAAAAGATCGATGATGAATTTTATTATTTATCAAAAAAAGATTTATTTGCATTATTTATTTCATATTTTCAAAATTCTACATATCACGAATATACAGATATGAAATTTAAAGAACCTACAAATCTTAAAATTAAAGGAAAAATTAATTATAAATTATCAATTAATCAAGATTATATTGATATTGAAGATATTCCATATGTATTAAATTATTTTAAATTAATTTCTATACCCAATAATCAAACATCAATAAAAATTGAAAAATCTTTTTACGAAATAAGATCAATAATAAATTCACATTATTCAAATTTACAAAATTTAGAAATACAAAATAAGATTTTTAATCAACCTATTAAAAAAAACGATGATAATGTAATTCTAGAAATAGATAAAGAATGGGGTGGTCGTTCTTCTTATCCAGAATCATTTCTATACAATGCATCAGGAGAATCTAGTATTAGTATAGATGGTATGCCTGGTAATAAAAAAAAATTAGGTTATGCACCATTTAATGTTGAATATGTTAGTCCTTCTGCTATATATGATACGAAAAAGAAAGATGATTTAAAAACTATTTATTTTTACAAAAATACTTTAACAAATCATCATTTTATTATAAATTTTAATATTAAATATTTTACTGAAGTGAAATTAATATATCAAATGGTTGATAATGATGATTCTGAATTACTTAAATCTTTAGTAAATTCAATATCAATATATGATAAAATTAATATTAAAACAATAAATAAGATTAAGACTCAAATTGATACCTTTTTGGAAATGTTAAATTTAATTATTGAAGATGAAAGTAAAAGTGGTAGTGGTGGAGAAAATATTATAAATGATAAAAATTCAAAACAAAAATATTATACATCACAATATGTTAGTGAATTCAAAGATGATAATAGTGAAACTCTAGCAACCCAAGTAAGCAGTAATGTTAGTGAATATCTCTCACATTTTGTAAAAGACCAAAATATAAATATTAATCAAATTGGTAAAGATTTAGTATCATTAAATGTTAAGAAAAATAGAAAATCCGCTGGATATTTTTATGGAATTAAAAATCCTAATCAAGAAGAAATCTTAAAACTAGTTAATAAAAATAAAATCTCTAGTCTAAAATCAATTGTAAATTTAGAAGAAAAAGACATAGAACTAATTTTTACAGAACGGTCTATTTTAAATGACACAATTTAAAATAATAATTTCGATGAAAAACTAATTATAAAAATAGAAGAAAAAGATATCTTACCTTCAGAACTAGTTGAAAAAGAAAAACTTATTCCACCTTTTCCTTTTCAAATTGAAAATCTAAAACCACTTGATATAAATAAAAAATATGTTAGATATTAAGTCAAAACATAAATATTATTTTTTATTCTTTTATCTTTTTTTATTTTATCTTTTTTTATTTGAAAATAAAAAAAATAAAAAATGTTATTCCAAAAGTTTAAAATTCTAAAAACATATTTTCTCCCATTTTTATTTTTTTAAAATATGTTCAAATTAATATATTTTTATTTAATGATTGATTTATATCTAAAAACAGTATATTATAAATTGTATTATAATAATTGCTGTAAATCAATCATTATTTTTATATGTCAAATTTGTTAAATTTATAAATTTTATAGATTTTTATTAATGAATGTTTCATATCTAAAAATAGTATAGTATAAGTTGTATTATAATAAATGCTGTAAATCAATCATTAAATTTATATATTAAATTTGTTAATTTAAAAAAACTTAAAATAAAAAGTATAAAAAATGTTATTTTAAAAGTTTAAAATTCGAAAAAAATATTTTCTCCCATTTTAAAAAAATAAAATGAGGGAAAATATCAATTTGGAAAAAAGAATTTGAAAATAAGATTTTAAAAATCATTTTTTTAACAGTATGGGAAATTTATGCATCATTTTTTTTTTAGATTTTAAGATTTTTTATTTTAAGATTTTTTTTTAAGATTTTTAAGATAAAAAATCAAAATCGTTCTTAAAATGTATTTTTATAAATCTAAAATTTTGGAGCGTGTTATTTTACGACATAATATACAATACAAATAATCATTATTTTTAAATAACTATTATATTTGTTCTAAAATAACACGACCTAGATTTTTAGATTTATTTATTTTTTTGGGGCGTGTTATGTTATATTAAAAACAATCATTGTATTTATAGTAGATACTAATCATTATATAATACATCGTAAAATAACACGCCCTTTTTATCCTTAAAAAAGCCATATGATATTTTAATTTATAGCATACTTATGATATAAAATAAGACGGCCATAATGTAAAAATAATATAACATAATTATATTATTAATAATATAAAAATGCACCATTGTAATATTTGTAATTATTATACTGATTTATTAAAACATATTAAAAAACATTATAATACACAAAAACATATTAAAAATACGAATGATATAGATAATCTTAAAACTACTAATGATTTGATTTGTAATATCTGTAAAAAGGGATATAAATATTTGACTAGTTTGAAAAAACATCAACTAATTTGTAATAATAATGAAACGAATAATTTAGTGAATGAAGTTAAAAAAGATTATGAATATAAATTAGAAATTGAAAAATTAAAGATAGAATTAGAATTAAAGATTAAAAATGAACAGTTAAAAACTGAAAATGAACAATTAAAAAATGAACAATTAAAATCTGAATATGAACAAAAATTAGAAATTGAGAGACTCAAAAATGAATATGAATTAAAACTTAAAAATCAAGAATGTGAAACTCTAAAGATAACAAATAACAATACAAACAATACAAACAGTAATAATAACAATAAAATAACAAACAATATCACAAATATAAATATCTCTAAATTAGATTTTTTAAATACTAATTTTTGTAATGTCTTAAACATTGACGATTTTATAGAAAATTACAAGAATAAATATTGTTTAACTAAAGAAGAAACTCAAATTTTACTTGATAATTCTTCAATTGGTGGTTTAGAAAATTGTATAACAACATTAGCTTGTTATTTACAAAGAATTGCTCATAAAATGTACATAGATTTAAAAGAAGGTAATATGACTGTTAAAGAAGCTATTATGCCTATATTATTAGTTGATGGTTCAGCTCGTAGTCATTATGAAAAAAATGAAACTAAATGGATTAGAACACCATCTATGGATAAATTAAAAGCCATTTATAATATTACAAATGACCAAATTTTTATACATCATAAAAGGCATCTACTTTATAATGGTTATCAAAGGAAAAAAATTCAAAATGGTATTTTGAAAATGTGTGATTATGCTAAATTAAATGACTTAAAAAATGATTTTTATAAAAAAACTTCATCTAATAATGATAATAATAATTTAATATCTAATAATGATGAATATGATGAAGAAACATATTATGAAACTGATTATGATGAAGATGAAGATAATTATTAAGAATATTTTAATCCAGCCATTCCACCTTGAATTTGTAATCTATTAATATTTTTCACATAAATTTTATCATTATATTTTTTTTCTACAAAATCTATAAATGGATATTCTAGATAAAACAATCTTAAATGTTTTTAATTTACCATTTCCAGATATAAACAAAAACAAAAATAATATCCCAAATGATTTATTTGGTTTATTTGTAACTGTCAAACGATTTAATAAATTAGCCAAATGGCCAGAAGATATACACGGATGTATTGGATACTGGGATACCAATTATAAAACCCTTTCAACAACTACAATTTACGATAAAATTATGTCAGTTTCAAAAGATGCTATGTATAATGATAATCGTCGAACATATTTTCCTTCTATCCTAGATGATCCCTTATCAACAATTGAAATTAGTTATATGAAACAACCTTTATACGAAATAAACCCTGATACTGGTTTTATTACTAGTATGGGTATACAATTTAACAATAATAAATTCGGATTAATCATAGATAATATGAAAGGTAATCGAGCAACTTATTTACCCAAAGTCTTCAATAATATTACTTGGTCAGAAATAAAACAAAGTATCGCTAATAAAGCTGGTTCTAGTTCTAATTCTTTATCACAAACTTTTTATGCCTATAAAACAAAAACAATTGAAAAGAGTTTATTTTCTTTATTATTTAATCCATCAATACCAGATAAAATCCAGAATTATCCTAAACAATTAATTTCAACCTTTTGTGATATGGTCAATGATTATTATAAACAAGGTATTATTCCTTTTTCCATTAGTCCTAGTCCTAATAATAAAATTATTGAAAACAGAAACGAATTAATCAGAAATACATCAGTTATTGATGTCTATCTAAAAGGAACTAGAAAACGTAGTATTAATCGTAAAATATTAGAATATCTAATTTCTGGATTAAATACTGGTGATGAACAAGCTATTGCTAATATAATATCATTATTTATTGATTTTGGTTATAATGATTTAATTAAAGAATCAGATATTAAAAAGTTGATAGCTAAAATACCAAAGGCAGAACCTAAATTTGAAAGACCACAAATATTGATTTGTTTGATTAAGTATAATAAATATGATTATAATGTGGCAATGGAATATTTAGATAAGATTGATAAATCGGATGTTTTTATGTTAAATTGGTATAGTCAGGTTTTACAAACGATTGGTAATATTAAAATTATTACTAAACCAGCAATTAGTTTAATGAATATGTTTCTAGAATTGAATAAAAATAAAAATTTAAGTTTATATGAAACTAATTATTTGGCGGTAATATTTGAAGGAATGATGAATCTAGTTTATATTTTAAGTAAGGCTAATAATAATATATATCGTAATGGTTTATCTTTGATATTTAAGGTATTTTTGGAATTAATGAATAGATATAATCCTAGAACAGGAACTTTTATGTTCTTATCAGGCGAATCTAGATTAGATATATCTTGCCACGTATTTGGTGGATTACTTTTATCTTAGTTTATTTTTTTATCTTTTTATCTTTTTATCTTTTTATCTTTTTATCTTTTTATCTTATCTAGTGCATAACAAATCCTAGCAAGGCTTATGCAATCCTTCGTAAACAAAAACACGAAAACACACATAATCTTTGCTATGCCTTGTTATTTACCCGATCCTATTTTAGGCATTAGGTGTCAAAGAGAAATCGGAAAACCCCACTGAAATTTACATATTAAAACCACCGAAAAAATATTTAGATGACATAAATCACCTAAATAACAGAAAAATCACAAAATAAAACATAATGATAATGGATGAAAATTTAAATTTCTTCTTCAGATATAAAAAGACCTCCTACCATTATATAATGGGATATAAATTATTTAACCCTTTGGGTATCCTACGCACCCTTGGTGCAATATGGTTGCTTAATGCTTTTACTAGCACTGGCGCCGATGCTCAGCGCATCAAAATCTCACAAACCTGTCCAATCGCCTCCGACTGCCCTCTAACTCTTACAGAAGGCTTTAAAACTGACCTCCAATTTACCCTCTCACAACCTATCGTATGTGATGCTTCAACCACACGTGAATGTGCTGTTGTCGTTTTACTTACCAACCAAGACCCCAAAATCGTATCCGTCTCACCCTGTCTAGTTAAATGGACCACCAATGATTGGTTTCAAACCAGAACAGTCCGTTTTCAAGCCGTCGAAACTTATAAAAATGACCCATCCCCTAGAAGTGTTACCATCCGAACCGAACCAGCTATTTCACCATCACTCTATTACGAAGGATTCAAAGCAAATGATATTATGGCCAAAACACAAAACCGTGCATCAGCCCAATGTCGCGCAACTGGTGATCCTCATTATACCACTTTCGATGGTGCTTATTGGCACTTTTACGATGGTAATAACCGTCCACGCACTTTAGTTCATCTTGTCAAATCAACTAACCCGAATCGTCCTTTCGGTGAATTACAAGTCCAAAATCAAATGCGTGGATATCCAGCCGTTAATTGTGCCCTTGCAGGTCGTGAAGGTAATAATCTATTTATCCTAGATGCCTGTTCAGGAAAACTAGTTATTACTTCACGTTTCGGTTCCGAACTTTCTCAACAACCAAAAGTTGAAGTAACTGGATCAACATACACAGTTTACTTCAAATCTGGTTTCTGGATGCGTGGTGTTGTTTATGGTACTTATGTTGATCTTTATGTTCAAACTCCAGGCATTGACTTTAATTCAGTTTGTGGTATTTGTGGTAATTTCGACGGAAATCCTAACAATGATTACACCGTTTATATGTCAACACAATATTCACAATTAATGCCTTGTCAACAAGTTCTATCATCAGAAGACCTCTGGAGTTGGATACCCTCTAGTGTTGCACCTCCTCCAATCATCCCGGTTGGTTCTGAAAAATGCAACTATACTGAAACTACTTTTATCAAACCAATCATTAATAATGCACCTGGAGAAGATATTACTGATGAATTACGTGAAGCTTATAGTGATGCTCTTGAAAACCGAACTCAATTCATCTTTGAAGATACCGAACCAGTAGTTGTTCCTTATGCTGGAATAACAGATGAACTAGCAATGGCTTCTTGTCAACGTGATATTACCAATTCCGAAGCCATTCAAACCTGTATGACTGTCTTTGGTTCTAGCTTTTATAATATCCCTGTAAGAGTTAAAGAATGTGCTGAAGATGTAGTTGAAACACAATCATATGAATCCAGTTCTGGTTCTATTGTTGGTATGACAGTCGAATGTGCTGATTATGCTGTTGAAAAAGATATGGATGATGATCCACGTCTCCTTAATGTTCTTTGTATGAATGCTTGCAATGGTAATGGTAAATGCTTTAATGCCAAATGCACTTGTGATGCTGGTTTTAGTAATCCAGATTGTTCATATATCGATGGTAAACCACCCCGTATCACCGCCCTCTATGATACAGTTTGTGAAGTATCTGGTGCAGGTTCTTGCCCTCGTGAACTCGCCGTAACAGGTCGCAACTTTTATAAATCTAGTAAACTCAGATGCAGATATGGTTCTACAATTGTTAATGCAGTATGGCTTGGTGGTGATAGTGTTTTATGTGCTATTCCAATGGAAGTCTATATGAAAGCTGAATATGAAACTGTCAATCTACAAGTCACTAATGACTTTGAAAACCCCAATGAATGGTCAAATATTGTTCCATTTATCTTTTATAATGGTGCTTGCTGGACTTGTAATGCATCTACTCGCATTTGTGGGCCTAATCCTGACTCTTGTCGTATTAATGATGTCTGTTATCACAAAGGACACGTTAATGCACCAGATAATGTATGTCAAATTTGCGATCCTCTCAAGAGTGCTATGGAATGGACATATTCATACACAAATACTCATATGTGTGCCCCCACATTCGATAAACAAACATATGACCATACTATCTATTGTGAAGCCGCTAAAGATACACCACTAATAACTGTCAAAGCTATTAATCCAGAAGCAGCTAAGGATCCTAACTATCGTATCACATATTCAATTAAACACAATGTTGACCATCCAGAAGTTGAAGAGTTTTATAAAATAGACAATAACACAGGTGTTATTTCAGCTCTAGTAACCATTAATCACGCTAAATTATCAGGTGGTATGAATTATAATATTGGAAATCCATTAACATATAATGGTTTTTTTATGGTTCGTGCGATCGACAATGCAAATAATTTCGCGGAAGCTAATGTTGTGATTGAATTACGTGGAACAGCTGTTGATGGAAGTTGTAATGCTCCAGTTCTTCCAACCTTTAATACAACAATCGCAGAAAATGCCACGATTGGAACCACCCTTACAACAATTAATGAAAACAGCTACCTAACCGCCAAAACATTCAGTTGGTGGAATGAAGATGGTGCGAATGGTAAATTCGGTATCAATCAAACAACAGGTGTTGTTTGGGTTGCTAAACCATTAGATTACGAAGAACAAAGTGTATATAAAATGCAAGCTCGTGTCACTGATAATGAAGGTCTTTGGTATCTTATTGATTATAAAGTCAATGTGTTAAATGTTAATGAACCTCCTACTTCATTAACTTTATCAGGTTCATCGGTTGTTGAAGATAAAATTGGTGCTGTCGTCGGAACCCTCTCAGCGATAGACCCCGAAAACTCACCAGTTTCCTTCACAGTTAGTCAAGGTGGTGATAGTTTTACAATTGATAATTCCACAATGCCACCTAAACTAGTTACCAAAATTGCACTCAAAGCCGATGGACCAAATGGTATTAGCTCAATTAATGTATCAATTACTGCTTCTGACCCACAAGGTTTAACCTCAACAAAGACTTTTATTATTACGGTTATTCATGTTAATGACCCTCCAACAGATATTCGTTTAATGCAAATTGGTGGTAGTGAAACAGTATCATCATTTCCAGAAAATCTATTAATTGGTGAAAATATTGCACGTGTTATGGCAACTGACCCTGAAAATGACCCATATCAATGTGGTGTAGTATCTGGAACAGCTTTTGATATTTTCTATGATGGTGAAACAAACTTCCTTCGTTTAATTAAACCAGTTGATTATGAAAACCAGAAAACCGTCACAGTTGGTATTAAATGTGCTGATATTCCCAAAGATGGAAGTAATTCAGCCACATCACAAGCCCGTCAAATCATCCTCACGGTTCTTGATGTTAACGAAGGTCCACAAGAACTCAGTTTAATAGTTACTCGCACGCCTGTTGAAAACGTTAAACCAGCAACACCATTATCAGTTGGTACATTAACTTCCAAAGATTATGATGCTAACTCCAACCAAGCACTTCAATTTATAATCACATCACCTAAAGAATTATTTGAAATTGGTAGTGATGTAGTATGCTCCACGACTCTTCCTTCGGGTCAATCGTGTTCAGTTTCTTTATTACAAAAGGAAGCTCTAGATTATGAATCAACAACACCAGAACTCGGTAAGCAATCAGTTGTTATCCGTGTTACTGATTCACTTGGAGCCTGGAATGAATATACTGTCATTGTCCCAATCATAAATGTTAATGAAGCACCAATTGATGTAATCTTTTCACCTTCACCACAACCATTTGTCATTGAAGGTTCACCCATCAATACAGTTATTACAACTATAATAGCTAATGACCCTGATATAGGTGATACTCATATTTTTACTCTAGTCAATGATGCTGATGGTGCAGTTAAATTAGGTTCACTTATAACTGGTAGACGTAGAGATACTTCTATATCTCTTTTAGTTGCTAATCCAGCTAAATTTGATTTCGAAACTAATCCAACTATTGCCTTTGTTTTAAAGGTAACTGATAATGGAAATCTATCTCTCATCATCTCTAAAACAATTGAAGTTCGTGATAGACCAATGGAAATAACCTCAAGCACAACTATAGTTAGCGAAGCCACATTGGTTGGCACTCAAAAGGTAGCAACTCTTACATTACAAAATTATGATACATCAGATTCTCTCTCTTGGTTTTTAGCTGCTGCTAGTATGGATAATATGGATAACAACAATGACCTCTTTACAATTAAAGGAATCACAGGGTCATCACCACCTCAAGCTGAATTATTTCTTGCCAAGAAACTAGATTATGATGCTTCTCTTAGAACATTAGTTGTATCAGTTGGTGTATCATTTGTTGGTGGAAGAATGCCAGTTAACAAGAGATTAACCTTTGATGTTACTGATGTTAATGAAGCACCAGTGTTTGCGGCTGCATCATTTGCTCCTGTTGAAATAGCACCAAATACCCCCGCAGGGACTGTCATATTATCTGCTCCAGCAACTGATCCTGTAGGTACACCTGTTACTTATTCATTATCAAACCAACTTTCATATATTGAAGTTTCAGGTGATGGCAACTTAATTCTGAGTGCTCCTGCTCCCTTAACATATGGTAGTGTAACACAATTAACTCTAACCGCCACTGATGCAACAGGTTTATCAAAATCTGTTCCAGTATTAATCACCCTAGCCGATGCGTGTGAATTAGGTCCTTGTAATAACAAAGGTGTCTGTAATTTATGCAAACTTAATGGTCCTGGATTAATTGCCAGTGGACCAACTAAACCTTGTGATAATCTACCTCTCAATCGAGCAAAAGGATATATGTGTATGTGTGCAGCTGGATTTAGTGGAATGAACTGTGATTTTAGTCAAGAATCATATACTATCACCGTTGTTATTGTTCCACGTCAACCAATCCCTTCAGTTGCAACTCTTACACCCAATCAAGTAGGTGCAATTAAAGATAAATATATTCAAATAACAGAATTACAAGGTAAAGTTAGTCGTGATGATTTAACAGTCACTTTAGGTCCAGATAAAGATGGTGTTGTAGTTTTAACAATTACAAGACAATCTACATCACCAGCAACTGATAAAGAATTAAACATTGGTGATTTTACATTTGAGTATACTATGCCAGACCCTTCGACACCATCAAAGAAAATAACTATATCTACTGTTGGGACAGCTAATCCAACAGTTGTTCAGGTTAATGCGGTTTCAAAAGAAGCATCATCTGAAGATAATAATAATTCATCAAGTAGTGTTTCTGGTGGTATGGTTGCAGGTATTGCCGTTGGTATTGTATTATTATTAATTTTAGTTGTTCTAGTATTATTATTGATACGTAAACATAATACTAAAATTACTTTTGATAAGGATGATAAATCAGTTATTTATTCATCACACGCAATTAATCCAA
>JACCEB010263979.1_pt1 | contig 11541 bp, 7 predicted proteins | sample 7454761 | NCBI WGS metagenome assembly JACCEB01 (sample SAMN15323454, study PRJNA562643) | freshwater metagenome | isolation source: river surface water | place: USA:Blue River Watershed | collected 2017-08-18 | reverse complement strand
GCGGGCGAACCCATCACACCCACCAGGGCCGCCCACTGGACGTCGGTGGCCACGGTGATCGCGATCCAGCGGTCGCTGCCAGCGCAGGGATAAACACCATGCGGCGCCATCCAGGGGTGGTCATTGCCCCGGCGTTGCTGCAAGCGGCCGTTGACGGTGAGGTCCAGAAAGGTCGGCCCCATCAGCGAGAGCATGGGTTCGGTCTGGGCGAAGTCGATGCATTGGCCCTGGCCGGTGCGCCGCCGATGGCGCAGCGCCGCCAGCAGGGCAAAGGCCGCGTGGCAGGGGTTGGGTAAGTGGTCAGGGTAGTTGGTGCCGGTGCCGGCGGGCACGTTGCCGGGCAGGCCGCTCAGGTCCTGAATGCCGGTGAGCGCGGCGATGCTGCTGCCGGTGCCACGGAAGTCACGCTGTGGCCCCTGCGAGCCCTGCATGGACATGCCGATGTAGAGGATGTCGGGGCGGATGCGCTTGCAGTCCTCGTAGCCCAGGCCAAACTTTTCCATCACCCCGGCAGCGAAGTTGTTGGCCACGATGTCGCTTTGTGCAATGAGCTTGCGAATCAGGCCCAGCGCCTTCGGGTGCTTCATGTCGACCGTGATCCCGCGCTTGCTGGTGTTGCGGTCGGCGAAGTAGCCGCTGCGGTTCACGCCGGGCTTGCCGTCCTTGTAGGGGCCGGCCATTCGCAGCGAGTCGAGCCGGGTCGAGCTCTCGATCTTGATCACGTCGGCGCCGAGGTCACCGAAGATCTTGGTGGTGTAGGAACCAGCCCCGATCCAGCAGAAGTCGGCCACCCGCAGGCCGGCCAGGGGAAGACGTTTCTGGCTCATAGGGCTTCCATGCAATGCGCTGGCTGCAGTCATGCCACCACCCCCGCGGCGTACAGGCGCGCGACTTCTTCACGCGTGATGCCGATCTCGGCAAGGACTTCGCTGGTGTGCTGGCCGAGCCCGGGGGCCGGGCGCTGCAGGCGCCAGGGCGTTGCCGACAGCACATAGGGCGCGCCAGGCATTTCGGCCGCCGCCGAGACCAGCGGGTGGGTGAAAGGAACGAAGTGCTCGCGGGCGCGCAGCTGCGGGTTGTCCAGCAGGTCGCGCGGCGTGCTCACCGGGGCCAGCGGAATGAGCCGCTTCTGACCCTCGGTGTAGAGCCATTCCTTGGTGCGCTGGCGCGACCAGGTCATGAACAGGTCACCAAAGACCTCGCGGGCCTCCTCGCTCTTGAGGTAGGTGAGGTCGGACCACTCGGGCCCGAACAGGCGGTCCACGCCCACCATGCCGGCGTCCTTGAACCACTGCAGGCTGCGGGACCAGGCCGGGCTGTTGCCAATGCCGCGCGAGCCCAGGTAGATGTAGCCGTCTTGGCACTCGAACAGGCCATAGCCGGCAAAGCGCTGGTCACCCAGCGGCCGCTTGCGAATGACGCCCTCGAGGTCATAGGTCTGGGCCGCGTTTTCCAGGGCCAGGGTCACGCACTCCTGCATGGCAATGTCCACCTGCTGGCCCTCGCCGCTCAGCTCGGCGTCGGTCACGGCCAGCATGGCCGCCACCGCGCCGTACATCGCTGCGCACTTGAAGGCCTGGTCGCCATGGGCCTGGGTGGGTGCTACGCCCTGGTAGCCCCCCATCCACAGCAGTCCGCCGGTGGCCAGGGCCACTAGGTCGGTGGCCTGCAGGTCGGCATAAGGCCCGGTCTGGCCGAAGGGGGTGATGCTGGCCATCACCAGTTGTGGGCGGCGCTGCACCAGCTGCGCGTAGCCCAGGCCGTGGGCCTCCATCCAGCCGGGCGCGAAAGTCTCCAGCACCAGGTCAGCGCCGGCCGCAAGCTCGCGCAGCAGGGCCTGCCCGCTGGGGGTCTCGAGGTTCAGGCAGATGCCGCGCTTGCTGGTGTTCTGGTAGGCGAAGTTGAGGCTGCGCTCGGTACCGGGCTGGTCGTCGATGAAAGGGCCCTCGCGTCGCAGCTCGCTGCCCTGGAGCGGCTCGACCAAAATGACGTCGGCGCCCATGTCGGCGAACAACTTGCCGGCGTAATTGCCCATGGCGCCGCTCAGGTCCAGAACGCGCAGGCCCTCGAGCGCAGCGACAGGCGTACTCGGGGTGCTGGTTGCACTCATCTCAGCGCCCCTTCCAGTTCGGGTTGCGCTTCTCGGCGAAGGCCTTGCGGCCTTCCACGCGGTCTTCGGTGTCCTTGAGCAGGCCGTACATGAACTTGTCCAGGGCCAATGCCTGGGTCAGCGGCATGTCGGCGCCGCGGGTGAACAGTTGCTTGGCCGCGCGCACCGACAGCGGGGCGTTGTGTGCGATGCGGCGGGCGATGTCCATCGCGGTGGGCATGAGGTCCGCGTGCGGCACCACCTTGCTCACCAGGCCCATGCGCAGGGCCTCTTGGGCATCGATGGTGTCCCCGGTGAGGAGCAGCAGCATGAAATCGGTCTTGGACAGGGATCGGGCCAGGCGCGGAATGCTGCCGCCCCAGGGAATCGAGCCGCGCTTGACCTCGCTCAGTCCGAACTTGGCGTTCTCCGAGGCAATCGCGATGTCGGTAATGGCCAGCAGCTCGGTGCCACCGGCCAGCGCATAGCCATTGACCGCGCAGATCAAGGGCTTGTCGGTCTCCAGACCCATGAAGGCGCTGCCCGTGTCACGCTCCACCAACAGCTGGCGGGCGTAGCTCTGGTTCGGGTCGGGCAGGGTCTTCTTCAGGTCGGCGCCGGTGCAAAAAGCCTTGTCGCCAGCACCGGTGAACACCACTGCGTGAATGCCCTCATCCTCGTTGATGCGGCGGTAGAAGGCGTAGAGCTCCTGCCGCATTTCCGGGTCGATCGAGTTCATCGCCTGCGGACGGTTGAACTCGCACACGGCGACCTTGTCTTCTACCGCGATGTTGAGGCTTGCCATGGCTGCTCCTGCTGTCGTAATCGTTGATCGTATCCGCCGGCAAAGTCGACGCTGCCGACGCTGCTGGCGCTGCCGGCCTCAGTCAGCCGGCAGGCCTAGCTTGCGCTTGTAATCCGGGTCCACCTCGTGAATCGCCTTGACCCGCTGCAGTTCGGCCAGACCCATGGCATCAAATGGCTTGGGTACCGTCGGTTCGGTGCAGACCACCTTGGCGTCGAACAGGGCAGCGATGCGCGCGTCGTCCAGGCCCAGCACCTCTTGCAGCACTGCGCGGCCGTCGCCCCCATAGCGGGGCCCCGGGTGGCGGATGCGGACATCGCGGTTGGCCAGCTTCCAGGGCCGTCCCATGATGGGCCTCACCCCCATCGGCGCAGGCAGGTCCACCCGCTCGTGAAAACCGCGCCAGGCCAGGTGGGGGTCGAGCAACAGGTCGCGGTTGTTCATCACCGGCCCGCAGGCGATGCCGGCGGCCTGCAGCCGGTGCATCAGCAACATGCCGTCCTGGCCTACCACCCAAGCGGCCACGAGCGCGTCGACCTCTGTGCGCCGCGCCTGGCGCTGCGCAGCGGACCACAGGTCCTCAGGCGCCTCATGGCCGGTGGCGGCCATGAGGCGGGTCAAGGTTTGCCATTGGATGTCAGTCTCGACCGTGATGGCGAGCCAGCGGTCCTCGCCGAGGCAGGGGTAGACATTGCTCGGAACGAACTGGGCATGCTCATTGCCGATGCGCTCGGGCTCGGTGCCGTCGATCTGGTACTGCAGCAGGGCCTCGGGAATGAGGGCCGCGCCCACCTGGTACATGCCCAGGTCGATCCACTGGCCAGCGCCGCCGCGTCGCACATGGCGCAGCGCAGAGAACAGGGCGGTGAGGCCGGTCCAGCAGGCCAGAAAGTCGGGATAGGACTGCCCCACCTTCCAGGGCGGGTCACCCCGGTAGCCGGTGTAGGCGGCAATGCCCATGGTGACCTCCAGGGTGGTGCCCTGGCTGGGGAAATTGCGCCAGGGACCGGTCGACCCGTAGCCGGTGTTGGACAGGTAGATCAGGCGCGGGTTGATCGCCAGCAGCGCCTCATGGCCGAGGCCCCAACTGTCCATTACCCGCGGGGTGAAGTTGTCGACGACGATGTCGGCATGGGCCACCAGGTCCCGCAGCAGCGCCTTGCCCTCTTCGGTCCCCATGTCGATGACGATGGAGCGCTTTCCCCGGTTGACCACCTGGAACATGCCCGAGCGATTGATGCCGTCGACACTGGCGTCGTTGTTCAGGTAGGTGGTGAGCACCCCCTGGCGGGTCGGGTCGAGCTTGCGCGGTGACTCGATCTTGATCACCTCGGCGCCCAAGTCGCTCAGAAGGGCGGCCATGTAGGGCACTGCAATCACCGTGGCCAGGTCCAGCACCCGCAGGCCTTCCAGGGGCAGACGGGCCGAGCCCGGGGCGGGTACCACGGGTGGTGCGGACGATGCAGCCGGCGAAGCGGCGGGTGTGGCGCGTCCAGCCCAGGCCTCGAGCACCTCGTCGTTGTGCTCGCCGAGCATGGGCGCACGTCGTGTGACGCGGGTCGGGGTACCGGTCATGCGGGCGAGCTCGGCCGGGTAGCGGAAACTGCGTCCGCTCGGGTGCTCGACCTCCACCCAGAGACCGCGCTGAGCCAGCTGCTCGCAGGCCAGCAGGTCGGGGGCGGTCTGCACCACTCCCATCAGGGCGCGCAGGCGCGAGCCCTCGAGAAAGATGTCCTTGGCGTCCCGATCTTTCACCGCGGCGGCGATCAGATCGCGCGCCTCCTGCACATGCTGAGAGCGCAGCTTGTTGCTGGCGAATTTAGGGTCACGCAGGGCCTCGCACTGAAACAGGTCCGCGAAGGTTTCGTTAGGAACGGCCAGGCTGGCCTGAAAGGAGAGGTAGCCATGACGCGTCGGAATGGGCGCGCCCGAATAAGGATCCTGCACCGGCAGACGACGGCCCTGAATGGCGCCCATGAAGGTGTAGTAGGTCTCGCAAGTCACCAGCTCCGAGACCAGGCACTCCTGCACCGACAGGTCCACATGGTCACCCACGCCGTCAAGCTCGGCGGCGCAGTGCGCGGCAAGCGCCGCATAGGCGGCATTGAGTCCTGCGCCCAGATAAACCTGATTGAGTCCGTGCTTGAGAGGTGCCCGGTCGGCGGAGCCGCTGATCTGCATGATGCCGCTCATAGCCTGGTGCACCAGGTCACTGCCGGCATAGTGCGCGTAGGGACCAGACTGGCCGAAGTCACTGACCGAGACCACCACCAGCCGGGGGTTCCAGGCCATCATCTGCGCCGGCGCAAGACCCAGGGCGGCCAGTTGCCTGGGCCGCCAGCCCTCGATCACGATGTCGCAGGACTCGACCAGACGGCGGATCGCCGCCTGTCCCTCGCTCGATTCCAGATCCAGCTGCAACCCGCGCTTGTTCCAGTTCAGATAGGCAAACATCAGGCTACGTTCGGCCTCGGGGCCCTCCTGCACCCGCGGGTGCAACTGACGCGCGGGGTCGCCCGCACCAGCGGGCTCGACCTTCACCACGTCGGCGCCGAAGTCGCCCAGAATGCGCGCCGCCAGCGGCCCGGCGATGCCCGGGCCCAGGTCGAGGACGCGCACCCCCTCCAGTGCGGACGGCATCATTTGCCCAGCAACTTGCGCGCGATCAGGATGCGCTGGATTTCACTGGTGCCGCCGCCGATCTGGGTGTGCCGCAGGACACGGTAGAACAGCGTGAGCGGCAGGTCGAGCGACTCGCCCATGGCGCCGTGCACCTGAATGGCGTGGTCCACGCAGCGGGCGCCCCACTCGCTGGAGCACAACTTCACCAGCGCAGCCTCGGTGCGAACGTCCTCTCCACTGTCGGCTCGCGCCGCCATCTCGTAGGTCATGGAGCGCAGGGCCTGGATGTCGATGTGCATGTCGACCAGGTGCCACTGGATGGCCTGGCGCTCGGACAGCGGCTTGCCGAAGGTGACCCGCTGCTTGGCCCAGTCGACCGACATGTCGAGCGCGCGCTGCATCTTGCCCAAGGCATAGGGCCCGCGCAGCAGGCGGTCGTGAATGGTGAGCCAGCGCTGGCCCAGGCTGAAGCCCTTGCCAACCTCACCGAGCACGTCCTCGTCTGGAACGTAGAGGTCGTCAAAGTGCACCACATGCTGTTTGGCAATCGTCGACAACCAGGTGCGGATGCCGGGGACCTCGACCCGCAGGCCGGGGTTCTTGCGGTCCACCAGGAACATGGTGATGCCACCGCGCTGGCGCTTGTCGGGGTCGGTCACCGCCTGCACCATCATGAAGTCGCACTCGTGGGCGTTCGAGATCCACATCTTGGTGCCATTGAGCACCCAGCCATTGCCCTTGCGCACCGCGCGGGTCTGCATCATGCCGCCGGGGTCAGAACCAGCGTCGGGTTCGGTCTGGGCAAAGGCGGTCACCTTGGTGCCCTCGATCACCGGCTTCAAGAAGCGGTCGATCTGGTCGCCCTGGCACTCGTACAGGATGTTGGGCACATTGGCGATGGGCAGCATGATGGGCGAGTAGTACAGCTGCTCGAGAATGGCCGCCTGCGCCAGCAAACCCAGGCCCGGGCCGCCATATTCCTCGGGCACCATCAGGTAGAAAAGGCCCGTATCGCGGGCGATCTTCTCCAAATGCGCCGCCACTTCGTTGTTGAACACCGCACGGATTGCCGGCAGTTCGCGCATGCCATAGGCATGGTTGGGGCTGCTCAGCCACTCTTGCTCGCGCGGCATCAACTCGTCGCGCACGATGCGGCGGGCGACCTCGCAAAACTCTTGGATCTCCGGCGGCAGGGTGTAGGAACCGGAGGCGGTGTTGTCGGTTGCGTGCATGGTCTTCTCAGGTTTTAAGGCGTCAAATCAGGAGGCTGCCAAGGCATAGAGCGCGTCGGTGCCGGGCAAGGTGTCGATCGACATCAGGGCGTCGTAAAGCGGCCCTGGTGCAGCCTGCAGGCCACCGTGGGCCAGGCAGTCATTGAACTTGGCGCGCAACTCGCCGGGGGCCAACGGCCGCTCGGGGCCACCGCGCACATAGTCGACGGACCGGGTTAGCGCGCGTCCGTCCCGGGTGTGTACGGTGACGATGTCCTCTGGCGCTTCGCCAGGGCGGGTGGCGTCTTCGCGGTCCTCGGGCAGCACCTCGACGCGCCGCATCAGGGCCTGCACATCGGCGCGCAAGACGAACTCTTCGCGCAACTCCATCAGCCCGCAGCCGCGCGCAATCAGGGCTGCAGCCATGGCAAATTGCACGCTGAACTTGGCCTCTGGCACCGTTTGGGGCTGGGCGTAGCGCAGGGTCGATCGGTTGCGCCGGCTGATGGTCACTTCGACCTTTTCCACCTGCGGAGGGGAAAGGTCTGTGTCCTGAATCAGGCCCAGCATGCCGTCGATGGATCGGTGTGCGGCGAAGCAGGACGGGTACTTTTTGACGTTCACCCCGCCCACTGGCAGCTTCCAGTCACGGCCCGCCTGCACCGGCGAGACCAGGTCTACCCGGCCAGCCGGCGACAGGCCCGCCATCAGCCCCTTGGGGTGCTCGAGCGCGTCGGGAGTGCCGGTGTAGCCGCCCTGGGCCAGGCGCGCCGCCATCACCCCCGCCTGCGCTGCGCGGCCCGCGTGGTAAGGCTTGGTCATGGTGCCGAAATTGGCGATCAGGCCCGCCGACTGCGAGGCGGCAATGGCCAGCGCGTGGCAGGCCTGGTCTGCGTCAAGACCGCGCAGGCTGGCGCAGGCCGCGGCGGCGGCCAGGGGACCGAACACCCCGGTGGGGTGCCAGCTGTGGTTGTGATAGTGGTCTGGCTCACGGCGCATCAACTCGGCCCAGGTCTCGTAGCCGGCGGCATAGGCGGTCACCATCTGGCGACCGCTCGCGCCTAGCACCTGGGCCTCGGCGAGCAGAGCCGGCACCACCACCACGCTGATGTGCCCGCGCTGGGCGGCGTCGTCGTAGTCCAGGGCATGGGCTGCGGTCGCATTGATGCAAGCTGCATCGGGAGCGCTGGCGGTCCCTTGGTCGACCAGCAGCCGGCAGGCACCGGGAGCAGGCTCGAGCGCGGCGCGCAGCAGGCGCGCCTCTTGTGAAAACCGGCCGGCCACCCAAGTGGCAAAGGTGTCGGTGAAGCCGATACGAATGAAAGGCAGGGCCCCCGAGGGCAGGTCCTCGAAGCGCAGGTCGGCAACGAAGCGACCGAGGTCTTCGGTCAGGCGCATGGCGAGCAGAGGGGGGAGCGCCGGCTCGCCGCAGCGATTACGTGAGCCATAGAGATCACGCGAGCCGCAGGGCTGCACCGAACCGTTGGCGCAAGGGTTTCCAGCCGGGCCAAAGCGGCTGAAATAACCCTGGGGCGGCGGTTGGCACACATCGCCAAATGATAGCGCTATCAGTCCTCAGGGTCAACCCGAGTGCCGCGCTGCGCCAGAGGGGCCTGCCCCCCCGGCACAGACTCCGCGCCGACACCCCGCGAACGCCCTGCGCCTCTCCGCCACACCCGCACCACTCATGGGCAATTCATGCACCACTCATTGGCAATTCATGCCCCTCCTCCATCCGGGGTTAGCGCCCTTGACAGCACCGCGCCCAGTCCCTAGCCTGCCGGCAGTCCTTTGAGGTTAGCGCTATCATTTTCGGAGTTCATGACATGACCATCCTGACCGCCCTCGCCAAACGCGCGTCGGTTCTCCTTCTGGCCCTTTGTGGCGTCGCCTGGGCCCAGGCCCCCTTCCCGAACCAGGGCATGCGCATCATCCTGCCCTTTCCGGCGGGCGGTAGCACCGACCCGGTGGCGCGCATCATTGCCCAGAAGCTCACCGAGGAATGGGGCAAGCCGGTCATTGTCGACAACAAGCCGGGTGCCAACACCATCATTGGCACCGAGGCCCTGCTCAAAGCCCCTGCAGACGGTCACACCCTGCTGTTCACGGCGAGCACACACCTGATCAATTCGCTACTCGTTCCCAACCTGCCCTACGACAGTTTCAAGGACTTCCAGCCGATCGCCAGCATCGTGCGCAGCGACTTCGTGCTGGTGGTGCACCCCTCGGTGCCCGCCAACAACCTGCGCGAGTTCATCGCGCTGGCCAAGGCCAAACCGGGCACGATCGACTACGCCATCTCCGGAAACGGCAACCCCAACCACCTGGCGGGCGAGTACTTCGCGATGCAGGCCGGTATCAAGATGAACAGCGTCCCCTACAAGGGCGGTGGCCCGGCCATCAACGACCTGCTCGGCGGCCAGGTGAAGGCCATGTTCTCGGTGCCGACCGCGGTGACCGGGCACATCAAGGCCGGCAAGCTGCGGGCCCTGGCCTATACCGGCGAAAAGCCGCTGCCGGGCCTGAGCATTCCGAGCTTCGCGCAGGCCGGCCTGCCCGGCTTCGAAATCAACTCCTGGAACGCGATCTTTGTCGCCGCCGGCACGCCCAGGCCCCTGGTGGAGAGGCTCTCCGCGCAGATCGGCAAGATCCTCACACTGCCTGACGTGAAGGAAAAACTGGCCGCGCAGGGCCAGGAGCCCTGGTTCCAGGGCGCTGACCAGTTCGGGGCCACCCTGGCAGCCGACCGGCAGAAGTATGCGGCCATCGTGAAGGCCGCCAACATCAAGCTCGACTGAGATGAACAACACCGGGCGCAAGGCCAGCGCGGCACCGCCAGTCATGCGCCCCAGGGGCTGACCGCATGGCCTGGGTCGATGAGCCGCCGGTGCCCAAACCGTTCACGCCGCCCGCGACCGAGCAGCCCCTGCAGCAGCCTCTGTAGCAGCCTCTGCCCTGGCCTCAGGCGAAGCCAGCGGCCTCGCGCATCTCGCGAGCCTGGCGCGCCAAGCTTGTCAGCGCCTTCTCGGCCATCGAGTCGTCCAGCATCAGCACCGCAGGAAGACCCGAGGTCATCACCAGATGGCCCGAGTCGGGGTGCAGGCCCAGGTAAGCGCCCTCACAGGTCCGGCACAGGTTGGCCTCGAGCGCGAAGCGCCAGGCCTCGTGCGCCAGCGCGGGCTCGGGAAGGCCGATGTCGCAAAACAGTTCGACCATCAGATTGTCAACGTCGAGGCGCCAGGCCAGGGTCCCGCCCTCGAGCAGGCAACTGCCCTCCTCGATCGCTTGGTCGGCGGCCTCAGCACTGGCCAGCAGGCCGGTGAGCGCCCGGGCCAGGCTGGCGCGCAGGTCGACCGCAACCTGCTCAAGCAGGTCTTCGCTGGTCGGCCCGCCCGCGAGGGGGGCGCCTGCCGGTGCGGCCCCGAGGCGTGGATCGGGGCCCAGGGGTGGCATCGCGCCAGACGGGACCCAGGCGGCGTCGCCGATCATTGCGGGGCTCCGAGCGCAGGAGCAGCCGCAGCAGTATGGGCGACATCGTACTGCTGGGCCTGGATCGCCCGCAGACGGTCGCCACGACTTTTGCTCTCCGCGGCGATGCCCGGGTCATTGACCACATAGCGCTCATTGAGCGCCATGGCAAAGCCCCAGCCAGGAATCAGGGTGAGGAAGTTCACGGTCCCCACCAGATCACTATTCAGGCCCACGCCCTCCGCCAAACTTTTCGCGACGGAGAACAGCAGCATGGGGACGCAAAAGAGGCCGCAGCGCTTGGCTGAGGTCCTGCCCGCGTCTATGAACGGGGCCAACTCCCGGGGCGGGAGGACGTCGGGAACAGCCACTGCCGCCTGCGCAGCCACTGCGACCGCCTGGTCTGGCGCAACCGCCTGGCCAGCCTGTGTCGGGGCCTGTGTCGGGGCCTGTGCCGGGGCCGGCCTGGCCTCAGGTTCCACCAAAGTTGGGTGCCAATCTTGACCCAATATCAGACCGCCGAAACCGGCGATCGGCCGCACAGTCACATACTTAAGCAATGCCTCGGCCGTGGATTGCCAGCTACACAGCTCGTCAATGGACTGCAGCATGGCGGCGCGATGGCGCGGTGTGCTGGCATCGAGCCAGGGGTAGTCCCGCGACAGAAAGAGCAAGCGATGCAAGGCGACGCCAGCGGTGGCGGCAAAGCCGAAATTCCGGAAGGCCTCCACCCGCCCCCGCGGCTCACTCACCCCATAACTGCCATAAGCCAGGGAGGCCAGGAAGGGCCAGTACTGCGCAGTCGCCAGCAGGAAACCCCGCGGGGTCTTGATGAAGGGGGCAGGTTTGCCCAGGCTGTCGGGCTCGATCGCCCTGGTCCAGCTTGGCAACCACTCGGCCATGCGCAGCCAGCGCTGAGCTGTCATCGAGAGTGCGGTGTGCGCCACCAACGGCACCGAATTCGACTTCGCCAGGTCGCCCCAGAACTGCTCCATGAGTGTGTTGAAAATCATGAAAGAGCAGGTGTAGCCCACTCCCGAACTGGCGAGCTGGGACGGGAAGTCGCGCACCCACTTGGCCGTGAAGCAAGCCAGCTGCAGGCGCTCAGCGGTGACACCGGCGCGCGCCAGGGCCTCCAGGACGCCAACCATGCGGCCCGGCTCATGCTGGCGAACCGAGCTTGGAAATATCTGCTCCAGGGCTTTGCCCAAGGCCAGGAACTTCTGGGGGTCGGGTGGCGGGCCAGGCGGAGGGCCCCCGGCTTGCGCGTGAAGCCCGGAGGCCCAGGTGGCCAGCGCGACCAGGCGATCCGCGGTTGCGCGGTCTGGCCGAGGAATGCGGGCCAG
>JACCEB011657201.1_pt1 | contig 11542 bp, 8 predicted proteins | sample 7454761 | NCBI WGS metagenome assembly JACCEB01 (sample SAMN15323454, study PRJNA562643) | freshwater metagenome | isolation source: river surface water | place: USA:Blue River Watershed | collected 2017-08-18 | reverse complement strand
TGCGCTCATTCATCACGCGAAACTCGGGCGATGGCTGCAACCGGGCGGACACGCCGAGCCTGCAGATCATGGCCTGATGCACATGACAGCGCTGCGCGAGGCGCATGAAGAAACTGGTTGCGATGTGGCGCTGTTTCGCGACTCAACGCAGCCCATCGATGTCGATGTCCATCTCATTCCAGCCCGCGGCGATGAGGAGGCGCATTGGCACCTCGATCTGCGGTTCGTCGTCGTGGCGCAAAATCCCGAAGCAATGTCGTTCGATCCGAGTGAGTCGCTGGGCGCTCGCTGGGTCTCTTTCGAGGAGGCACTGTCGATCATCGACGAAGCGCCACTACGACGACTGATTCAAAAGGGCCAAAAACTCATCACATAGCGGGGGCCGCTCCCAATCGAGAGGCCAACTCAGACCGCATGCTCTAGCAACGGTTAGTCCGTTAAGGACCTGAGCTTCGTTCGCACATCCTTGCGCAGCACCTTCCCGGCGGGGCTTCGAGGCAACTCCGGCCAGAAATAGATTCGCTTCGGCGTTTTGACGCCACCCAGTCGCGGTCGACAAAACGCGATCAGCTCCGATTCGCTGAGGTTAGCCTGCGCCTTGAGCTCAACGACTGCCGTCAACGCCTCACCCCAATCCGCATCCGGGACGCCCACGACAGCACAATCACCGACGGCAGGGTGATCGTTGATGATCTGCTCCACTTCCGCCGGATACACATTGAAACCGCCGGTGATAACGAGATCTTTTTTTCGATCGACGATGTGAAGGAAACCCTCGGCGTCGATGAAGCCGATATCGCCCGTGTGGACAAAACCGTCACGAATGGCTTCACGAGTCGCCGCTTCGTCCCGGTAGTAGCCCGACATCATCAGATCACTGTGCGCACAAATCTCACCGACCTCGCCCTGCGGCAGCAATTGGCCCAGGTCATTCTTGATGACGATCGTCGTGCCAAGCGTAGGACGACCACAGGAGGACAAGCGATCTGCCCCTGCGACCTGACCATTCACGAAATGATCCTCAGGTCGCAGAACCGTAATCAAGGTATGGCACTCGGTTTGTCCGTAGCCCTGCGTCATCACCGGACCGAAGACCGATAAAGCCTGTTTGATTCGCTCGATCGCGGCAGGCGCAGCGCCGTAGAAAAAATTCTTCAAGCTTGAGTAGTCGCGCGTGCGCACATCCGGAAGATCGAGCAGTCGATAGATGACCGTCGGCGGCAAGAACGTCATCGTCACGCGTTGCTCAGCGATCAAGTCGAGAAATCGATGTAAATTCGGCTGCGCCATCAGAACGATGGTGCCCCCTTGAGCCACTATCGGCATTGCGAGCATGCCGGCAGCGTGGGTCAGTGGCGTCATCGCTAACATCACCGGAGCAGGATCGCCAAACTCGGCAAGATACTTTTCGACATAGCCAATCACGGCACGATGACTCAACAAGACCCCTTTGGGATCTCCGGTAGTACCCCCAGTCTGTCCGATGAACGCCGTATCCGTGAGCAAAGGTTGCGGCAAATCGATCGCCACGGGAACATTGGCGAGTTCCGCCAAAGACAAATCGCCTCCGCTTGAACCATCCAAAGAAACGAACAACCGAACCTTCGTTAACGACGGACGAATCGTGTCAATGACGGGTGCAAGTAGCGCGTGGTAGAACACCACTTTGACATCCAGTCGATCAAGTGATCGCGCTAGCGCCGCTGGCGCCTCTTTGGGATTTGCCGGCACATAGCCTAGCCCGGCAGCAAAGACCCCGAAAGAAGCCGTGAAAGCGTCAGGATCATTCGGGCTCAATATGGCCGCGTGGTCACCTCTGACGAAACCGCGCGACACGAGTCCGCGCGCGATGTTGGTTGCGAGTTCAAGCGCCCGCGCATAAGTCACCTCGCCTCGCTCGGTGACCAAAAATGGTCGACCGTCGTTACGCTGTGCTCCGCGCTGCAAGAGACTGAACACACTCATTTGAGTGCGCTCGTCAAGGCGTTACGAAGCATGTCCCACTGCATCCGCTTGCCGGCACTCGAGAGCCCCGCGGTTAACCCACCGTCGATCACGAGATCCTGCCCGGTCACATAACGAGACTCGTCACTAGCAAAGAAAACGACGGCCGCCGCAATGTCCTCGCCCGTGCCGACTCGGCCGATTGGAGATGCTTTCGCGAAAACCGCTTTCAACGCAGCAAGGCCCGCCTCTCGACGATCTGGAGGTATTCCGAGCACATCCAGAAAAATCGGTGTCGGAATCGCACCCGGCGAGATGGTGTTGACGCGGATGCCATGCTCACCCAGTTCGAGAGCCATGCACCGAGTGAAATGGCAGACCGCCGCTTTCATCGCGCTATAAATAGAGGGCGAGGAATTGGCGCGATGTGCCGCCGTTGATCCGTTATTTAGAATCGAGCCACCACCGTTTGCTTTCATGACTGGCACGACATGCTTAGTCAGCAACGCCACACTGCGAAAAATCGCAGCGAACGCCGTATCCATCTCGGTCACACTTAAGTCTGTGACGGGCGTATCTCGTGTCGGCGGAGCTGCGTTATTGAACAAGAAATCGATTTTGCCCCCAAGGTGCTCACGCGCTTTCTCGACGAGCATGGCAATGTCGGCTTCACTGGTGACGTCAGCACGAATGAAACGTGCCTGATCTCCCAACGAGCGCGCGAGCTCTTCGCCGGGCGCTACCGAGCGACCACAAAAAACGATCCGCGCACCTTCAGCGACGAATTGCCTCGCCACATCAACGCCCATTCCGCTAGTGGCGCCAGTGAGCAACGCCGTCTTGCCGAAAAGCCTTTCAGCCATGACCGAATCTCCTAGTAGATCGAGGGCAAACCGACACCACCCACGCTGACTTTGACTTGATAGACACGTCCCGAAGGGTTCGTGCTGATGATGGAGCGATCATGGCTATCGGAAGCTGTGATCAGCAATGTCTTGCCGTCGAGGCCGCCGAGCATGCAAGCGGTTGCAGCCGTTGAGCCCATGTCAACCTCTTCGAGGATCGCGCCACCTTTGGCCACGCGCAACACGCGATGCTTGGTCGCTACCCAAATCGCACCGCTTTGATCGAGTGAAATTCCATCAGGCGCTTCATCAGGCAAAGATGCAAAGATCGATCTCGCACCGAGTTCACCGCTGGGACTCAGGGGGAACTCGTACACGCAGGCATCGAGAGAATCGGCCACGTACAGAGTACTGCCATCGGGTGTGATAGCCATTCCGTTTGGAAAGTTAACCTCTCGGGTCGCAATCGACGCCGAGCCATCCGGCGCAACCCGAACCAGCGCACTCGGTTGAGCTTCCGCCTGACCACGAGAATACGCACCAAAGTCGAAATCAACCGTATCAACGAAGCAGTAACCGGTCGCCGTGCGAATCATGTCGTTGATGCCGAACTTGGCGAGTGTTGCCAGCTGAGAAAAAGGCGTCGCCTCGGGCTTGCGTAAATCGACGTGTACCAAGTCACGCTTCAGAGCATGAGTTACGACGAGCGTGTTCTCATCTAAGAAAGCGGTGCCCGAAACCCAATCGGGAGCCTGATAAACGATCTGTTTTTTACCATCGAGCGCTATCTCGATGACTTGACCGCGATCGATGTCAGTGATGAGAAAGCTCCCACGCGCCCGGTGCCAACGCGGCGTTTCGGGGAAGAGGAATCCATCAGCTAGGAGTGTCGGCTTGTGTGCCATGGCTTTCACCTGTGTTTCAAGAACGCTGCAAAATGGTAACGACGGCGGCTCCTTCTTCGATACCGAGCAAGCCACCACTGTTTTCCTGTAACGCCAATCGGGCGCCCTCAACCTGCCGAGCGCCAGCAGAGTGACGCAGTTGGGTCGTCAACTCATAGATCTGCGCCAAGCCAGTCGCCGCAACGGGATGTCCCCTCGATGCGAGGCCGCCTGAGGGATTGACCGGAATGCGACCTCCGAGCCGAGTCGCTCCGCTCTCTGCCAAAGCACCGCCCGCCCCGATCGGACAAAATCCCATCAACTCCGTCATAAAGATTTCACCGAACGATGTCGCATCGTGTACTTCGGCAAGATTGATATCCTCAGGCTTCACACCAGCGCTCTCGTAAGCCGCTTTTGCAGCTCGGCGCGCGACATGCGCATCGAATGCATCGAAGGGCCTCGACGTTGCTGAGCGCAGTTCGCAGGCTTTGACGATCACGGGTGTACTTTTAGCTGCAAGGCGTTTCAGTCCAGCCTCGGTGCAAAGCAGAGCTGCCGCCGCGCCATCAGATAGCGGCGAACACATCGCAACCGTCAGTGGATACGCCAAAGCCCGAGACTCTAGAACCTTATCGACGCTAATCGGCTTACGAAAATGACACTTCTCATTATGCTCCGCATGATCGTGATTCTTTGAGGCCACAATCGCTAACTGTCGTTGAGTGGTGCCGAAGCGAGACATATGAGCGCGACAAACGGCCGCGTAAATGTCCATGAAGCGAGTTCGGTGCCCCTCGCCCGAGGGACCGTCGACTCCCTTACCTAACTCGAGCAGCGTATTGAGCGTCGCGTCCGCTTCCGAGATATCCATGCCGCCTTCGAAGGCGCGAAAGACAGCCGCCTTCTGGGCCTCAGCTTCGAACACCATCTTCTCAGCGCCGACAGCCAGAACGATGTCGGCGGCTCCGGATTCGAGATATCGACAGGCCAGCCAAAACGCCGTGGCACCAGAGGCGCACGCGTTCTCGACGTTAACGACAGGAACACCCTCGATTCCCGCATGTTTGAGCGCAATTTGCCCAGGGATCGCGATCTGCCCTTCGAAAACCGCTTGTCCGGTATTCGCAAAGAACACCGCTTGGACGTCGTCGCAGGTGGCCCCCGCATCGTCGAGACATGCTGTCACCGCCTCGCGAGTCAGGGACTTGATCGTGCCCCCGGGATGCGGCCCGAATCGGGTCATGCCGACCCCTGCAACGTGAATGTTCTTTTGCATCTTTGTGTCTGCCGATATCGGCACCCCCGTGCCACGCGAATGACGTGTTTGACGAGGCTAGCGGCTACCCCCCTTTTAAGTCAAACGACACTTGACACTTTACGTTTAAGAGTGGATTTTAATACCGCATGGACCGAGAAGCCGACAGCCCGATGACGCAGATCGATGAAAGCAAACCGCTGCGCATGCGCGATCTCACAGAAGACGCTGGCCTTACACGACAGGCCATTCACTTCTACATTGATGAGGGCTTGCTACCCCCGCCGGCGAGTAAGCGACGTAACTCGGCCGTGTATTCCACAGTACATCTTGAACGTCTACGCTGGATCAGGCGGCTGCAAAACGAACACTTTCTGTCGTTGAGCGCGATCAAGTCCGTTTTGAATGGCCAAGATCTCGAAGACTTCACGCCTCAACAGAAAGAACTGCTTCGTCGCGTACGAGACCAGTTACCAGGCAGGGCAATGCCGACGACCACTCCCGTCGCCCTAATCCCGGACGTAACTTCGAAGATGGTCACCGAAGACGATCTACAAGAACTTCAGCAGGTCGGACTGATTAATTTTCAGGGCACTGGGAAAAATCGCAGCCTTTCTCAGGAAGACGCTCAAATCGTCGAATGCCTCGCCCGCTATAAAGAAGCGGGCGCCACGAGGGATCGCGGCTACCGTCCGGCTTTTCTCACTATCGTTGATCGTGCAGTCGAAAAAATAGTAGAGGAGCTTTCGCGCGTCTACTCGCGTAATTGGGTCAATGCTAACACCGAAGATGCAGCTGCATTCGCGAGCGCCATGTACGCGATTGACGAGCGCCTAATGGGCATTTTGCTGCGAAAGAAAATGCGAGCTTTGTTAGCTCGTTTCGCAGCTGACGAGGGCAAACCGTCTCCAAAGAGGAAGACGAAGAAACGTTTAAGAGCTAGCTAACTCGAGTATTCGATCACGTTAGATCAAGAGTCGAATTTCATAAAGAGGGGATAACAGATGACCAGCAAATCTAAAACTAGTCAGAGGCCACTCAACTGGCTACTCATGACGAGCGCTTCGGTGGTTGCCTTGGCGGCATCGCCAACCCCATCGATCGCTCAGGATCAAACGGCGCAAGATCCGCTAGAGGAAATCACGGTTACCGCCCGTCGACGTGAGGAGTCGATACAAGAAGTGCCCATGTCGATCACGGCACTGTCCTCTCGCGACTTGGTTGAGGCCGGCGTGACTGAGTTCCAGCAACTCACTCAGCAAGTGCCTTCCTTTACTCTCGTGGACAGCACCAGTCCGTTCGTGAGTGCTGCGCGCATTCGCGGCATGGGTAACCTTGGCAATATCCCGAACTTCGAGCCTGCTGTCGGCTTGTTCGTCGATGGCACCTACCGCGCCCGATCCGGCATCGCTATGGGCGATTTGATCGATGTGGCACGGATCGAGGTTCTGCGTGGCCCTCAGAGCGTCCTTTATCCCAAGAATGTGACGGCTGGTGTCGTTAGCATCATCACGGAACGTCCAACCGACGAATTCGAAGGTTGGGCTGGTGTCACCGTTGGCAACCTCGATCTGCAGCAATTCAATGGCGGCATTAGCGGCCCGATCGCTGATGGTATTCGCGGTCGACTTGCTTTCGTGAATCGCGACCGAAGTGGCGGCTTCAAGGACATCTTCAACGGAACCGAAAGTGGCGGCGCCAAACGCACGAGCGTGCGCGGCCAGCTCGAATTTGACCTCGGTGACAACGGCGACCTTCGCCTCATGGCGGGTTACGTCGATAAGAAAGGCGACTGCTGCTCACCCGACGTGCTGCTTGGCGGTGTGTCGCAAAGCTTCTTGGCTGCCTTCAAAAAGCCGGCTGACACCGCTCAGTTTAATCGGGTGACCGCTTACAGCGATCCGTATCAGTTTGATGGCGAGCAGTACGACTTCATCGCCGAACTGAATTACAAGTTCGACTGGGGCACCTTCACTTCCACCACCAGCTTCGACCATTTCGAATTTCGCTCGAACTTCGACTCCGAGCAATCTGCGCTCGCGCTCACCCTGTTCAAAGATCGGCAGGAATCCGATGCTTTCGCGCAGGAGTTTCGGCTGACTTCGACATCGGACGGCGATTTCAACTGGATGGCCGGCGCCTTCTATTACGACAACGACTTCGTACGCGGGTCGCTCGACCCCAACAAGGCGATGTTCGTTTTGGGTGCGGATATCGGCCCGGCTCCGCAGCCTGGCGCCACCGGCGATAAGGCGATGTTCCGCTCCAGCAATGACACGCGTCACTGGAGCGTCTTCGCCCAAGGTGACTGGCAATTGGCCCCGCGCTACGTGTTCTCTGCCGGCGCGCGCTTCATCGACGAAACTAAGGCAATCGATGCCCGCTCAGCGCTGCAGGTTGCGGCTCTACCGAGCTTGGCTTCGGCACTGACGGTACCGGTACCTATCGTCGCGGAGCGCAGCACTGATGGTGTGGCGTGGAACGCGAGCCTGCGTTTCGATGCGAGCGACAACACTAATCTCTATGTAACGACCGGTCGTGGCTTCAAGGCTGGCGGTTACAACGGCGACTGGGACCCGACCGGAACGCTGACCGCGGCACGTCGTGAGTTCGCCGATGAAACCGTCATGACGACGGAAGTGGGTATGAAGAGCCAACTCGATAGCGGCTCGATTAACGTCAGCGTCTTCCACTCGAAGTTCGACGACTTTCAGAACGCCTCGTTCTTAGGTAACAGCTTCCTCGTTCGAAACGCGGAATCGGTCACAACCAAGGGCGTGGAAATCGACGGTGACTTCCGACCGACCCGTTGGCTGTCCATCGACTACTCAGTTGCCTATCTCGACTCGCAGTACGACAAGTTCACGAGCGCTCCCTGCTACTTCGGCCGGACACCGAACAACCCGGCTGAGGGCACTTGCGATCTGAGTGGTCGCGACATACCGAATGCGTCGGAGTGGCGCACCAACCTCGGCGTTCGAGTAGAGACCGCGATGGCCGGTGGAACGGCGTTCTTCCGTACGGATCTTTTCCAGAGCTCCGAGCAGAACACAAATGGCTCGCTTGATCCGCGCTCGCGTCAAGGTTCGTACGATCTCATCTCAGCCAGAATTGGTTGGAGCAACGAGCGCTACCGAGTGATCTTCTGGGGTGAAAATCTCGGTGACACGGTGGTCTTGAATGCCTCGGCACCACAAACCTTGTTTGGTGGTATCGATGGCGGCTTACAGCAGTTTCTGAATGATCCGACCACCTACGGAATCAACTTCGAAATCAAATTCTGAAGACACCACTTTGACTTGAAGTCCCCTTCGGCCGCATCGGATATCACCGATGCGGCCGTTTTTTTGGTGGCAACCTATGAATACCGATTCGTCGAAAATGCCATGGGCGCTCTTGATTATCCTCGCGCTCACATACGCCTTGGCATTCGTGGACCGTGCGATCGTCGGACTGATGATGCAGGAGATTTCGCAAGACCTGCAGATCTCACGAGCAACGACGTCGTTACTGGTAGGAACGGGCTTCGCCGTCGTTTTCTCCGTCGCAGGTATCGTCGCGACGTTACTGCTCTCGCACATTCAGCCGAGACTCATCATCACCGCGGGCGTTGTCGTTTGGAGTGTGGCAACCATCCTTTGTGCCATTGCGACCACCCATACCGGCTTCTTGATTGCACGCATGGGCGTAGGCATTGGTGAAGCCGCATTAGTCCCCATGGCGTACGCCTGGATTTCCTTGCGTTCGCCGAAACAGCGCATCGGTCTTGCCATGGCTGTTTTCACGATGGGCGTATCGCTAGGCAACGGACTGTCATTGACTCTTGGCGGTCAAGCGCTTGAGTGGCTAGCCCAACACACCCTTGGCGAAACGCCGCTGGGCCTTGCCCCATGGCGAACCGTTCTCGCCTTTTGCGGTGCGATCGGACTGCCGATTGCTGCTTTGGTGTTTTGGGTAGACAGACAACCCGTAACCGGTCTCGGTCGCCCCGACTTGCGAGGCAAGTGGCCGCCGTTCGCTGCCCCGCTGTGGATCTTTACCGGTTACGCCTGCATCGTCGGTGTCTATTACATCCAGCTCTTTTGGTCTCTCGAATTCTTCCGACAAAGCTTCAACATGAGTTTGGCTAGCGTGGCATTGCTGCTCGGCGTTGCGACAGGACCCGGAGTGGCCATCGGCGCACTGATCGGCGGTGCAATTGGCGATCGAGTCGCTCAAACGCGACCCGTGCTACCACATGCTTACATGATGATTTACGCGAGTGCGCTTCAGTTGGTTTTCTTTGTAACGGCTTTCATGGTCAGTACGCTAGAAATATCGATCGGCGCCTACATACTGGCGATGATCTCACACGGTGCCGTTGGTGGAGCGATGGGGCCTTCGATCGCGCAACTATTCTCGAGCGAGAAACGCGCGTTCGCCACGAGTATCGGCATCAGCTTCACGACGTTCGGAGGACTCGGTGTTGCCATGCCTCTCGTGGGATGGAGCGCAGATGCATGGGACATTCGTACTGCGATGGCAGGCAGCGCCGCACTCATGTTGGCGGCGTCCATGATCTGCCTTGCTGCCTCGCGTCGAGCCAAACTCACTGAAGGGCATGACTGAATGAAGCGCTTTCGATCGTCGTTCTTGCGTCTCGTGCTGGCTCTATGCATTGCGGTATGCCTCGCAGATGCGTCACCGGCTGCTGGCTCAAAACGTCCCTCCCCACCTAACATTGTGATTATTTTGGCTGATGATCTCGGCTACTCGGATCTCGGCGCTTTTGGCGGAGAAATCCCTACGCCGAATATCGACGCTCTCGCTCAGCGCGGCGTGCGCTTCACCAACTTTTACACGCATGCCAGTTGCTCGCCGACTCGCGCGATGCTCATGACGGGTGTGGACACCCATCGCAACGGTCTCGGCAACATGGCGGAGTGGACGGCGCCGAACCAGCGTGGTGTCGCCGGCTACGAAGGACACCTCCGAGAGAATTTGCCAACCCTTCCTGAACTGCTGCGCGGTGGCGGCTACAGAACCTACATGGTCGGTAAGTGGCATCTGGGTAGAGAGCCCTCGCAAATCCCCGCTGCACGTGGATTCGATCGGGACTTCGCGCTACTGGATGGCGCAGCGAGCTACTGGGACATGACCGGATTTACGGCGGCTGCGCCAAAATCGGTATTCACCGAAGATGGCCGTTATCTCACTCGCCTACCGGACGATTACTACGCGACGAAAACCTATACGGACAAAATCATTAGCTTCATTGAAGCAGACCGAAATCTTCGCAAACCGTTCTTTGCACTGGTTGCTCATCAAGCCCCACACGACCCCTACCACCTACCGTCGGACTGGCCCCTTCGCAGTAACGGTGCCTATGCGGCAGGGTGGGACGAGTTGCGTAAATCACGGCTCGCCAAGCAAATCGAACTTGGGCTCATGCCCAAAGGAACCGAACTCGCGGCTCGAATGCCAGGCATTCCGGAATTCAACTCGTTGCCGCCTGCAGCGCGCGCACTCGCCGTCAAACGGATGGAGCTTTACGCGGGGATGGTCGAGAACTTCGACCATCACGTCGGCCGCTTGATCGACTATCTGAAGTCAATTGGCGAGTTCGATAACACGCTGATTTTGGTCCTGAGCGATAACGGTGCGGAAGGCACCGATGTGCTTCGACTGCTCGCCGGTGCGCCAGGGTCACCTAACCAACGCTTTGCTGCTGAGTTCTGGGGCAAGGCGTCACCAGACGACTGGGGGAAGCCTGGCTCCTATGTCACGTATGGACCGATGTGGGCGCAAGTCTCGATGACCCCGTTTAGCCAGCTCAAAGGTTCGATGGCTGAGGGTGGCATTCGAAGCCCACTCATCGTTCATGGCGCCTCGATGCGTCGCGCGTCCGGCAGCATCAACGATAGCGTCATGCACGTCACCGATATCACACCGACGCTACTCGATATCGCGAGGATCCAGTACCCGAAGAAAGACCGTCTTGGAGCTCGCTTACCCTCTCTTCAGGGAAAATCATGGACAGACTTGCTAGCAAATAAAAAGCACTCGACGCGTAGCCCGACCGAGTACGTCGCATGGGAGCTCTTCGGCAATCGCTCAATTCGAGCCGGGGACTGGAAGCTTCGCTGGCAAATACCACCGTTTGGTAAAGGTGACTGGGAGCTCTTCAATTTGAAGACCGACCTCGCCGAACGCGTGGATTTGGCGAAAGAGAACCCCGAGCAATTAGCCAAGATGATCGGGTTCTGGAATGCCTACGCGCAAACCAATAACGTCGTGCTTCCGAATCTGACCGTTTTCGATTTCATACGCGCTTCGCAAACCGGCTCTACCCTGCCCGATCCAACGTTTCCGCCAATTTTTAATTTCAAACAATTCGTGCCGCCAAGTGACATGCTGGCTGAGCCGAAGTGATGGCGATCGTGGATTGAGGTGTCAGGAAGGTCGACGTTCAGTCGAAAATCTGAGTAATCCCTTCGCGATAGGGCGTCACTCGGAACGCTGGGAAACGCTGCTTGAACTTGTTTGAATCGAACAAGCTGTCGCAAGCATATCTCGGCAGTAACTCGCGAAGCTCACGAACGGGTTGGGAGAGAAGTCCCAAGGCCCAAAGC
>JACCEB011167277.1_pt1 | contig 11547 bp, 8 predicted proteins | sample 7454761 | NCBI WGS metagenome assembly JACCEB01 (sample SAMN15323454, study PRJNA562643) | freshwater metagenome | isolation source: river surface water | place: USA:Blue River Watershed | collected 2017-08-18 | reverse complement strand
GTGTCAAATGACTATACCTTGTGTCAAATGACTATACCTTGTGTCAAATGACTATACCTTGTGTCAAATGACTATACCTTGTGTCAAATGACTATACCTTGTGTCAATAATCAAAATAAATAAGTGGAAATAGACATAAAAAGATTGACACAAGTTTGATATATATTTATACCAGTGTTTCAACAATAAAATGTCATCTTCTACTGATGAAATGCGTGTAACCAAAAGAAATAGTGACCAAATCGAGAACGTTTCTTTTGATAAAATTTTAACACGTTTAAAAAAATTAGGACAAGAAGCCAACTTAAAACTAAATTATACTACTATTTCCATGAAAGTGATTGACCAATTATATGACCTTATTTCCACTACTAAAATCGACGAACTTAGTGCGGAACAATGTGCATCATTGGCATCACTTCATCCGGATTACAATACGTTAGCTGGGCGTATAGTTGTGTCAAATCACCACAAAAATACTTCGGCATCTTTTAGTGAAGTAATGACACAATTATATTGGTTTAAAGATAAACATAATAAACATTCCCCAATGGTGTCTCATGAATTATTTGAATTTGTGTCCAACAATGCCCAGGAATTAGACACATTATGTGATTATTCACGTGATTATCTAATCGACTATTTCGGATTCAAAACATTGGATAAATCCTATTTATCCAAAATCAACCGTAAAACTGTTGAACGTCCACAACATATGTGGCTCCGCGTATCTATCGGAATTCACGGAAATAATATGGCTAAAATTGCAGAAACATACAAACTTATGTCTCTCAAATATTTTACACACGCAACACCTACGCTATTCAATGCTGGAACTATGCACCCGCAATTGTCGTCTTGTTATTTAATTTCCATGGAATCAGATAGTATCGAAGGCATTTACAATACATTGAAAGATTGCGCACTTATTTCCAAATGGGCCGGTGGCATAGGTATGCATATTCATAATGTTCGCGCATCCGGTAGCCATATTCGAGGCACAAATGGTCAATCTAATGGTATTGTCCCCATGTTACGTGTATTCAATAATACTGCTAAATATGTTGACCAATGTGTCGTGGGAGAAACTCGCGTATTAACTCCGAATGGATATGTTCGCATTGACCAATTGGTTGCGGGTGAATCCGAAGTGGCCAATTTCCATGTGTCCGAAACAATGCAATTCGGTAAACAAGCGTTCCAATTAGCCAACGAATTTCGCGAAACTACCGATGAACAGATAATTCCTGTGTGTCCAGAACATACCGGATATGACCGTGTTAAGACTGTAGTAGAACATATATACAAGGGTCCAATTATGTATATACGCACTATTCAAACAGTGTTGTATATTACACCACAACATCCAATTCTTACTATTTCCAAACATGATGTTGACACATGCTTATCACATCCCGCCGATAAACAACTCGAATTTGCTAAATGGGTCGATGCGGCCGAAATCCAAGAGGGCGATTATGTAGTCGCCGGACCTATGGAGGCATATATGGTATGTGAAGTTGGCCAACAGGAATATAGCGGAAAATTATATGATTTGGAGATGGAAACATACCCCAATTATACAACGGAAACTGCGGTGTTGCATAATGGAGGTGGTCGTCGCAATGGTTCATTTGCAATTTATTTGGAGCCTTGGCATGCGGATGTGGAATTATTTTTACAGATGCGAAAGAATCATGGGGACGAAGAGTTAAAAGCCCGTGATTTATTTTATGCCATTTGGATTTCAGATTTATTTATGGAACGTGTAAAAACCGGTGGAACATGGACACTTATGTGTCCGGATGAATGCCCCGGATTATCCGATGTATACGGTGATGAGTTTGTCCAATTATATGAATCATATGAATCCGCAGGAAAGGGCCGAAAAACTATTCCCGCCCGTGAATTGTGGTTCCAAATATTGGATGCACAAATGGAAACGGGAACACCATATTTGCTATTTAAAGATGCAGCCAATAGAAAATCCAATCAAAAAAATATCGGCACTATCAAATCCAGCAATTTATGCACCGAAATTATGGAAGTCTCCACACCCGACGAAACCGCAGTTTGCAACCTGGCATCAATTGCACTGCCTACATTCGTGGACCCCATAAAACAGTATTTCGACTATGAAAAGTTGCATGAAGTGGCGAAGGTGGTGACATATAATTTGAATCGGGTGATAGATATTAATTTTTATCCCACTGAGAAGACGCGGTTGTCGAATTTGCGACATCGCCCAATTGGAATTGGTGTGCAGGGATTGGCGGATACATTTATTTTATTGAATCAGCCATTTACAAGTGATGTGTCAAAGATAGTAAATAAACGTATATTTGAAACTATTTATCATGCGGCAGTCGAACAGAGTATGGAACTTGCCATGGAGTATGGACCATATGACACATTTGTGGGGTCGCCCGCTTCGAATGGTATATTACAGTTCAATATGTGGGGAGTGGATGAGTCGGATTTAATGTATAATTGGTCGGAATTGAAAGAGAAAGTCCGTAAATATGGTATGCGTAATTCATTATTAGTTGCGCCGATGCCTACAGCGTCAACATCGCAAATTTTGGGATTTAATGAATGTTTCGAGCCGATAACAAGTAATATATATAGTCGTCGAACATTGGCGGGTGAGTTTATTTTGGCAAATAAATATTTGATGAATGATTTGTTGGCATTGGGATTATGGAATGAGAAAGTGAAAAACAATATAATTGCTAATAATGGTTCTGTTCAACATATTGATATGATACCGGAGAATATCCGAGAAAAATATAAAACCGTATGGGAAATACCTATGCGCGATATTATTGATATGTCGGCCGATAGAGGTGCATTTGTGTGTCAAAGTCAGAGCTTAAATCTGTGGTTAGAAGACCCAAATTATAACACATTGACATCCATGCACTTTTACTCGTGGAAGAAAGGCTTGAAAACCGGCATGTATTACTTGCGTAGACGCGGAAAACATCAGGCACAACAATTTACAATCGAACCAGATAAAAAAGAAACATTGACACATAATGAAGAAGATGAAATATGCGAAATGTGCAGTGCTTAATCTTTGTTGGTCCAACCATAAAGGCTCAGCCATTCATCTGTTTTTACATATGCAATATCGGAGTCAAAGAGAGATGGATGACGACTCATCTGCTTATAACCAGATAAACCGATATCCATTAACTTGTGCAAACCCCAATTATTCAATATGAATGTAGTATAAAAATAAAAATATATATATTTTTATTTATTTATAAGTTGGTAGTATCTGTATTTGATACAGGGGTGGTAGTATTTTGATGTTTTGTATAATAATCTAAAAATGCATTAAACATAATTTGAAATGGAGTTGTATTTAATTCAAATACTGCTGTCATTATACATCTGGCAAATGCGTTAGAATATACTTGTGAAAATTCTTGTGTTTTTTCACATGTTATAATATCAACCCATTCTATCCCAGTATGATTTTCATTTACTAATGTGTCACTTGAAGTATCACATATTTTTTGCGTCACAGAATTGTCTTCAACTGATTCATTATTTTCATTAGATGTTTGGGGGGTAATTGCATTATATACAGTATTCATTGAACCACTAATACCTTGAGGGTCATTGTGTTTAAGAATTGTATTTGAACCTTTTTTTAGAAATTTGGTTTGAATACTAGAAAGAGTAGATTTAAAAAAAGTTAAATAGCTAAAATTATTATTATCTTTCGATTTCGTATCAGAAGAGAAAACAGATGAAACAGCTGATTTGGCAAATGAAGTAGCATCGGCAGCTGTTGATGCTACTTCATTTGCAGAATTTATTATAGTATTGCCGGTATACTCAGGTAAGAAACGTTTAATAAGATGTGTCATCTTTGGTATATTTGTTATAGATATCAATAATGTTAATGGAATATTACATTTTGGATTTAATAATTTTGTTACATAATCAGTTGGAATAGTTGGTGTGCAATTAAATAATACAGTCATTAATAATCCAATCCATATTGTAAAAATAGAAGCTGCCAATATATGTAGATTATTTTGAATAATTTTATCGTGATTTCCTTTCAAATAATTCATTGTAGACGAATATAGAATATTTTTCGCATAGTTTTCACATACAACTTGATGTGTCGATTTCATTTTCGTAATACCTGACACACTAATTGAACCCATCAATTTTCCTAATGTGGATGTATACATTCGTGTGTCAATAATATTGCCAATACCAAGTAAATTCAACATATATGCCTTATATCGCGTATAAACACTTACAAACGTTCCATATTTTTTATCTGTATGTGTTGCTGTTAAAAAATCATATAGTTGTGTCTTAATTCGGGTTTCAACATCTTCAAATTTAAACTTATTATTTTCATCAAACCAAAACTCAGCGGTCTCTATATTAACTGAATTATTCGTTTTTTCTTTCCATGCATTTAAAATATGGTTGAATACATTAGTCTTATCTGTGTTTTTATTTGTATCATTGCCGTCCAAAAATATTGCTTTTAAATGTGGAATATCCCGGGTAGATAAAGTAGACCCGGGTGTTTTCGCTGTATTCTGAAATAATAATAATTTACGGGTAATTGGTCCGTGTGTTGGTATAATATTTGACGACAGAAATTTGGATAAGTCTGTTCCATCCTTGGCGTCTTTGGCTAATGTATCTAAATCAATAAACATTAGTTTTATAAAAAATATAGTTAGCATACGTAAACACATCTCTTCTTTGGTTATAATAGCCGAATGGATACAATATCTCCGCAATATATCTGAAAATAGTTTTTCAGTGTATTCCAACACTGCACCACCATGTTTTTTATAAACTTTACGTGTCCGTCGATTATATGGGTGACTATTTTTTTTATGAGTTCGTTGTTTTTTTCGACGTAGAGTTTTAGATGTCATATATATAATAATAATAATAATTTTATCAAATATGTATTTTATCAAATATGTAAAAAAAGGAATAATGTATTCACCGTTTAATTATTCAAATTATCAGTAGATGCATTCACAGGAATGCCATACTCGAAGAATGCGCGGATTCTTAAACAAGCTTGATGTAGCGGAACTACGACAACATAGTCATGATAGGGTGACATATACATTGGATTATAGACAAATGATTCCATTTGTTTTAAAGCAGAATATTTTAATTCCGCAGACACATCTGTCCACCCATCAATGTAACTGATTACAACCATACGTTCCTTTTTGCAAAGTTTCACGCCACAATAAGTTCGGTAACTTTCAAAGATAGGAGTTCTATTCGTAAAGAACTCATTAATCTTAGTCATCATCAATTTATGTGGCAATAAATAGCATTCGGCTATATTACAGTAATAGTTGTATTCTTGGGTGTAAATGAGAATCTGGCGGATTGCTTCATCTATGGTTTCGGTATCTATATCTGGATTGTTTGAATACTCTTCAGATATCAAGTTAATGTATAATGTATACTCCATCATCATGGAATCATAATCAGCATCAGTTTTCAATTCATCATTATACTCATTAAGAAACGTAGTCATTTTGTTCAAAGAAAGTGTGTGAGAGAGTAACAGAATAAAAGTGAAGTTAATTATAAAACACTATTTGGTTATACATACAGTGTTTGTGTATACTTATTCATACACAATTAAAAAGTATTTCATTTTTTTGACACATATATCAAAAAAAATCGCTGAGTAGGAATAATTGCAAATAAATGCATCGTCTACATCAGTGTAGTAAAATATATAATATATTCCATTTAGACAGTGGCTTTGGGGTCCGTCTTTGAAATACTCGCAATTGGCGTTCCGTATTTGAAGAACGCCTGTATCTTATCCATCGCTTGATAATAAGGAATCACGACCGTGAAATCTTGCGTATTAAACTGCGAACGATACTTCAGGTCATACTTAAAATAACACATTTGATTAAGTGCTTCATTGAATCTCGGATGCGTACAATAATCTGTATATAGTTTGTTAACAATATCTGCCTGATCACCAGTAGTTAACTTTATCGTACTGTATTTCGGTTTCTCGACGATAGGAATTCCTTTATTAAAGAATGCCTTGATGCGAGAGTATCCTTGCCAGTAGCGGTCAGTCACAATGGTCTCAGCAAATGGACATACATATTCAGGGTTATGTTCATAACACATCACTTGTTTGAATGCTTGCTTTCTCAATGGATGTTTTGGGTAATTCTCAATAATAATATTGATAAGAGTATCGCGTATCATTTCTTTGACGGTATTGACGGGCATTTTCAAGTCGCTTAAGAGTAAGTAGTAAGTAGTAGTAAGTAGTTCAAAGGTTTTTTGCTAAATAGATTAGTATTTTGTTTATACATCATCCCATTCAATTTAAAAGTATTTCAATTTTTTTATGCATCGCGTATCTACATGTAGGCATTGTGTATCTACATGTAGGCATTCTGTATCTACATCAAAATATGTGTCAGTTGAACAGTAAAAAAAGCCAAATAACAGATATTTCTATGTGTTAGTAGGCAAAATATGTAGGTGAGTTACAAACGAGGTTTAGTCATTTGCAACAGTAAGCTCAGTTAAATCGTAAACGACGTCGAGCACGTACAGGTCATTGATGACTGCGGATTGTTTTTCAATTACGATATCGTCGGATTTCGTAGACTTGGTAACGGTTTTTTTTTCTTTTTTCTGAACAACAGTTAACAACAGTTTAAGTTGATCGGCGGCTTGGTCAAATGGATGTGATAAGTTAATCCCATCCGAATTGACATAATTTGGTTGGTAAACAAAATTGTCAATAATAATTTCGCGCATCTTTTTCATAGACACACGTTTACGCGGGTTAACATTAGAATCATGGTATAATTCCGAGATTAGTTTATTGAGCTCGTCGATGGTAGACTGTGTGAGAACAACAGTAGAATAATCGAACTCGTCCATATTCGGTGCAATTGCAACAGATTTTTTCAAATACAGTTGCACCTTTGCGATAAGTTGATTTTTAGCGTTGTTTTCAAACATCAGTTCACCGTCGGCGTCGGTCATAACAAAATCAGGGTCATAATTGAAAGCAAATACTTGCTTGATTCCAATAGTTGCCTGTTGAAAGCGTGGGGCATCAGGAGTAAGGAATTCACGAAAGAACGTATTAATAATTTGCATGCGGTCTTCGTTAGTCAAAACGTTGGTAGTAGTAGTAACAGCGTCCATTTTTGTTTGTTTAAGTTAAGCGTTAGCGAAAGAGTTTTTAAAGAGTTGTTTTTAAGAGTGTTGTTTAAAAGAGGTTTTATGCAACATATATACCAATAAAAAAGTATTTCAATTTTTTTGATGAATAGATGATATAGATATTTAGTGTATGGTATGGAAATTACATTACCATCAATAAATATTGTTATTGCTAAATATAATCGTTCAGTAGATTTCGCTAAAAAATTTACATGCTTGAATTTAGATGTGTCAATTAATGTATTCATATATGAGAAAGAGAATCCCGAATCTAAATACAATGTTCCCATAAATAAGGGAAATGAAGCATCTTCTTATCTGAAATATATTATTGATAATTATGACACATTACCCGACTATTCCTTTTTTATTCACGATGAAGAATATTCATGGCATCATACCGGCAGTATAGTAGATAGATTTATGGATGCTCTAAATAGTAAAAAAGATTTTTATAATGTGAATGATGGTAAAGTAGCAATGACCCGATTTTTAAGTGAATGTGTCACAGAATTCAATATCTTGTTCGAATATTTAGATTGGTATGATTCATATTTATTTCATACTGGAAAACTACGACACATAAATCTAACAAAAAAACTACCACGTTCCGCTCAATTCTTAGTTCATCGTAAATGCATACATCGAACACCATTAATGCAATATAAAAGACTATATGAATGGATTATTTCAGTTGACAATCCTAAAATATCAAACTGGGTAACCGGCTGGTGGATGGAATATGCATGGGATATTCTATTTGATGTATACGATATATGATGATACATACATATATCATCATAACATTCATTGGCCCGACTATTTGTAAACAACACCTGCAGTCGTGGAGGGTGCTATATTAGTAAACTTACGAAGCAATGTAGAGAACTTCATATCAGGAATAGTATATCCACATCTGACTTTCAGAAAGCATCGCAAACATACTAATGAATCAATCATTGAATCATGTAAATTCTCCGGAACATACCCAAATAAATAATCATGTAATTCCGATAATTTAGGGTATTTGTCATATACTCGAGTCCCATTATTCACCTTAATTCCACACATTTGAACTGTCGCCATCATCGTGCAATACACAGTCTTATGCAACTCCGTTAGGTGTTCATCAGTTAACACACGTCTAAGTGTAGTTTCCATATTACGACACAATTGCTCCGAACAATTATTGCCCAATATAGCCATAGCTGTGTCCCGACTATGGCGTTTTAGTTCCGTCCGAATCATAACTTTATCGAAATGTGCATTGTGAGCGACCAACACATCACTTGCCACATAATCCACATAGAATTTAGCCAAGATTTCATGTATGGGGATACCTTGAGTTTCACATTGTTCATTTGTAATACCTGTCAAATTTGACACAAAATCATTGATTACAATACCATCCAACAATTTGACATAATATGAATGCGATGCAATCACCGAACTTGTCGTTAAATCATACTTAACCCAACTCATCTGTATCACATGCGGGTATTCATCCAATGGGGGATATGTTCCGGTTGCAGAGTTGCGTTTTGGTAATAATCCGGTAGTTTCCACATCAAATACAGTAACTACACGGTAATGTTTTGGCAATGCAGACAGAATAGGATATCTTGTAGAAGTTGACATATTTGTTTTAGAGTATATTTGACACACTATTTAGCAATAAAAACTTGTTATGTTCATATTACTTTTCCCATATTCTATTTTATTATCTTTTATCTACCCAACCATTTTTATTTCCAGCCCCCCTCCGACACATATGTGTCAAAATATGACCTATTTTTTCCGATAAGTTCTATATGTATTCATCTCCACTTACTTTTGTGTCATCATTTCACCAATTAAAAGACACACCTTATTTTTTAAATAGGGACGATTGGACACATAATAATATTCTTCAACCATGGCTCCAATCCAATATACCCATCATTCTTTTTATTGACCCTGACACATATTCACAAATTATACCTTTATGGGAATGTCCACCTAATATCGTTTTAATTCCGATAGAATATCCTACTATTATCCCCGTTGAAAAAGCAAAAACCTGCACACTTCCTATTGAACGTAATGTGTCCAAAGATACGATGGAATACATATTATATTCCCATTCACGCCCCCTGTTTTTACAATCGGCAATAGAATTAAACCCGTTTCATTCAACCCATATTGCATGGATTGATATTTGCGCACCCCTGGAATGGTGGAAATCGGAAACACATAGTATGCTGGCGTATATGAAATGGATTTCGACACATAAATTTAGTGACACACCATTTTTAGCAATACCGGGAGGATGGGATAAACCGATAGGATGGGATAAACCGGCAGGATTGGATAAACCTGATGGCCAAATATCGATTATATCACATATTCATTGGCGATTTTGTGGGGCATTCTTAATCGGAAATCTACAATCAGTTAGGCGGTGGACGGAATTATATTTAGAGTATTTCCCCCAATTTTTGGACACATATTCAAATACATTAGTATGGGATGTGAATTATTGGGCATGGTTAGAACTCATTTGTGTCAAAGAACTCGAAATAGAATGGTATTGGGGTAATCATGACACCACATTGTTGACTGGATTATCGCCGAAATACTATAGTGAACAACTCCCATTTAAATGTGTCACTACATATCCATATCCAGAAATACCACAATATTTACCCGGGTCAGCATCATGTGTCAATTATAGAGGGAAATATTGGTTAGTTACCCGGTTTGTGAACTACTGGATGTATCCAAATGGTTATTACTTATTCCATGATTCTTCGGGAATAATTGACACAATCAATATGCTATCTGAATTAGACCCCGATACAATGACACCGATTTCATACACTCCGATTTCACATGAAATTTTAGATGTGTCAAATACTCCCCTAAAAAAATACGATGGAACAAATAAATTGGTGTCGCATGGTGTAGAAGATATAAGATTGTATGTGGAATCCGATAAACTCCGATTTATTGGAACAACCATTGAATATTCCCCCAATGGAAAAGCGCGAATGATAACCGGATGTGTGGATATAGAAAATGCATGTTTATGTGAGGCTCGAATATTACCAAGTCCCGATGAAACAAATTGGTGCGAGAAAAACTGGATACCTATTCCGACCAGACCGGGAGAATTTATATATAAATGGACACATGAAGGTATCATAGTGGTAAATGAAAAGGGTGACACATATATAATTAAGTTGTGTCAAATGTGGTCGAAAATATATGGAAGATTTCGAGGTTCAACACCATTTGTTCAGTTAGAAACGGGTGAATATATGAGTGTGGTGCATTGGAGTGAGGAGGGAAGCCCGCGGAAATATTATCATTGTATGGTTAAAATGAATGACACATTTACTGAATTATTGGATGTGTCAAAAACATTTGTATTTAACGAAAAAAAAGGAATCGAATTTACAATAGGTATGATTCGGTCAATGGGAAATACAATACTATGGACATCAACATTTGACCGTGATGCGAAAATGGTTTATTTAGTATCAGATGAATAATTAGTATTAATCTTTGTCGGTCTGACCCTTTTAGGGTCGGCCGTTCCTCTGAGTTATACTGGTTCCAGCAATAAAATGCCGGAACCAGTATAAATGATATTTTATTGAATCAACTACATGTAGTTGATTCAATAAAATATGAATTTGCATTTGCAAATTTAGAGTCAAAGAGAGATGGATGATGACTCATCTGATACCACGGGGTAGCAGTTGAACCGATATCCATTAATCCGGCATTTTATTGTCTGAGCATATCCATTTACCCAAATACTGACGTCTACCCCGGGTAGTAGTTGAACCGATATCCATTCATAATGTTTGAGTATAAAATAAAATATAATTATATAAGTTAATTTATAATTATATAATGCCTGGTAATAAAACTCGTAATAACAAATTTTTTAAAATAAAAATACAAAATACATATGTTAAAGATGAGAATGATAAGGATAGAATCCCAAAAGATAAATATGTATTATTAACACGTAAAATGAAAATATTTTTAAATAAAAAAGATGGTCACAAATATCAAACTGTAGTAGAGACCCCTACTATAAGCTATATAGATAATAACAATAATAACAATATCAATAATAATAACAATATCAATAACAATATCAATAATAACAATAATAACAATAATAACAATAACAATATCAATAATAACAATATCAATAATAACAATAATAACAATAATAACAATAATAACAATAATAACAATAATAACAATAATAACAATAATAACAATAATAACAATAATAACAATAATAACAATATCAATAAT
>JACCEB010418027.1_pt1 | contig 11553 bp, 8 predicted proteins | sample 7454761 | NCBI WGS metagenome assembly JACCEB01 (sample SAMN15323454, study PRJNA562643) | freshwater metagenome | isolation source: river surface water | place: USA:Blue River Watershed | collected 2017-08-18 | reverse complement strand
GGCATCATGTACTTCGTCCTTTTGGTGATGACCCTGTTTTCATGGGCCTCCATCGAGGAATGCCTGCAGGGGCCGGCAGAGGGCGAAGCCTGGCCCGTCAGGATCCGCAAAGAACTGATAGAAAGTGGTTTGGCTTCGGAACTCAGGGACTGGTCCCCCATCCCTGACCGGCATCGCATCCTGATTTCTCGTTCTCGCCGAGTGATGGCGGATCCCGCGGCGAGACGGAGACTCATGGCGATGCCCGAAATCCGGGGCCTGGCCTCACACCCGACAGTCTACCAAGCATGGCAAGATGCTGATATTCGTAAAGCATTGAATAATAATGATTTAAATAAGTTAATCGACCACCCAAAAGTGCGTGCCGCCTTGGCGGATGAAGCCCTGCAGCGGGAGATCGAGAAGGTGGACTTGGCCGGCTTGATGGGCAAAGCATTGGAAAAGCCCCCAAAGTAAGGTCTGGGCGTATTTTTTTGTAGAGCCCGGGGAGGTTCTCGTTATTTTCAACCCTCCCGTCCCTACGAATCCATGAAGAAGCTGACCGCATTCCTCTGCCTCTGCGCCTTGTCCGCGACGGCACAGGAGACCAAGCCTGCCGATGCCAAGCCGGCGGACCCCAAGGCCGCCCAGGTCGAGGTGCTCGAGGTCGAAGGCAAGCGCTTCGTCCTCGTCCGCAACTTCGCCGCCGTGGAGGACTTCGCCAACTTCGAGCGGAATGTCCAGGTCATCAACCAGAAGCGTCAGGAAGCCCAGCAGGTCCAGCAGCTGGCGCAGATCGCCCTGACGACCCCCGAGCGCGAGGCCCGGAGCAAGGAGTTCGAGGCCAAGCTGGCCGTGCTGCAGTCCGACAACGCGACCATGGCCAAGAACTACGGCTTCGACCTGAGCCGCCAGTACCTCGTGGTGCAGACCAAGCTCAACGTGCTCTCCGCCCTTTCCAACGAGGAATACATCAAGCTCGCCGCCGACAAGGAGTTCAAGGCCGAGTCGGTCGTCAACGCCGGCGACAAGAAGTTCCTCAACCGAGGCTCTGTCAGCGGCGCCGTGGAAGTCGAGGCCTTCAAGCTCCAGGTGCAGCGCGTCATGGAGACCCGCCGCGCGCTGCAGCAACTCGTCGACCTCCAGCCCCGCCTCACCAAGGACGCGGACAAGAAGAAGGTCGAGGACGCCGTCAAGAACGCCCAGGGCGAGGTGAACGCCGCGCTCGAGGAGTTCAAGAAGTCCCGCGGCTACGACCTGCCCGGCGAAATCACGCTCCAGACGGCCGAGGCCAAGCTCTACACCCTGCTCTCGGACGAGGAGAGCAAGCGCCTGAGCGACCAGACTCCGGCCAAGAAGGACGAAGAGAAGAAGTGAACCCTTTCCCAGACACCCCAACCCATCAGACATGAGCACCACCGCCACCCCTGAAGCTCCCGCCGAAGCCCCCAAGGGCCCGGTCATCGAGATCCTCCCGCTCGGCCAGAACCTCGGCCGCGTCGCCCTGACCCTCACCGGTCAGGACGCGATCGTGCGTTTCCAGCAGGAGCTCAACGCGCACGGCCAGCAGTTCGGCCGGCTCCGTCAGCTGCAGCAGCGCCAGCAGACGGCCCTGACCACGCCGGAGAAGGACGCCCTCGCCAAGGTCCTCGAGACCGAGGTGAAGGACTTCAACGAGAAGGACGCGGTCTTCGCCCGTCGCTACTTCAGCCTTCCGCTCATCGCCGACCGCCAGACGGCGCTGGTGAACACCAAGCTCCGCCTGCACGCCGTGGTGAACGAGGAGGAGGCCGCCAAGGCCCGTGCCGCGAAGGACTTCAAGGAGGAGGACCTCGTCGTGCGCGGCGAGCGCCGCCTGCTCCGCGTGGCCGACCTGCTCAGCCTCGACGCCATCGTCATGTTCGAACGTTTCGCCAAGGAGCTCCAGGCTCGCCGCGACGCCTTCGTGCAGCTGCGCTCCATGCACGAGCGCGCGACGGCCGAGGAGGAGAAGAAGAAGCTCAAGGAACTGCTCGACCAGGCCGCCCAGGCCCTCGACAAGGGCAATCAGGAGATGGCCCAGAGCGTCGGCTACTCCATCACCCACAACTACGAGGTCGAAGTCCTCGAGGGCAAGTTCGTGATCCTGCTCAACCAGGAGGAAGTGAACACGGTCGTGGGCGCCATCCAGCAGCAGCAGGCCGGCCAGCAGGCAGCCCCCGCCGCCGCGGCCGAAGCCCCCAAGGCTGAGGCTCCGAAGGCTGAGAAGAAGGCGGAGAAGAAGAACTGACCGCCGCTTCTCCCGCGCATCGAGGCCCGCCATAAGGCGGGCCTCTTCGTTTCAGAAGAGCTCCCCCTGCACGGAGCCGCCGGACGGCTCCGGAGGCTTCGGGGACTTCTGTGGGACGGAAGGCGCCGAGGCGGACGCGTTGTCGGCGGCGTCCCTGCCGTGCCGGGCGCGGTAACGGCGCAAAGTGGCGTGCATCTCCATCTCACCGAGGAAACGCTCCACGCCCTCGACGTCCTCGACGGGGGCCTCGCCCAGGTCGAGCTCGTAATCGGTCCGGAAGGTGACCAGGTCGAGGTTGGCGCGGATGCGGTCGGCCTCCGCACGCACCTGCTCGCGGAAGCGCCCGGGCTCGAGCCGGTCGGCCGCGGCGAGCACCTGCTCGAGTCCGCCATGCTCGGTGATCCATTTCACGGCGGTCTTGGGCCCGACTCCGCGAAGGCCCGGGATGTTGTCGGACGCGTCTCCGACCAAGGCGAGGTAGTCGGCGATGTGCGCCGGAGGGACCCCGAACTTCTCGGTGACGCCGGCCGCGTCAAGGCGGCGCCATCCGGCGGACGGATTGGCGGTGGGCGGCGGCGCGAGCTGGAAGACCTCGCCCCCGACGCACTGGCCGAAATCCTTGTCGGCGCTGACGATGACGCAGCCGTGGCCTTCGGCGGAGAGCCGCCGCACCGCCGTCGCGATCAGGTCATCGGCCTCGACGCCCCGCCGCTCGACCACCTGGAAGCCGAGCAGGGCCGTCAGCCGCTTGACCTCCGGCAGCTGGAGCACGATGTCCTCCGGCGTGTCATCACGCTGCGCCTTGTATTCGGGATGCGCCGCAAGATGACGGTCCGATCCGCCCAGGTCGAAGAAGACGGCGGCCCGGTCGGGCTTCTCCGAATCACGCAGGTCGAGCAGAGACTTGATCCAGCCGTGCAGGGCGCCGGTGGGAAACTGATCCGACTGACGGCGGAGGTTGGACCTCTCCATCGCGAAATGGCTGCGGAAGACCAGGTTGAAGCCGTCGACTAGCATCCAGCGCATGCATGGAGTCTCCGCCGCGGAGCCTCCCCAGCCAGAAAAAAGCGGGCCCGCCGTGAGGCGGGCCCGTTCGGCGGCCGGTGCGCGGGCTTTCAGTTCGCAGCCGGAGCCGCGGGCGCGGCGGGCGCGACGGGCGCGGCGGGCGCGGCCGGGGCGGCGGGCTCGACCGGCTCGCGGTAGACGGCGCCTCCCGGCGAGGCCAGGACCGGGTTCGAGAATGTCGAGCCGGCGCGCATGCCGGAGTGGGAGCTGCGGAGCGTGGCGCCGCCCGGCGAGACCAGGTTGGCGGTCACGAAGACCATGAGGTTGCGCTTGCTGGTGCTCTTGCCGGAGGACCGGAAGGCCGCGCCGATGAGGGGGATGTCCCCGAGCACGGGCACCTTGTCCTCGACCGTCTTGACTTCCTCGCGGGTCAGGCCGCCGATGACGACGGTCGCGCCGTCGAAGACCGTGACGTCCGTGACGACCTCACGCGTGGTGAAGATCGGCTGGAAGAAGCCGGAGGGCACGGTGACGGTGGTGGTGCCCGAGATGGCGACGGAGGTTCCGCCGTATTCCACGAAGCCCTCGAACTCGATGACCTTGGGCTTGAGGTTCATCGCGATGGAATCGTCGGCCGCGACGGTCGGAGTCACCTCCAGCGTCACGCCGACTTCCTGCACGGCGAAGTCCTGCGGGGTGCCCGCGGTCACGGCGACGGCCTGACCGCCCGCACCGCCCGCGGCGACGCCGCCGCCCTGGCTGACGACGGCCTGCACGTCACCGTAGGACTGGGGGTAGCGGAGCAACTGGGCCACCTTGATGATGGCGGTCTTGCCGTCCAGCACCGTGAGGCTGGGGGAGGACATGAGGTCCGTGCCGCTGTTCTGCTCGACCGCACGGAGGAAGAGGTTGAGGTTGTAGCTGTCGATCAGGCCGATGTTGCCACCGTAGGAGGCGCCGGCCGGCAATGCGGCGCCGGTCGCGGAGCCCCAGCCGCCGAAGACGGGATTTCCGGTGCCATAATTGGAACCGCCGATGGGGGGAGGGCTGTTGCGAATGGTCACCGTAGGCAGGGGGGCGCCCGTGTTGTCGGTGCGCTCGATGCCGCCGTTACGGGATGCGGCGGAGATGCCGAAGACCCCGGTCAGCGTGCGGAGCTCGCTCTGGGCGCGGATGACGTTGGCGGGGTTGATGATCTGCCAGTTCGTGGTCAGCTCGTTGAGGGCCGACTGCGAGACCTCGATGAACTTGGACTCGATGTGGACCTGCTTGATGTCGGAATAGCGGCGCAGGATGTTACGGACGCGGTCGAGGTTCTTCCGGTTCTGCGTGACGATGAGGTTGGTCCCGTCGTACGCCATGGCCGCGCCGTTCACGCCCTCGAAGGCGACGCCCGAGCGGATGAAGAAGTTCTTGATGCCGATCTCCTCGGGGCGGGCTTCGGAGCCGCCGGCGGAGCCTCCGCCGCCGCCCGCGAAGGGGCTGGCCGTGGCGCCCGGAGCGGCGGCGCTGCCGCCGCTGACGCCCGTCATCTTGATCACCGCGGAAGGGGCGAGGGGGAAGAACTCCGTCTCGAGGTCGCTCGAGCCGGAGTCGGGACGCACTTCGATGATGCCCTGGCTCACGATCCAGGTGAAGTTGGCCTGGCGCGTGATGATGTTGAGAGCCTGCTCGACCGTCACGCCGCCCATGGTCAGGTTGATCGGGGGGTTCTTGCGCTCGGGATCGACGGGGACGATGTTCAGTTCGCGCTGGTCCTTGTCATACTGCTGAGCCTGCTGGCTGATGTACTGGCAGGCGCGGTCGAGGGGCTGGTCAAGGATGCGGACCGTCGGGAGGACGATGGTCTTGATGCGTTCGGTGATGGGGTCGGCGACCTGCGGCCCGCCGACGACCGTGACCTCGCGGTTGAAGACTTCGGGCAGCTTCCAGGTCTCGTCGAGCAGCTCGAGCAGCTTGCCCTTGGTCACGCCGCGGTTCCACTGGCCGGAGGTCTCGGAAAGGAGCTCGCGGATGCGCACCTGGTAGGCCTTGGCCTCAGGGTTGTTGGGCTGGTACTGCATGACCTCGCGGTAGACCTCGATGGCGCCCTGATAGTCTCCGTAGAGATAGCGCGCGCGACCGCGCACGAGCAGCTCCTGGACGCGGTCGGTCTTCTGGCGGAAGCCGGGGGAGAGTTCGTCGATGTTCTGGTAGGTGGGGTCGGACCGACGGGCCTTGAATTCGGCACGCAGACGGACGGCCGACGGATCGGCTTCGCCCACCAGCTTCTCGAGGTCGGTGATGTAGCCGTCGGCACGGGACATCTCGCGGGAGTTGATGGAGAGGAGGGCGAGACGGCCGAGCGCGCCGGCGCGGACGGTCTTGATGCGCTCCTTGACGGGGTCGGCGGCGATGTTCGAAGGAAGCTCGCGGCCCGCGCGGTCGAGCTCGCTGAGCGCAGCTGAGAGAGAATCGACGTCGCCCTTGCGGACAAGCGACTCGGCCGCCTGGAGAAGCTCCTGGGACTTGGCGACCTTGGCGGACACTTCCTTGGAGGCTCCGGAGAGGAGAGGGTCGGAAGACGGCTTCACGGCGTCCTTGTTGAGCAGCACGTCCTGACGGGCCAGGCTGGCGCGGTCACGGACGGGCTGGGCGGAGACGATGTTGGGGAGCGCGGCGATGGCCGCGTCGAGGGTGGCGACGGCCTTGGCGTGGTCACCGCGGGCGGCCTCGGCCTTGGCCCTGGCGATGGCGGCGTCGACTTCGGCGTAGAGCGCGGCGTGCTCCTGGGCGAGCGCATCGATGGGGGCGGCGGGGGCCGGCGCGGCAGGGGCTTCGACGCCGGGGGCGGCGGGAGCCGGCGCGGCGGGGGCCTTCTTGGCGGCCTCCTCCAGCGCGGCGACGATGCTGGCGCGGAGCTCCTTGGCTCCTTCGTCAGACGGGTCGAGCTTGAGCAGCTCCTCGGCCTTCTCGAGGGCGGGCTGCAGCTTGCCCTCATCCCTCAGCTTGATGGCCTCGCTGAGGAGCTTGACGGGCTGCAGCGCGGCGTCGGCTGACTGGCCGATCAAGGCTCCGGACACTGAGGCCAGGAAGAGGGCGGCGAGGGTGAGCCGCATGCGTGAATTCGTCTTCATGAGATGGATTTGAAAGGACGGTCTGCGTTATTGGGGAGGGGGAAGCACGAATCCCGGGGGGAAGCCGGGCTGGGCCGTGGGCGCCGGGGGAGTCCCCGGTGCCGGGGCTCCGGGGGTCGCAGGGCTGGCTGACGCCGCAGGTGCGGCGGGCTTGGCAGAGGGGATGGCAAGGACCTCGGTGAAGGTCTTCTTCGGCTTCTTGGGGTTAGGAGCGAAGGTCTTGTCGAGCGTCACCGTCTTGGCCGCCAAGTCAACGCCTTTGACCACGTAGAGCGCGTCGTTGTAGGTGAACTTGTCGCCCAGCGCGTGCAGCGTCCAGGACTTGTCCGGCTCCGAGGTGGAGACCAGCAGGATGTCGGTCTGGTCGGAGAACTCGACGGGCTTGACGTCGTCGATCTCGACGGTGCGTCCGAGCTTCTTGTCCTCAAGCTTGAGCACGTTGCGGCTCACGAGGAAGCCGTCCTTGTCCTTCTCCTTGACGACGGCGAACGAGACGGGGACCACCGGGGTGTTGGCGTCGAGCGGCGCACCGATGCGGCAGCCGTCGTAGTACTGCTTGGTCTCAAGGTTCTCGATGGCGAACTTGCGGTCGATCTCCTCACGGCCCTTGCGGCCCATGATGGAGAAACGGAGGATGTAAGGGTAGCGGGGATGGCCGACCTTGGCCAGGGAGACGCCGAAGGGCGGCAGCGGGATCACCTTGCGGCGCTTGGGCACGTACTCCTTGAGCACGGGGTCCCAGGCGATGTCGATGGTGGTGAAAAGGTCGAAGTCCCAGCCGTCCTCATTCTCCTCGGGCGTGGGCACGTCCGGAGCGTTGTCTTCGAGGGAAGGGCTGGGCGTGGAAGGGTAGATCACGCCCTTGGGGGCGGCCTTGAGCTCGGAGAACTGAGCGTCCGAAGCCTGCGGATCCAGCACGATGGGGCGGATGAACCCGACCTCAATCATGCCGAGCTTGGCGGCGGAGAAGACCCCGGCCACGGCCAGCAGCAGGGCGGAAAGGCAGATGATGACGATGTCCTTGCGGGAATTCATGGCTTACTTCTTGGCCTCGCCCTCCGCGACGGGGGCTTCGGGCGCGTGCAGGTAGTCGATCTGGACGGTGAACTCGGTGGGCTTCTCCATGACGACGGTGATGCGCTCGTCCTTGGCGGCGGCATCGGCGCCCGGGACGGGAGAGGGGATGAGGCCGGGGATGACCGCGGCGGCGGCCGGCGCGGCGTTTGCGGCGGGGGCTGCGGGGGCGGCGGCGTAAATGATCTTCATCGCCTCGGCGTTGGGCAGGCCCACGTCGACGCTGGTGATGGCGAAGGGTCGGCCGGAGTTCCGAAGCTTGTTGATGAACGTGCGGAAAGTCGGCGTGGAGCCGACGAAACGCACGCGGAAGGAAAGCGTCTCGACGAGGTCCTTGCGTCGGAAAGTGCGGGTCGGGGAGAACTCGTCCGCCTCCGAGTTGCGCACCCCGTCGGGATCCGGCCCGAGCGTGCCGGCCCCCGGCTTGCCCTCGGGGATGATCACGAAGGTCTCGACGGGCTCGCGGTCGACGGAGAGGAGCAGCATGGGCGCGCCGGCGGGCCGGGATTCGACCAGGAGGCGGAACAGGTAGTCGATGACCAGGCGCTGCTGGTCGACGCGCACGAGGTCCTTGCGGGGCGAGGTGCCGGGATTGCGGATGTAACGACGGAAGCCGAAGTCGCACTGGTCGTTGGGGAGGAGACGCACGTCCTTGTCCTGGGCGAAGCGCTTCCATTCGTCCACGGACTGTCGGATGGTGGAGGCGAGCTCGGACGAGTTGGCGGAGACGCGGCCCTTGATGGCGGAATCAGGGTCACCGTTGATCGCCTTGCGGAGCTCGGCCTGGCGCGAGGTGAGCTCGGCCAGGTCTTTGGCCGCCGCCTCGGTGGACTCGCCGGTGAGGGCGATCTTGTCCGTCTTGGGCGCCACCTTGAAGGCCGGGAACTCATGGCCTTCGAGCAGCAGTTTGACCTCGCGCTGGGCGGCGAGCAGGCGACCGTCGGCGTCGGAGGCGTCGAGATAGCTGAGCGCCGCCAGGGAGACGCCGAGCAGGAAGACCAGGGCGACGAGGATGAGCCCGATGAAGAAGCCCTTGTTCTTGCGGAAGGCGTCCATGTTCAGAGCGAGGCCTCCTTGTTGATGACCAGGGTCAGCGTGAGCTTCGGAGAGTTGGTGGGCGTGAACTCCCCCTTGATGTCACCGTCGGGAATCTCGGCGATGAACTTGGACTGACGCAGGGCCTCGAGCAGGGCCTTCTGCCGCTTGTTCATGGCGACGGCGTTGTGGGGACGCTGCGGGGCGACTTCAGGAAGGAGGAACCTCACCGTGAGGATGACTTTGGACACGGTGACCGGAGGGGGCGGCGGCTCGCCTTCGGCGGCGGGCGGGAGCGTCTGGGTCTCACGTCGCACGTGCATCTCCTCGACCCAGGTGTTGGGGAGGGAGGAGATGCGCACCTGGAGGTCGGCCAGGAAGGCCAGCCAGTTGGGCCGGTTGAGCACGACCGACTCGAGCTCGCGGTTCACCGCAAGGACGGCGTCCGTCTTCTGGCGCGAGTCGATCAGCGCGACCTGATGACGCTTGAGCTCGGCCGAGCGGGCGGTGAGCGCAGAGGTGAGTCCTTGGGAATGCGCCGCGCTCTCGCTGTAGACGTACCAGACGGGGAAAGGGATGAGCGCGGCGAGGAAGGCGGCCGCGAGCAGCTTGGGCTGACGGGCGGAGAACGCGATCTGCGCGGCGATGTCCTTCGGGATCAGATTCACGCCGGCGGCCTGGGGCAGGAGCAGCCGCGCGGCCTCCCCGACGACTTCGGAAACCTGATTCTGGGCGCGGCGCACGAGGTCCTGGCTGACCTCCTCGCCGAGGATGAGGACGGAAGCGGGCTGGAAGGGCTCGACGGGCAGGCGCAAGGTCTCGCACAGCTGCTCCTTCAGCCCGGGCAGGAGGGCGCCGCGGCCGGTGAGCAGGATGCGGGTGGGCTGGCGGGCGCCGGCGCCGCGACGGACGTTGATCAGGCGGCGGTTGATGTCCTGGGACAGGCGCCGGATGAACTGCTGGGAATTGGACTGGAGGAGCGCCGCCTGGGGGTCGGACTCGGCGAGATGGAGGACGCCGCTGAAGTAACCGACCTTGAGCGCCTCGGCGGCGGCGAAGGGCTGGCCGGTGTTGTCCGAGAGCCCCTGGGTGAGCATGTTGCCGCCGATGTTGGCGGACTGGATGTTGGCGCCGCCGGGGCCGACGAAGCTGAGCGTGGTCGAGCGCGCGCCCACGTTCAGGATCAGCACCTCCTCGGTGGCGGAGCCGCCGGCGAGCAGGAAGGCCTGGCTGTCAAGGAGGGGTGAGGCCTGGATGGCGTAGGGACGCAGCCCGGTGGAGGAGACGAGGTTGGCGATGCGGCTGGCGACCTCGGTGCGCAGGGCGAAGAGGAGCACCTCGGCCTCGACGCCGTCCGATGACATCACCTGGCTGTCCCAGATGACTTCGTTGAGCGGATAGGGGATCGCGTTCTGGGCCTCGTAGGCGACGATCTGGGCCTGCTTCTGGCTTTCGACCTGAGGCACCTTGAGGGACTTCTGCAGCAGCAGGAAGCCGGGCACGATGACGGTCACGTAGCCCGAGATGCCGTGTGCCTCGACGAGGTCGCGGAGGGCGTTGACGGACGCGTCAAGCCACTGGTCGTCGACGGTGAGTCCGGGCGTGAGCTCCTCGACGTGGAAACGCTGCAGGACGAGGCTGCCGGACGACGTGCCGAAGACCGACACCGATACGTGGGACGCCGCAAGATTGACGATGGTCGCCTGGGTCTGGCTCATGCTGCGGGTAGGCGGGGGACGGGTCGGGTCAGCGGGCGGAGGCGTCCTCGCGGATGAACTCAGGCGAGGCAGGCACGGCCGGCACGGCGTCGGGAAGGATGAGAAGGTACTGGGGGCGCAGGATGCCGGGGGTGGTGATCACGCCGCGGTCCGCGGCGTCCTTGGCCTTGTCGAAGAGGTCCTTCTTGGCGATTTCGCGGTGCACGGCACGGGACTGCTCCGCAAGCAGCGCGCCTTTGGCGTCGAAGAGGGGGGACTCCGTGCCGCCGACCTCGACCTGGACGAAATAATAGTCCGGCTCCTTGCGCAGGTTGTCGCGCTTGACGATGTCGCCGGGAAGATAGAACAGGACTGAGCGGGGCTTGCCGACCTCCAGGGTGAGCACCGTGGCGGTCGAACGGTAGTAATTCCAGTCCTCGAACTTGGCGGACTCCGTCTTGTAAATCTGGGTGACGGTGACCTTCACCTTGTCCACCCAGCGCTTGATGGCTTTGGGATCCAGGGTGGCGTTCGCCTGCACTTCGACCTGCATCCGGTTCCAAGGATGCTCCTGTCCGCCTATCCTGACCTGCATGAACTTCACGTCGCGAACGGCGACGGGACTTTTGACAGGTGCGGCGGCCTGACCGAAAAGAGGACCTGCCATTAGGGCGAATACCCCAAAAAGAGCGGTAATGGCACGCGACGGGGACATGGGAAACAGAGGGTTATCCTTTCAAAAAGTGGGTTGCAAACGCAAAACTAGGCAAGAAATGCACAATCCTGTGTTGCAAATCATTTGCAACTAAGATGGTCTAGAGGTTTTCTCCTCTCTCTCCGATGTATCAGAAGGCGCTACTCATGCTGGCCTTGATTTTCGCCCCCGGCATGGCATCGGCCGGGACCGCGAAGATCGAGGTCGTATGCAGCTTCAGCATTCTTGAAGACTGGTGTCATAAAATACTGAAGGAAAAGGGTTTAACTCATAGTCTCGTGCCCATTAAAGGCGAATTGCACGAGTTCCAGCTATCGGCCCAGGACGTCGTCAGGCTGAAACGGTCTCAGGTCGTGGTCGGCTTCAGCCCGGATTCAGAAACTTGGCTGCACGATTGGGCGAAATCCTCCCCGAATCACCGAGTGGTCTGGCTTGGCGTTAACGAGGACGGAACCCGACTTCCTGCCCATGGATGGACGGATCCGCTGCTTGTCATGACCATGGTAACCAGGCTGTGCGCTGAACTGAACAAGTCCGACCCCAGTCTGCATCTTTCTCATGAACAGATGCTTAAGGAGGCCCAGTCCGTCGACTCCGAGCTCAAGGCCTTGTTTTCAGCCCTGCCTGCTGAACGACGCAAGCTCGTGACCCAGCACCCGAATC
>JACCEB010641713.1_pt1 | contig 11556 bp, 10 predicted proteins | sample 7454761 | NCBI WGS metagenome assembly JACCEB01 (sample SAMN15323454, study PRJNA562643) | freshwater metagenome | isolation source: river surface water | place: USA:Blue River Watershed | collected 2017-08-18 | reverse complement strand
GCATGACCCTTGAGCCTGGCGACGTCATCATCACCGGCACACCTGCGGGTGTGGGTTATGCGCGCACGCCCCCGGTGTGGATGCAGCCTGGCGACACCATCGAAGTTGAAATCCAGGGGGTGGGCACCCTGATCAATCGCATTACCGCATCGGGTCACTGAAGGACAAAGGGGTTTGGAATAACCCTTCGCTAGGTAAAAACCCTATAGGGCAGTCTGGCAAATCTCAAACAATGGTTGCTTCTTTTCAATCCATTGACCTAGGAGTAGCTTGATGAAAGACACCAAAAACACCCGTGGCCGTCGCGGCATGCTCAAGGGCGCTGCCGTCGCAGCCGTCACCATGTCCGCCCCCATGGTGTCCCGCGCCGATACCGTTTCATTGCGCTTTCAAAGCACTTGGCCTGCCAAAGACATCTTTCACGAATATGCCAACGACTTTGCCAAGAAGGTCAATGACATGGCCAGCGGCCGCCTGAAGATCGAAGTGCTGCCCTCGGGCGCTGTGGTGCCTGCCTTCCAACTGCTCGATGCCGTGAACAAGGGCACCCTCGACGGTGGCCACGGCGTGCTGGCCTATCACTATGGCAAGAGCTCGGCGCTGGCGCTGTGGGGATCCGGTCCGGCCTTTGGCATGGACCCCAACATGGTCCTGGCCTGGCACCAGCACGGCGGTGGCCGTCAATTGCTCGAAGACATCTACAAGTCGCTCAACATCGATGTGGTGTCGTATGTGTATGGCCCCATGCCCACCCAGCCCCTGGGTTGGTTCAAAAAGCCCATTGCCAAAGTGCAAGACCTCAAAGGCCTCAAGTACCGCACTGTGGGTCTGGCCGTGGACATCTTCAACGAGCTCGGCGCTGCCGTGAACCCCCTGCCAGGCGGTGAAATCGTGCCCGCCCTGGACCGTGGCCTCATCGATGCCGCTGAATTCAACAACGCTTCGTCTGACCGCGTGCTGGGCTTCCCCGATGTGGTGAAAAACTGCATGCTGCAAAGCTTCCACCAGTCTGGCGAGCAGTTTGAAATCCTCTTCAACAAGAGCAAGTACGCCACCCTGCCCGCTGAGTTGCGCTCCATCATCGACTACGCCGTTCAAGCCTCCTCGGCTGAGATGAGCTGGAAGGCCATCGATCGCAACTCCAAAGACTATGAGGAAATGAAAAAGCAGGGCATCAAGTTCTACAAGACGCCTGACGCCATCCTCAAGGCCCAGCTCGACGCATGGGACAAAGTGGTCGCGAAGAAATCCGCCGAGAACCCCATGTTCAAGAAAGTCATGGATTCACAGCGCGCCTTTGCCGCTCGCGCAGGCCAATGGCAAAACGACTACATGGTCGATTTCAAGATGGCCTACAACCGCTACTTCAAGGCCCCTGCGCCCGCAGCCAAGAAAGCCTAAGAGGCCGGGCCGTGACAAGCTCCCCCATTCAGCCAGCCTGAATGGGGGCTCTTCTTTTGGACGATACAAAAATGAATTCAACAAAATGGCTTCATCTGGTCGATGAGATCAGTACATGGATTGGCAAGGCCTTCGCCTGGCTGATCGTGGCCTTGATGCTTTTAGTGGTGGTCGAGGTGTTCAAACGCTATGCCCTCAATGCCCCCACGGCCTGGATTTTCGACGCCAGCAACATGATGTATGGCACCTTGTTCATGATGTGCGGCGCCTATACCCTGTCGCAAAACGGTCATGTGCGGGGTGACTTTTTCTACGGTAGCGCCAAGCCGCGCGTACAGGCCTCGCTGGACCTGGTCCTCTACATCCTCTTCTTCCTGCCGGGCGTGATTGCCCTCACCTGGGCAGGCTGGACTTATGCCAACGACTCTTTTCTGATCCGCGAGCACACCTTCAACGCGGACCCTTTGCCGCTCTATCCCTTCAAGGCCATCATCCCCATTGCCGGTGCCATTGTGTTTTTGCAGGGCATTGCCGAGATCGCGCGTTGCGTGATCTGCCTGCGCACGGGTGAATGGCCCAGCCGACTCAAGGATGCCGATGAAATCGACGTGGTTGAGCAGCAATTGGCCAACAGCACCTATGTGGACGAATCGGCCAAGCTCGACGCGATTGCACGCGCTAAACAAATCGAAGAATCTGCGCATCACCGCGCAACGGGCGGAGTACAGTCATGAGCGATCCAATACTTGGCATGATCATGCTGGGGCTCATCGTGGTGGTCATCATGATGGGTTTCCCCACCGCCTTCACCCTCATGGGTCTGGGCATGGCCTTTGGCTTTGTGGCCTTTTTCGATCCGAGCCAGCCCTGGCTGGACAACAGGATCTTCAACCTCATGGTGCAGCGCACCTTTGGGGCCATGACCAACGACACGCTGTTGTCGATTCCCTTGTTTGTGCTCATGGGCTATGTCATGGAGCGCGGCGCGCTGGTGGACAAGATGTTCCACAGCGTTCAGCTGGCGTTTCGCCGTCTTCCCGGCTCGCTGGCTGTGGCCACGCTGGTGATCTGCACCTTCTGGGGCATTGCCAGCGGCTTGGTGGGCGCCGTGGTGGTGCTCATGGGCGTGATCGCCATGCGACCCATGCTCAACGCCGGCTATGACACGCGCCTGGCTGCCGGCGTGATCACCGCAGGCGGCACCTTGGGCATTCTCATTCCGCCCTCGGTGATGATCATTGTGTATGCCGCTGTGGCCGGCCAATCGGTGGTCAAGCTGTATGCAGCGGCCATGTTCCCAGGCTTTTTCCTGGCTTTGCTGTACCTGGTCTACATCATTGGCTGGGTGCTGATTGACCCCAAGGTCGCCCCCAAACTGCCCGAGGAACAACTGCGCGCGCCTGTGTCGCCCTGGCTGCAACAAATCAGCCAGCAGTATGGTCAACGCATGTTGGGCAGCTTCACCAAAGCCGTGTTCTCGCCAGCGCGGGCTTTGGCCATCCAGACCGATCAGTTGCGTGTGAGCTGGTGGCTGCTGGTCAAGAGCCTGGTGATGAGCCTGGTGCCCGTGTGGACGGTGCTCATTTGCATGGGCGCATCCTGGTGGTATGTGGTCATCTATTCCCAAGCCGAGAACAACGCTGCGGCTGAAATGGTGACCACGCAAGCGGCCGCACCTGCGGCGGCAACCGAGGCACCTGCCGCACCGGTCGCCCAAGAGAACACGGCGCAGCGCGAGCAAGCTGGCTCAGCCGGTGGTTTGCAAGAGCCCCCGGGTGCCAGCGGTGGCCTACAAGAACCCCCCGGCGCGAGCGACGGCTTGCAAGAGCCGCCTGGATCGAGCAGCGGATTGCAAGAGCCGCCTGGATCGAGCAGCGGATTGCAAGAGCCCCCCGGTGCCAGCGGTGGTTTGCAAGAACCCCCAGGTTCTGCCGCCGCATCGTCCACCATCACGGCACAGACTGCGGCCGAGGACAACGAGCCCCTCAAAGCTTTGGGCGATGGCGACACCTCCAATGCCCCCAAAACCGAGGCGGTGCCCGATTCCTTCTACACCGGCTTTTGGCTGACCTTTGCCGTGCTGGCCTTGCTGCTGGTCTGGTACTACCGTGGCTTTGATGCAGAACAGTTTGAAATCCTCACCATGCTGGTCAAGTCGGTCATGCCCCTGGGTGTGCTCACCGTGGTGGTGCTGGCGGTGATCTTGCTGGGCATCACCACCGCCACCGAATCGGCCGCAGTGGGTGCGGCGGGCGCCTTCCTGATGGCCTGGCAATCGGGGGCGCTCACCTTTGAGCGCATCAAGGAAGCCGTCTTCCTCACGGCCAAAACCACCTCCATGGTGTGCTGGCTGTTTGTGGGCTCTGCGCTTTTCTCGGCTGTGTTTGCCATCCTGGGCGGACAACGACTGGTCGAGGAATGGGTGATGTCCTTGAACCTGACCCCAATTCAGTTCCTGCTGTTGTCACAAGCCATCATCTTCTTGTTGGGTTGGCCGCTGGAATGGACCGAGATCATCGTGATCTTTGTGCCCATCTTCCTGCCCCTGCTGCAGCACTTCCAGATTGACCCCATGCTGTGGGGCGTGATGGTGTTTGTGAACCTGCAAGCGGCCTTCCTGTCGCCACCGGTGGCCATGTCAGCCTTCTACCTCAAGGGGGTGTCACCACCGCATGTGACGATCAACCAGATCTTTGCGGGGATGATGCCCTACATGTTCATCGTGATCCTGTGCATGGTGCTCATGTACATCTGGCCGGGTCTCACGCTGTGGCTGCCCAACTACCTGTACGGCAAATGAAGCGGCGCACATGGCTGGCCTTGGGGCTGATGAGTTCAGCCCTCTCGGTCATGGCGCAGGCTCCCACCAAGCCCATCCGGCTGATCGTGCCGTATGCGGCTGGGGGTCCCATCGATGTCACCGCCCGGCTGCTCGCTGAGCGGGTCAAGGACAGTCTGGGCACGGTGATCGTCGAGAACCGACCCGGCGCGGGCGGCAACATCGGCGCGGATCTGATCGCCAAGGCTGCGCCCGATGGCTACACGATTGGCATTGCAGCTACGGCCACCCATGCGGTGAACCCGTGGCTGTTTGCACGCATGCCCTACAACGCCGCAAGCGACTTTGCCCCCATCACGCAAATCCTGCGTGTGCCCAATGTGCTGGTCATGAATGCCGAGACCGCCAAGCGCCTGGGGATTTCGCAGTGGAGCGACTTCATCCGCTATGCCAAAGCCAATCCGGGTCGCCTCAACTACGGCTCGGGCGGCAATGGCAGCGCAGGCCATCTCGCCGGTGAGCTCTTCAAGTCCAAGGCTGGTATTTTTGCGGTGCACATCCCCTACAACGGTGGCAATCCGGCTCAAATGGCCTTGCTCTCGGGTCAGGTGGATTTCAATTTCGACAACCTGGCCACTGCTGCGCCCAACATCCGCAGCGGCAAGCTGATTGCCCTGGCCGTGACCACACCCGCTCGCAGCCCCGTGTTGCCCGATGTGCCCGCGATGGCCGAAACCCTTCCTGGTTTTTCAGTGGACACCTGGTGGGGGTTGGTAGCGCCCGCGCAAACGCCCAACTCGGTGATTCAGAAATTGAACCAGGCTTTTGTGCAGGCCTTGCAAGCACCGGAGACCAAGGCACGCTTTGCCAGCTTGATGGCCGAGCCTGTGCCCACCAGCCCCGAGGCGTTTGGTCAGCACCTGAAATCGGAGTTGGCCAAGTACGAGGCCGTGGTCAAAGCCAGCGGCGCCAAGGCCGATTGAGTCGTACAGGGGCGCTGGCCTAGAGCGGCAAGCAAGCCCCAGAGGTTGCAGCTGAGCTCAGTCGAGCTTGGCGCCCGAGGCCTTGACCACACCTGCCCAGCGCTTGGTTTCTGCCGAGATGAATTCGGCAAACTGTGTGGGCGAGACCGGCGGGAAATCAGCTCCACTATTGCCCCAGGCGGTTTTCACCTCAGTGGATTCCCTCGCCTTTTTGATCACGTCGAGCATGGCAGTTTGGGCCGCAGCCGGGATGCCCTTGGGCGCCCACATGCCATACCACGTGCTCACGTTGTAGTCCTTGAGCCCGAGCTCAGCGGCACAAGGCACATCGGGGAATGCGGGATTGCGCTGGCTGCCGGCCACCATCAAGGCCTTGATGCGCCCTGACTTGATGTGTTGAGCCGAGGACCCCAGGCCGTCAAACATCATTTCCACATTGCCCGCCATGAGGTCTTGCAGGGCGGGACCTGCGCCTCGGTAAGGGATGTGGGTGATGAAGGTTTGGGTCTGTAACTTGAACAATTCACCCGCCATCTGGTGGGCTGTGCCATTGCCGGCCGAGGCAAAGTTCATGCGCCCAGGGTTGCTGCGAACTTGTGCGAGAAACCCTTTGAAATCAGGCACGGTGACCTTTTGCGGATTGACCACCAGGACAAAGGGCACCGAAGCCATCAAGGCCAGGGGCACGAAATCGCGCTCCAGGTCATAGTCCAGCTTGGGGTACATGGCAGGGGCAATCGCATGGTGCACCGCCCCCATGAAGAAGTTATAGCCATCTGCTGGGGCTTTGGCCGCAATCGATGCGCCCACCGTACCGCCTGCGCCACCGCGATAGTCCAGGATCAGGTTCTGGCCCGTGAGTTTGCTGAACGCCGCCGAGAAAGGACGGGCAAAGGCATCGGTGCCCCCACCTGCGGGAAACGGCACCACGGTGGTCACAGGTTTGGTTGGCCAGGCCGCTTGGGCGTTGCCAATGACCGGCCAGGCACTGGCGGCCAAGCCCATGCCCAACAACTGTCGTCTCTGTAAACGGATGCTCATCACGTGCTCCTCGATGGTGCAAATTGGAATGCGGCAGATTGTGCCCTCGCCGCATCATTCTGTTCATCGGGCGCAGCCCCAACCCTTTGGAAGCCAGGGCATGCCCAAAGCACTGCGGAAAACCCTAGCCTCACCTCATTCCAGCTTGCCGATTTTCTTCACCACTTCGCTCATGCGCCGCACATCGGCTTGCACGTATTTTTCAAACTCGGGGCTGTCCTGATAGAGGATGGGGCTGCCCGCGTTGTGGATGATCTCCCTGACCTTGGGATCGTTGGCAGCAAAGCGCGCCGCCGCGCGCAGGCGCTGGGCAATGGGCTCGGGCGTGGCCGCAGGGATGAACAACCCCGACCACTGGGCATATTCAGCCGTGTAACCCAGGTCCTTGAGCGAGGCCACTTCGGGCATGGACTCCAGGCGCGATGAGCCCCAATGCGCCAGCACCCGGATCTTGCCCGCCTTGACATGTTGCAAGACCGTGGCCGGACCTGTGGAGATCACCTCGATTTGCCCACCCAGCATGGCCAGCACGGCTGGACCTGCGCCGGTGAAGGGCACATGGGTGAGTTGAATGCCCGCGTTTTGCGCGAGGATCTCCATGGGGATGTGCATGGTGCCGTAGTTGCCCGATGAGCCGAAATTGATGGCCTTGGGGCGCTTCTTTGCATCCTCGACAAAGTCCTTGACGCTCTTCCAGGGCGAATCGGCGCGTACCGCCAGCACCGTGGGGTCGGCAGTGAAGCGGGCAATGGCACGCAAATCGCCATAGGCAAACAAGGGGGCGCGACCCACGATGCCATCGGCCTCGGGGATCACGCTGTAAGAGGACAAGGCCATCACCACGGTATAGCCATCGGGCTTGGCCTTGGCCACCTGCCCCATGCCGATGCCGCCGCCTGCACCGGGCTTGTTCTCGATCACCACAGGCTGACCCAGGTCACGCGACATGGCCTCGGCCACAGGCCTGGCAACGATGTCGGCCAAACCGCCTGGCGGGAAAGGCACGACCAGGGTGATGGCCCTTTGCGGGTAGGTGCCCGCGGGTGTGTTCGATTGCGCGCTCGCTTGCCCGCTCACGCCCAGCACGGCTGCTGCCAGCATCAGGTGGGTCCATACGGTGTTGCACTTGAATGTCATCCTCATGTTGAACTCCTTCATTCGGGCGTGATGCCCGCTTTCTTGACCAAGGCGGCGTACTTGATGAGCTCCGAGCGAAAGGCTTTTTCAGCCTGCTCGCTGCTGCTGATCTGAATCAGGTTGCCCTGTTTGGCCATGGCCTCTTTCACGCCGGCGTCATTGAAGGCCGCGACCAGGGCTTCATTCACTTTCTTGACGCTGGCGGGCGTCATGCCCTTGGGGCCAATCACAGCGAACCAGGCTTCCATCACATAGCCCGGCAATCCCTGTTCCACAAAGGTGGGCACATCGGGCAAGGCGGGCGTGCGCTTGTCACCGCACATGCCAATGGCACGCAGGGTGCCAGCCTTGATGTGCTGCAAGACGCTGGGGGTGGCCACCACAGCGAAATCGATTTGGCCACCCAGCAAGTCGGTCACCATCTGCCCCACCCCTTTGTAGGGGATGTGGCGTGCGCTGACCTTGGCTTCGTCGAGGAACATCTCGGCAGCCAGGTGCAAGATGGTGCCCGTGCCGCCCGAGCCAAAGTTGTAGCCATCGGGCTTGGCCTTGAGCTGAGCCATCCATTCCTTGGCCGTGGTGGCGCTCACCTTTTGCGGGTTGACCACCAGCACCATGGGGGTGCTGCCCACCATGGCAATGGGCGTGAAGTCGGCCGGCATGTTGAACGGCAGGCTTTTGATGACGCTCGGGAAGATCACCACATTGTTGGACACCACCGAGAGGGTGTTGCCATCGGGCGCAGCTTTGGTGAGCGCCTGCAAGCCCAACACGCCCCCTGCGCCCGCCATGTTGTCGATCACCACACTGGCATTCAAGGCCTTGCCCAGAGCCGAAGCGGCAGAGCGGGTGATGGCATCCACGCCTGAGCCCGTGGCGTTGGGCAAGATGAGCTTGACGGTGGCCTCAGCCTGGGCATGGCGGCCTGCGCCAGCCAGGCCGACCCAAAGACTGCCCGCCAAAGCATGACCCAAGGCGGTACGGCGGTTGATGGGGATGGTCAAGGGCTTCTCCTCAGTGAAGTGAATTGGGATTCAGGCCACCACATGGGCCTGTTGCAGGTGATCGATCTCGGCGGGGCTCAAGCCCAGGGCACTGAGCACCTCGTGCGTGTGTTGCCCGCTTTGGGGTGGATCCAAGCGCACGCCCAGACGCTCGCCCGCGAGCGTGATGGGCAGCAACGCGGCTTTGGCCGTCTGACCAGCACGCGGTCCGTCGCTGAGCTGCACATCGGCCAGGCCTTGCGTGGCCAGCAGGTGCGGGTCGTCGAGCAAATCTTGTGGCTTGGCAATGGGCGCATAGGGCAAGCCCGCCTGTTCGAAGATCGCAGCGAGTTCTGAAGCACGCCAGGCCTTGAGCCGCTCACGCAGGATGGGCATCAACTCGGGGCGCATGCGCACGCGGTCGTTGTTGGTCTTGTAGCGCGCGTCGGCAAACAGGTCACCAAAGCCCAGGGCATCGCAAAACGTTGCCCATTGCCCGTCGCTCACGGCGGCCAAAAAGATTTGCTCGCCGTCCTTGACGGTGAAGACGTCATACACCGCCCAGGCCGAGATGCGATTGGGCATGGGGTCTGGTGCAACGCCCGTGATGGCGTACTGCATCATGTGTTGCCCCACCAGGAAAATGTTGTTCTCGAACAGGGCGGACTGGATCTCCTGGCCTCGCCCGGTGATGCCGCGCTGCACCAGCGCACCGAGGATGCCAATGGCGCCAAACATGCCCCCCATGATGTCGTTGACGCTGGTGCCCGCACGCAGCGGGTCGCCGGGTCGCCCGGTCATGTAGGCCAAGCCCCCCATCATCTGCACCACCTCGTCCAGGGCAGTTCGGTGGTCGTAGGGTCCGGGCAAAAAACCCTTGAGGCTGGCGTAGATCAGCCGCGGGTTGCTGGCCGACAGCGTGGCGTAGTCCAGACCCAGCCTGGCCATGGCACCGGGCTTGAAGTTTTCGGCCACCACATCGACCGTGGCACACAAGCGCCTCGCCAGGGCAGCGCCCTGGGCATGCTGCAGGTTGATGCGGATGCTTTTCTTGTTGCGGTTGAACATGGGGAAAAAGCCCGCGCCCGCGCCCAGCAGATGGCGGGTGCGGTCACCCTCGATGGGCTCGACCTTGATGACCTCGGCACCCAGATCAGCCAGCACCAGGCCACAGGTGGGTCCCATCACCATGTGGGTGAACTCCACCACGCGCAGCCCCGTCAGAGGCAAGGCATGCGGGGCGGCGCTCATGCGCTGGTTCCAAATCCAAAAAGACGGGCTGGCGTGGTCCACATGATCTGATGCCGTTCATGGGCTTCAAACCAGCGCTCGTACACGCGCAGCATGGGGCCGTAATCCAGACGGTAAGGGGCTTTGAGGTAAGGCCAATCCGAGGCCCAGATGCACTGGTCCAGACCAAAGTGCCTCACCAAGGTTTCAAAACAGGGTTTGACGTCATCGAAGGGATAACCCGTTTGCGAAAACTTGGCCATGCCCGAGAGCTTGACCACCGCCCGCCCCTCGCGCCCCAGCGCCAGCAAAGCCTCAAAGCCTTTGGACTGCAAGTCGATGGTGGTGGTGCCCGTGCGCAAAGGCCGCCCGCCATGGTCGATGAGCACGCGCACCCCCACGCGGGCGAGCATGGGCAAAAAGGGCAGCAGGCCATCGCCTTCGATCTGGAACTGCGCCCACAGATCGAGCTGCTTCAAACGCTGCAGCAAGGGCTCAATGCCCGAATAAAAATCAAACCCCATCAGGGACGGGTTGAAGGCCACGCCCACCACCCCCAAGGCTTTGAGGTGAGCGAGTGCATGCAAGGAGCAATCGTTGGGGACCACGGCAATGCCCTTGAAGGCACCCGCACTGCGTGCAATGGCATCGAGCAAACAGCGGTTGTCCGTGGCATAGCCCGAGTTGGGTCCCACGAGCAAGGCATGGCGCACGGCATAGCAATCCATGAGCTGGCGAAAGTAATCGGCGTTGCCCATCTCCTGCCCTGCGGGGTGATAGGACACCTCGGGGTTGTAGGGGAATCGGGCGGGATCGAGCACATGGCAGTGCGAGTCGATCTTGGGTTCGGTGAGGACGTTCATGAAAAAAGAGTATGCCCCAGCCGAACGTGCCTTGTGTGAACGCACGGCAGGCCATGGTTAACACTGATCTGTCCCTGGCTGGCCCCCCCTAAACTCGCGCCTTTGCGTTTGGCAGTTGGCTTTCTCACCATGACCGCTTTTGTTTTGCAACGACTCATTCAGGCCACCTGGGTCATGTTGGCGGTGGGTTTCATGGCCTTTTTGCTCTTTCAATACGTGGGCGACCCGGTGGTGTTCATGCTGGGTCAGGATGTGACCCCTGAGAAAGTCGCTCAGCTGCGCGCCGAGCTGGGTCTGGACCAGCCCTTTTTTGTCCAGTTCTTCCATTTCATCGTGAACGCCGCCCAAGGGGACTTTGGTGTCAGCCTGCGCCAGGGCGGCAAAGTCTCCAACCTCATCATCGATCGCCTGCCCGCCACCTTGGAGCTGGCCATGGCAGCCGCCATGCTGGCCTTGCTGGTGGGCATTCCCATGGGGGTCTACGCGGCCTTGCGTCGCCACAGCTGGTTGAGCAAGCTGCTCATGACCGCCTCCCTGGTGGGGGTGTCATTGCCCACCTTCCTCATTGGCATCCTGCTCATCCTGGTCTTTTCGGTGTGGCTGGGCTGGTTTCCCAGCTTTGGGCGGGGCGAGGTGGTCAAGATCGGCGGCTGGAGCACGGGGCTACTCACGCTCGATGGCTGGCTGCACCTGGTGCTGCCTGCGGTGACCCTGTGCTTTTTTCAGCTCGCGCTGGTGATGCGCCTGGTGCGCGCCGAGATGTTGGAAGTGCTGCGCACCGACTACATCAAGTTCGCGCGCGCTCGGGGCTTGTCCGAGCGGGTGATCCATTTCCAGCATGCCCTGCGCAACACCCTGGTGCCCGTGATCACCGTCACCGGCTTGCAACTGGGCTCGCTCATTGCCTTTGCCATCATCACGGAAACCGTGTTCCAGTGGCCGGGCATGGGGCTGTTGTTCATCCAGGCCGTGACCCATGCCGACATCCCGGTGATGGCGGCCTACCTGTGCCTGATTTCACTCATCTTTGTGGTGATCAACCTGGTGGTGGACTTGCTCTATTTCTGGGTTGACCCGCGACTACGGAGCGAGCATTGAGCTGGCGCGATTCAGACCTCTTCTATTCCTTTCGCCAAACG
>JACCEB010425415.1_pt1 | contig 11556 bp, 10 predicted proteins | sample 7454761 | NCBI WGS metagenome assembly JACCEB01 (sample SAMN15323454, study PRJNA562643) | freshwater metagenome | isolation source: river surface water | place: USA:Blue River Watershed | collected 2017-08-18 | reverse complement strand
TCGAACAAGTGAGAGATCAAGTTGCGGTCGTCAGACCTCCCAAATGGAATCGCTTCCCGCATGCTTTCTCCCACATATTTGCTGGTGGTTACGCGGCAGGTTATTACAGTTATAAATGGGCCGAAGTGTTGTCCGCAGATGCCTACAGTATGTTCGAAGAAAACGGTGTGCTGTGTGCCGAAACAGGCCAGCGCTTTTGGCACGAGATTTTGGCGCAAGGTGGTTCTCGTCCCGCGATGGAGTCGTTTGTGGCATTCCGTGGTCGTACCCCAGATATTGAGGCCTTGTTACGTCATCACGGTATGAGTGCTTGATGAAGATTGCGACCTGGAATGTCAACTCCTTAACAGTGCGTCTACCTCATGTGTTGGATTGGCTAGCCAGCGCAAAACCTGATGCGCTTTGCTTGCAGGAAACCAAACAAGAGGATAGCAAGTTTCCCTACGATGCACTGCGCGAGGCTGGCTATCATGCCATTCATAATGGTCAAAAAACCTACAACGGAGTGGCCATTATCAGTCCTCATGCAATTAAGTCAGTGAGTACCAACATAGCTGGCTTTGAGGATGAACAAAGACGTGTTATCAGCGCTACCATCAATGGGGTGCGCTTAGTCTGCGCCTATATTCCTAACGGGCAGGCAGTAGGCTCGGATAAGTATCAATATAAACTCCAATGGCTGAATGCCTTTACCAGTTGGTTAAAACAAGAGCTACAGCAATACCCTCGTCTTGCGGTATTAGGCGACTACAATATCGCCCCCCATGATATCGATTGTCATGATCCACAGGCTTGGCAGGGTCAAGTATTGGTGAGTGAGGCCGAGCGCGCTGCTTTTCAGCAACTATTGTCTTTAGGCTTGCACGACGGTTTCCGCTTATTCAATCAGGACAGCGGTCAATATAGTTGGTGGGATTATCGTATGGCAGCCTTCCGGCGAAATCTTGGCATGCGTATTGATCATATTTTGGTGAGTGATAGCCTCAAGTTGCAATGTCAGCAAAGTTATATTGATAAAAGCCCAAGAAAATTAGAACGCCCAAGCGACCACACCCCTGTGGTGCTTGAGCTGGCTGCCTAAGCGCTAGCGCATGAACGCTCCCGCATCCAATCCGCAAATCATTGAATGGCAAGTGGCTGAGCAGTCATTCTCTGCCGTATGGTATTCAGAAGCAGGGGTGGCAGCGCCACAAAAAATCCTCGCCGTAGACGACAGTCTGAGTGCCGACCAAGCCTATCAACTCGCCAGCCAAGGTAATGACTTGCTGTGGTTGGGAGATTTCCATCAGGCCAAACAAGTGCTCAGTGCCATGGCAAGACGGCATGATAAGAAAATGCAGGCGGGCAAAAAAACATCGCAGGCTAAAAGCGTCAGCGAAGCCAAAAGCGCAAAGCTTGCCGATCAAGCGAATATCCTGGGCTCCTCTAAAGTACTTAGCGCAGAAGACTTTCATCGCTATCGCATGGCACAGGCACAACGCGCACGCATCCTCGGCAGGATATTAATTCCATTACAAGCAAACAACTGCATTCCATTACGCCGAGCGCCGGATGTTGCACTTGCCTGCGGACAAGTGTTAGCTCCCAGCGACACAATGCGAATACTTTCCTTGCGTGAGATGCTGAGCATTATTGCGGCCTTCGAATGGCGCAAAAAAGGTGTTTGGTTGGAGCCTTTGCAGGCGCGTATCTATCCACACTATGGGGTATTTTCTCCAGTACGCGGCGAGTATTTGTCGCTGCTAGCAAAAGCACCCCTAAACCAAGTGGACTGCGCTTGGGATATTGGTACTGGAACAGGGGTAATCAGTGCCTTACTAGCACAGCGCGGAATCAAACAGATTATTGCCACGGATAACGACCCTCGCGCGCTTTCTTGTGCGCAAGAAAATCTCGCACACATGGGCATCTCCACCGTGCAACTTGAAATAGCTGATTTATTTCCAAACAGTAAACAAGCGGCAGATTTAATCGTGTGTAATCCGCCTTGGTTACCTGCCAAACCGAGCGCACCCATCGAGCGTGCGGTGTATGACCAAGACAGTCATATGCTGACCAGTTTCCTTAACGGAGTAGGTACTCACCTGTCGGCCAAGGGCGAGGCATGGCTGATTATGTCTAATCTTGCAGAGCTACTAGGATTGCGAGAGCAGGGTTTATTATTGGACTGGATTAAGCAGGCTGGTTTATATGTCATCGACAAAATGGATATCCAGCCGCAGCATGGAAAAGCGTTTGATAGTAGCAATGCGCTTTACTTAGCGCGGGTAAAAGAGGTCACTTCGCTATATCGTCTAGGGCGCAGCAAGTAACGCCTAAGCGCTATTTTATTTTAATTCCCAGCTGTTTCAATTTGCGATACAAGTGGGTGCGCTCCATCTCAACGTTCTCTGCTACTTTACTCATGTTGCGCTCGGCTTTATGAATATGGTGTTCAAAATATAAACGCTCGAATGCATCTCTGGCTTCACGCAAAGGTTGATTTAAATTGACCCCTGCTGCCATATCACTGGCGGAAGCTTGCTCATCTTTAGCAGCTTGCAATTGCTGCGTGACGCGCTTCACATCCTCCTCTGTCACCCGCTCGCCTTTGCTAGATTGCAATAGCGTGCGCACCACATTATCCAACTGCGACAAATTCCCCGGCCAATCACACTTTCTCAGGGCATTTAGCGCTGCGGTATCAAACTCGCGGTAGGGCAAACTATTGCTCTCTCCCAACATCACCCCAAGCGCACGCACGATATCTGGAATATCGTCTTTGTGTTGGTTTAATACTGGCAACTGTATGGTATTGGCGGTCAAAGTTTGTAGCAGTTGCGGATCCAGTTGCTGTTCTAACAGTGCATTCAGCGCATGCGCAGTCGCACACACTACTTTAACTTGATGCTTTTCTGCTTTGGCCATCAATAAATGTAGGCCTTTTTGTTGCGTGCGATTCAGCTCAGCCAACTCGGTAATCAGCAAGACGCCTTTTTCGATCTCTTGTAACAAGGCCAAAGGTTCACTGCTCAGGCGCTCTAGTTCCTCTAATACCATCCATGGGGTGTCATGACGATGAAAGAATTTGGCATACAGATGCGCACCAGCAAATTGCTCACCGGATAACAACACTGGGGCTTTGTGCGCCACTGCAGCTTCAAAACTGGCACGCAATTCATTGATCAGCGCACTTTTGCCTAGCATCAATAGATGAATATCTGACTTGGGCAACTGCTCGGCATGTTTTAGTGCAGCGCTCACAGTCTTCAATAATTTTTGCAACGCGATAGGCTTTTCTAGAAAATCAAATGCCCCAATACGCGTGGCTTCCACTGCGGTATCAATAGTACCGTGACCAGACATCATCACCACTGGCATGGTGAGCAAACCAGCATTGCCCCACTCTTTCAGCAGACTGATGCCGTCGCAATCTGGCATCCAAATATCTAATAAGACTAAATCAGGGGTTTGTTGTTGGCGATACTCACGCGCTTGTGCGGCATTTTCCGCAAGCCTGACATGGTAGCCCTCATCTTGCAAAATATCGCGCAGTAATTCGCGTATGCCGACTTCATCATCGACGACTAAGATTTGCCTTGCACTCATGATGTCACCTGCTCAGTTTTTGTTTTCTTACGCGGAGATTTTTGACTGGTGATTTTTTTGGCTGCGACTTTTTTACTAGCGGCTTGGCCACTCATCTGTTTATTCCCCCCTTTGGCTTTTGCTGATGCATGCCCGTTTGCATTCACCAAAGGCAATGCCACAATCACCTGTGCACCCATAATCTGTTTCTGCTCACTCAGATTGTGCAAGCTAATTTGCCCTTTATGTTCCTCTATCATCTTTTTCACGATAGCCAAACCCAGTCCTGTTCCATGCGGCTTAGTGGTGACATAAGGCTCAAAAGCCCGCGTCATCATATCCAACGGGAAGCCACTTCCATTATCGCTGACCGATAAGAGGACTTGCTGCGCTTGGCTTTCTGTCTTTACCTGAATCACCGGGCTACTCACTCCATCCAGTGCGTCTTGTGCATTCTGTAATAGGTTATGTAGTACCTGACGCAACATCACCGCGTCACCCATCACCTGAGTGCTTTCGGTACATAAATCGGTTTGAATTTGAATATGCTCGGGCTGATATAGCTCCAACACATCACGCACTAAATCATTGATATCCACCAATGCCAAATTCACCACAGGCGCACGTGCATATTCACTAAATTCATTCACCATGGTTTTCATCGCGTCAACTTGCTCGACAATGGTCTTAGTAGCGCGCTCAAGAATACTTCTATCCGCATCCGCCAATTTATCCGCCAGCTTAAATTCCAATCGCTCCGCAGATAGTTGTATCGGCGTCAGTGGATTTTTAATTTCGTGCGCCAGTCTGCGTGCCACTTCACCCCATGCCGCATCACGCTGCGCTTGTACCATGGTAGTAATGTCGTCAAACATTAACAAATGACCACGCTGCTGATTACCCGGTAATAAGGAGCCATGGATCATCAAAGTGCGCTTTCCTTGCACCGTGGTGGTCTCCAATTGCAACTGCCATTCTCCTACCGGATGCAAATCATATTGCTGTTTGATGGCTTGAATAAAAGACTGCAAAGCGGGATGCTCTTGCGCCAATTGCTGCAAACTTTTATCGGCATATGGATGCAAGTTAATCCCCAAGATATTGGCAGCCGCCAAGTTATAGGTGCGAATTTCGTCATGCTCATTGAGAGCTAATACCCCAGTGGATAAGTGCGCCAAAATCAATTCTAAATAGGCGCGCGCTGCCTCCACCCGCTCACGATTGCGATTAGCCGCTTGCGTGGCTTCCGCCAGTTGCTGCGTCATGCTGTTAAATGACTGTACCAACACGCCCAGTTCATCGCGCCCTTGCTCTGGTAGCAGTTTGCCGTACTCTCCACTGGCAATCGCCCGCGTTCCTTCTGCCAATATACCTATCGGCGCAGTGAGTCGGCGACTTAAGAAAAACGCAATCGACATTGCCGTTAACAAAGTCAACATCAGCACCAAGGTCAGCGTAAGGGCAAACACCTCTTTCATGGATTGACGTCCCAAAGATAATTCTTGGTAGTCTTGATACACCGCCTGCACTTCTTCTGCGGTACTGGATAGTTGCTTAGGTACCGGCTGTAATAATTGCAAGATTCGTTGTTCGGCCGCCACATCATTCATATTCACTGGCACCAATACACGCAAAAATAATCCCTTGCCTGCAATCGGCTCGATAATGCCATAGGATTTTAATTTGGCTTGGCGTAGCTGTTCTATGCTGGGCGTATTCGGCAAAAAGCTATTCGCTTCGGTACTCGAGAACGCCAAAATTTTGCCCTGCAAACTCATCAGCACCGCGTCTTGCACACCAGTCTTTTCTCGCAAATCGCTCAGCACAGTGACATGCATGGCCGAGGGCTGAAAGGCCAAGTTCAAGGCCATATTCTCGCCTTTTTGTTTGACGTCTTTCATCAAAGTATCCAAAGCGCTTTGCCCCAGATGCACACCACCTTCCAAAGCAGCTTCTACCTTGACGTTAAACCATGACTCGATGGACTGAGTGAGAAAATTGACGGATACCAAATACACCAATAAGCCGGGAATAATCGCAACTAGGGTAAAGGCTCCCAATAAACGTCGAGTTAATGTGCCCCCTATCGCGCTGGCTTTAATTTGACGATACATCCGCAATACTTGCACCGCAATCAACATAAACAACAACAGCGCTAAAGCGATATTGAGTGCGAGTAACAAGGTGTAATAATTACCGGATATCGGACCTTGTGAGCTGGCTTGCGCGAGCAGGTACAGCAACACAGTTGCCAGCACAATACTGAGAGAGACGATATATTTCATTACAGATTAAACACTGGAATCCAGCGCATGCGCTCAGAAATCATAGACCACTCCTCAGAGCTGGCGGCTTCCGCTTGCAAGGCTTTGGGTAGCCGTGATTGATCAAGTCTGACGCGCATGGCGGCTTGATAGGGTTCACCTTTTTTGAGCAGTGATTTATCAAACACCACCCAATCTTTTATCTTGCTTAAAGCCTCTTTGGCGAGCGCAAAATTGGCATAGGATTGTTGGTGCTGTTGTTTGTGGATAAGGTATTGGCGCGAAAGGGCATGATAGCTGATGGTGATACGTTGTGACTGACTGACAATTTCTTCATCAAACCAATATTTTCTTGGTTGGCTAAGTTGGAACTCATACAAAAACGTAAGGGGCACGCCTTTGCTCAGCGCCTCTTCCAGTGCCGCATTAAATTGCAAATCTAATTCGGTATTTAATTGATACTTATCCTCGTTCGCCACCAAATCAGCGCTCTTCACGACTATCTGTGCTGGACTGGCATACACAGCGCAGGTAAACCACAGCGCAAGCAACAAGCCCAGACTAAATCTGGCATAACACAAGCTAAGATATTTTTTGCAGTAGTGCATAAAATAAGCCGTCATGATGATGATTGGGGATAAGTTGTCCCTGCTCGCATTGTATATTCTCGGGCAGCGGCAGCAGCGCTAAGTTTAACCCGTCAGCGTGGCTTTGCAAAAATTTATTGATTTGCATATGGTTTTCTTCAGCAAATAAAGAGCAAGTCACATACAGCAATTTGCCACCTACTTTTAGCAATGGCCAAAGTGCTTGCAACATTGCTTGTTGTTGTGCGGCAAAGCCGGCGATATCACTCTCACGCCGCAACCATTTGATATCCACATGACGCCGTACCACACCAGAGGCGCTACACGGTGCGTCCAATAAAATACGATCAAATAATTGCCCATCCCACCAAGTATCGGTTTGTGCCGCATCCGCTACTAGGGTATGCGCTGTGAGATTGAGTCGTTGCAAGTTACTTTGCACGCGCGCCAGGCGCTGCTGCGAGATATCCAAAGCCCACATCTCTACTTGCGCAGTTTCCAAGATATGGCAGGTTTTTCCACCCGGTGCCGCGCAGGCATCCAACACACGCATACCGTCCTCTAGATCCAACAGCCTGGCGCTCAGTTGCGCCGCATAATCTTGTACAGACACTGCGCCATCATCAAATCCAGGTAGCTCAGCGACATGAACGGCTTGCTCTAATAACAAGCTTTGCTGATCGAGTAACTGACTGGGGATATTGGCGGCTTGTAATGTTTGCTGATAGGCATCAGCGCTTAACAGGCGTTGATTGACCCGTAGAGTCATGGGCGGATGCTGATTACCCATCAGTAAAATTTGCTGCCAATGTTGCGGATATTGTTGCTGTACTTTGTCTATCCACCAAGCAGGATAATTCAAAGCTGTACTGGGCTGCTGCGCCAAGGCTTCGACTAGCTGGTTTTGTTGTCGCATAAAGTTACGCAACACGCCATTCACCAAGCCTTTAGCCCAAACTTTTTTCATGCGCGTCACCGCCATCACCGCTTGATTAACCACCGTATGCGGCGGCGCTTGGTCATAATGTAATTGATACAGCGCCACCATCAATAAGGCTGCAAGCACTTCATCACGCACTGGTTTTTCAGTTAATGCATCAAGCAAAGCTTGCAAACTGAGAAGAAAGCGCAGGGTGCCGTAACTTAAATGCTGCGTTTGGGCTTTTTGTTGAGGAGTGGCGTGTGCATAACGTGCATTCAGCGTCACTAACACCTCATTCAAGTTGCGTCCTGCGAGAACTTGGTTGACTGCTTCTGCAGCCATCGTTTGAGCGAGATGCAATGCTTATCTCACCATGGCCATCAGTCTAGCAATACGTTCTTCGGTACGAGGATGGGTGGAGAATAAGGATTGCACCCCCTCGGCGGAAAGCGGATTGATAATCATCATCTGGGCGGTTTCTGGATGTTGCTCGGCGGTCGGCATAGGAATTCTGTGTGCATAGTCATGAATTTTTTTCAGCGCAGCCGCTAAGGCTTCAGGATCACGGCTAATTTCTGCCCCGCCACGGTCGGCCTCAAATTCACGCGCTCTAGAAATTGCCATTTGTATCAACATGGCGGCTATCGGTGCCAAGATTAGCACCACGATGGTGAGGATGGGATGACCGCCACCCTCGCGCTCGCGATTTTGCTGTCCGGCAAACAGCATGGCAAAGCTTCCTATAGAAGAAATCGCCCCAGCAATGGTGGCTGAAATAGTTGATATCAGCGTATCGCGATGCTGTACATGGGCTAACTCATGCGCCATTACTCCACGCAGCTCACGCGCTGTCAGAATACGCATAATACCGGTCGTGGCAGCTACTGCTGCATTTTCTGGATTGCGCCCAGTGGCGAATGCATTGGGCTGATCTTCGTTAATCACATACACACGTGGCATAGGCAAACCAGCATTACGCGCTAACTCTGCCACCATCTGATAGAAATCACTAAATTGGCTATCTTGCGCGCTCACCTCTTGCGCGTTGTACATGCGCAACACCATCTCTGCAGAGAACCAATAGGCATAAAAATTCATCCCTGCGGCGATTAATAAGGCGAATATCAAGCCATTCATCCCACCCATTGCCGCACCCACCACACCAAACAAGGCGACGATGGCGGCCATTAATAAAGTCGTTTTAAACCAATTTCCTAACATTTCATTTCCTTTATTCAATCCGCATAGCGTTTACTTCAACTATGTTTACATGTGGTGGCGACATGTCACTATTTCAATAGTCGCTCATCATGCCCCAAAACACATGCCCACGGACAAGGCATGGCCGCGACAAAAATCACTGGCAGATAAACGCTTGCCGCCCGGCATCTGTAATATTTCTATTTTTAATACCCCTTCGCCACATGCCACATCTATGCTGTCACCCAATCCAATAATTTGACCCGCTCGATATGCAGGCTGTTTTGCCTGACTTGAACCATCCATCTTGGGCGCATCAGTTGCCATCCAAATACGACATACCTCGCCCAGTAATAAGCTATGGGCGACTGGGAAGGGATTGAAGGCGCGCACCTGTCGGGAAATTTGCACGGCTGATTGTTGCCAATCAATCACCGCTTCTGACTTTTGCAATTTCTCTGCATACGTCACCAGCGCTTCATCCTGCGCTTCAGCCGCGACTTGTCCTTGCTCACTCAATGTATGCATGACTTGTATCAGCAAATCTGCACCTTGTTGTGCTAGCTTGTCATGCAAAGATTGTGCGGTGTCGCGCGCACCGATAGGGATATTACCCTTGACTATCATGTCCCCCGCATCCAGCGCAGGAACTACTTTCATAATGGTCACACCGGTGTGGCTATCTCCCGCTAACAGTGCACGTTGTATCGGCGCAGCGCCTCGCCAACGGGGTAGTAAAGAGGCGTGGATATTAAAACAGCCCAAACGTGGCATATTCAATACCGTACTTGGAATAATCAATCCATAGGCGGCCACCAACATCACATCGGCATTGAGAGATTGAATTTGCTGCTGCACTTGCGCGTCTTTGAGCGTTTCTGGTTGCATGACCAATATGCCGTGCTGCAGCGCGACTTGTTTGACTGGACTAGGCGTGAGTTTCATGCCGCGTCCAGCAGGTCTATCCGGCTGAGTGAGTACCGCAGCAATGTGGTAGCCGGCTTGAATCAAGGCTTCTAGCGCGGGCACCGCGAATTCTGGCGTACCCGCATAAATCACCGATAGTTTATTCATGTGCTAAGCAAGTTCCCGCTGACGCTTGACCAACTTGGTACGGATACGATTTTGTTTGAGTGTAGATAGATATTGCACAAATACTTTGCCCAATAAATGATCCATCTCATGCTGAATACAAACGGCCAACAAACCCTCGGCTTCCAGCTTGAATTTTTTTCCGTTGCTATCTAGTGCTTCGACGACGATATGTTGAGCGCGTGTGACTTCCTCAAAAACGCCCGGCACAGACAAACAACCCTCCTCATATACCTGCTCTCCGTCTTTCGCCAAGATGCGAGGGTTAATCAGCACTAATAATTGGTCATGCGTATCGCTGATATCAATGGTAATCACCTGCTCGTGCACATTCACTTGGGTCGCGGCCAAGCCTATGCCGGGCGCAGCGTACATGGTCTCGGCCATATCGCTGACCAGTTGCTGTATGCGCGCATCCACCTGTTGCACAGGTTTTGCCACGGTGAATAAACGTGGATCGGGATAATTTAATATATTTAGCAGTGCCATAATTGTCTTAATTTCTGTATTTGCAAAAACCGGTTTGGGGCTGTTAGCAAGGGCATGTAAAATTTGCCCAGCGCTATTATACCTTTTGCCTTTTCTTATCAGGCAAAACCCTTTACAGGCAAACAATAGGCGCTGGCAGCCCAGTCTGCCCACACTGACCCACCTCATGATGAGTGATTTGACATGAAACAAGTTCCACAAGATAGCGTTTACTGGCTGCGCATGCAGGAAATTCATGGCTTAGGTCGACAAACCATCTATCAACTTCTCAAGGTCTTTGGATCTGCTGAAGCTATTTTTGCTGCCTCACATGCCAGTTTACGCAAGCTAGTTAGTGACGAGATTGCCAGTCAAATCAAGACCACAGGCATAAGTGATCATATTCAAGCCAGTTTGGACTGGTTAGCCGAACCGAATAATCATTTGCTTACTTTGGCCGACGAAGACTACCCGCGCTTGTTATTAGAAACCGCCGACCCCCCGCCGCTGTTATACGCCAAAGGTCAGTTGGATAGTCTGCACCATCCCACCATCGCCATCGTTGGCAGTCGCAACCCCACGCCACAAGGCGAAAAAAATGCGCACGACTTTGCTATGTTATTGGCGCAATTTGGCTTCAGTATTATCAGCGGTTTGGCGTTGGGTATAGATGCAGCGGCACATCAAGGGGCACTGGATACTAATGCACGTACTATCGCTGTGGTTGGCACAGGATTAGATATTGTCTATCCCGCCAAACATAGAGCGATGGCGCATGACATCATAAAACATGGTCTGCTGATTTCTGAATTCCCCTTGGGAACGCCATCCTTGCCGCAAAATTTTGCCCAACGTAATCGGGTGATTAGTGGCTTAAGTATGGGTTGTTTGGTGGTGGAGGCCAGTTTGCAAAGTGGCTCTTTGATTACCGCCAAATTTGCCACTGAGCAAGATCGTGAAGTATTTGCCATCCCTGGCTCCATCCACTCGCCACAATCCAAGGGCTGTCATCAATTGATTAAACAAGGGGCAAAATTGGTCGATAGCGTGCAAGATATTTTGCAGGAATTAAAATCCGAGCACTTTGTCAGCGTAAGCAAAATCCCTTTGCAAAAAAATTTTTCACAGCCTCAGACAGGCGACGCTGATGAAATTCCTCATGCAGACAAAGCCTTACTGGAGATGATGGGCTTTGAACCGATCAATATAGAATATTTACTACAGAATAGTGGCTTGACTAGCGACAGGCTTTCGTCCATTCTCATAGCACTGGAACTGGCTAACAAAATTGTTGCCATGCCCGGCGGACGCTACCAACGTATCGTCTGATTTCACCAGCCTCATCAAGATAGGAAACACTATGTTCGAAGTCCTCGTGTATATGTTCGAAAACTATGTTGCCCACAACATCTGCCCCGACCAGGACACGCTTGCGATGGAACTGCTTGCAGCCGGG
>JACCEB011544756.1_pt1 | contig 11559 bp, 11 predicted proteins | sample 7454761 | NCBI WGS metagenome assembly JACCEB01 (sample SAMN15323454, study PRJNA562643) | freshwater metagenome | isolation source: river surface water | place: USA:Blue River Watershed | collected 2017-08-18 | reverse complement strand
TGTTCTCCATTTGTTTCTCTTCCTAAAATAAGGCATCCTATATCTATCTTTTCACAAGATATTCTTTCTACGAATGAAGATTCTTTATCTTGATCCAATATTGAAGTTGTAAAAAAGAACATTACAACACTTATGTTTAGTATATTTCTCATTACTTTCTTTATTTTGTAAACAATTCAAGAATAAATTCAGATATAAAATTCGAATTAATTTTCATGATAGTTAGATTTTATGTTTGCCTCTAAGTTATTAATTTTACTGTTCAATTTAGTTTCGACTTTACAGAAAATTGATGCTTAGAGGTTTGTTTTTACAAACATACAATCTGTCCCTCCTGATTTTTAAAACTTGGTATTTCCATTATTTTGTCATTTCGTTTGCGTCATATATAGAAAAATTCGGTTTTCTATACATGTTTTTTTGATATGTAAAGATTTGTGGCATTTTCTATACATGTTTTTATCTCACAATTACTAACCTTCTTTTTTATTTACTTTGAATGATTTTTTGAATTGCTCAAATACATTATTCGGGTCAATATTGCTCAATCCCATTTCTTTAAAAATGGCTTTGTTTGGTAAATCGCCAGCCGTCAATTCAGCAAACTGATTCACGTCTTCTTGAATGGTTTTAGGTAAATTAAATTCTGATTCAGGTGTGAGCATCACTGTTAAACGAAACACGTCTGCTTTGTGCTTTTTCAACTGCTTTGCATCTTCTTTACTTCCGTTTTCAATCCTTTCCTTGATTTCCAAAAATGCTTTTGCTTTCAAACAAATCAATCCTTCAATATTGGCATGATGCAATCCATCTTCTACCAGACTGTGTTCAATCATGTAATTGTAATAGTCATCATTCAAGAGGATGGCAGATAAACTGGAAAGGTCATCATCAACCGGAATAGGTGTTAGATGTGCTTCGCCTTCTAAAACAATTACATCGGGAGTTCTTGAAAACAGTTCTATCTGATGCGGAAATTCTGTATTCTCCGGTTTAATAAATCGGTAGTACTCTCTTTCGTCATTACTTTTTTCCCTTTGCTGATACTTGCCATCATTAATAAAATGCCAAAACTGTTTTACAAAATCATAACTAAGGGCTTCCACTACTAAAATAATATCTATATCCTTAGTGGCTCTCGGAGTAAAACCCGCTTCATCAATAATAATATCACAAGCAGTACCCCCAATAATCACGTAATTACCTGGATACTGCTCAAAATATTTTTTGAAAATGTCTAATCCTCTTACCATATAAATTTCTCTAAAATTTGTTCCAATGCCATTTCAATGCGTTCATCTCTGCTGTCCTTTACACTTAGGTATAAAGAAAGCGGATCTACAACAGCCCTGTCATTTGGCAATTCGTTCACTAAAGTCAATGGGTTATATTTCCACACCTCTAAACCATACCTTCCTTCATGTTCATTCGGGTTCACCAATGCATTGCTTTTTTGCAAACCATAAAAAACGGTTTTTTCAATAGCGAAATATTCCTGTCTGCTTGGGTTCAAATCGGTGTATTCAGGCAAGGCAGATGCATTGCTTTGCAACAGAAATAGGTCTTTAGGCCTTTCATCCACATACACCGTTTTAATAACAGGATTCACCAAAAGGTTTTGTTGATAGGCTATATTCCATAACTCATTCCTTTCATTTCGAAAACGAATGAATTTTTCTTTTTCCCCTTCTACGTCTATTAACTCATGGTATTTCAAATTGTCAATCGCATTTGTAATAGCCATTGGCGTATAACCTAATCTTTGAGCAATTTCTTTAAATGGATGTTCTTCCAGTTTCCATTGCTGGTTTCTATGGATGATGTGGTAAATCAGTAAAAACTGTGCAGACGGAAGTAATGTCTCATTTTTTTGCCTGGTCTTTGGGTGAATAAAGTTTTCCCTCAGGTCAATCAGCAAATCGGGCATGTAAAGTTGTTTCCCCTGTACTATAAAGTTGATGCCTTTTTCAATCAATCGTTTGCGGTTGAAGGCTTGTACGTTTTCCAAGATAATCACTACTTTTTGGTTAAGCAGGTTTTTTATTTGTTGTACCTGTTTTTCGGTTTGCTGAATACTTATTTCATCATCGTTTTTCAGCTCAGCCAAAATGATTTCCGTGTTGAATATATCTGTTCGGTACAGCCTGAATGTTTCGTGGATATACATAGGAAGCCTGTTCAAATGGCTTTTGGCTATGGGGGTTACAGTGGGCTGTATTCCCAGCGTTTCCTCAATATATGTTAGCGTTTTCCTCATTTTATTCTCCATAATAAATCTGTTTATGCTTGATAAAGCAATTAGCTTTATTGTGCAAATATAGGTTTATTATTTTGATTTTCAAACCTCTATCACTTTATCTGTTTCAAAAAGCTGATGTTCGTTTCGTTGCACATAACCTAATTGGTTGGTAATTAGTTTGGTATTTCCAATTGTGAACTCAGGGGTATTGTTATGGTGATGTCCATACACCCAGCAAGTAATATTGGATGATTCTATATGGTCATGTAATTCCACTGCAAAAGCCTCATTGAGCAAATCACCCTTGTATTGCTCAGGATAGTTGAGAAAAGTGGGGCAGTGATGGGTGAAAACGGCTATTTGTTTCTCTTTGTTTGTATCTACCTCATTTTGAATATACTTTAAACTCTCCGAATGCAGTTGGTTGTATTGCTCTGCCGAAAAGCGATAGCCTTTATGTTTGATTACATGAAAATCATTCAGGCTGCGTTCAATCTGCCATTGGTGGATTGGATTGATGTGACTCCAAAGGGTAGAGAAAACCAATTTTATGTTTTTATGCACCACCGAAGTATTGTTCACCAAAAACACATTGCTCCGAATGGCTTCATTTAGCACACCACTTTTTTCGGCAATATCAAAATGGTAATACTCATGATTACCAGGCAGCCAATAGGTGGTTTCAAAGTTATCTGCCACATACCTAAAAAAATCTTGATTCTTATCCGTCAACGCAAAAGGTACAATATCACCCGCCAATACCAATACATCACCCACCGGCTGCAAAGGGTGTTGTTTTAAGAATTCCTTGTTTACAGGAAATTCTAAATGAAGGTCGGAGGCATATTGGAGTTTGAGTGGCATATTTTATTAATTACACATTTTCTGCATAAAATTAGGTAATTACTGCCAAAATTACAGCATTTTATTAGCTGTTTTTCTGCTCAAATATAGCTTAAAAAAGTTGAGATTTCAAAGTTTTGAAAGTGTTAATATGTTGCTAAGGAGAAAAATTGCTGATAAAATGTAGTTGAACGAAGCCATGCTATGGGATTAGTATAGTTGGCGTTTTAACTTGATAGCTTGATTTGGAGGGGTTTTAAAAAAAATAATTGATGATTTATTCAAAATTTATTCAGGGTTAAAAAGTTTATAAAAAGTATAAACATAGTTATCCCACTAGGTTTATTATTTTAGTTTTATGACACATGACATGGTTTAATATGGTGTCTTTCCCTTGTTCTTCATCTTTTAAAATCGTGCGATAGCACACCTATTATCTCCTCGCCATATTTAGGGCGAAGGTGCCCGCAGGGCGGAGTGGGTGATAAATTATACTTTGTTATTTTAGGATTTTTTAAAGAGGAATTTTTATAAAAATAATTTATAAAAAAGTGTTATTTAAGGTGTCTTCTATGTGAAAAACCAAATGTTGCAGGTAATTTTTTTTAAATATTTAAAATTTATTTTTAGGTCATAATAATTCTTTTTAGTTCTTATTTATCTTAACAACAATCTTCAATAAATGGTCTAAATATATTAGCCACAAGTTTGCTTTTAATTAATTAAGATGGATAGCTGTAATCTGTCCCAAACTTGGTCAGTAAAACTGTAGCATACACCGTGTACAACAGACTATCCAAATAAGATTGTTAAGTATAAATTTTAACCTGTTAATATTTTGCTCTACTGTTAATTAAATGTGATGGGAGGGTTGAATTTATTTTTTTCATTCTGCCTTCACAAAACGAGGTAGGATGAAAAAAATAAGTGCGCGGGGATTATGCCGCAACTTTCAACTCCTGGTCATCTTTTAATAATTCATATCTAATTTTAGTAGCAATCTTTTTAGCTACTCTAATAATCGCTTTATTGCTACTCATTCTTTGCTTAAGTTCATTGTAATAGTGTAGTAATGTTGGTTCTTTACTCATACTTATCCAAGCAACTTCAACTAAAATTGATCTCAATCGTTTATTTGCCCTATTGGTAATTCCTCTTATTTTTTCGATATCCGCCGAACTATTTGTACTAGGGATTAATCCAGCAAAAGAATGAAATTTCTCATAGGTATTAAAACGTTTAATATCGCCAACTTCAGTTATTATTGTTATGCAAGAAATTAATCCAATTCCGTTTATTTTAATCAATTTATTGTATATTGATTCTAGTTCTTCGTTAGATTGTATTTCATTTCTAATTATCTTTAAAATTCTTAATTTTTGATTTCTTAAACGAAGAACATTTGCCATTAATTCATCTAAAGCAAACTTTAATTTAGGGCATAACTCTAAGCTATTTATCCATTTTATAAATTTATTACTCCAATGAGTATTAGGTTTTTTAAACTGTTCTTTGCAGATTTCGATACCATGACGAAATAAAAATGATTTCACTCTATTTTTACTTCTAGTTAAATCTTTGGTAACTGTATAATGTAATCGTTGTATTTCTCTTAAGGCAACAAAATCTTTGTCGGGCACATGAATACCATTTAAAACACCAGCTTTTAGCAAAATAGCTATTTTCCTAGCATCTCTTTTATCTTCTTTTTGAGCCCTTTCTTTATCACTTGTTGGAATATCTGCTGCATTTACCACAATGCAATTTATACCCTCCATTTCATTTAATGCATCGTGAATCCAAAATCCACAAAAACCAGCTTCATAAGCACATTCAAATTCAAAATCAGGCAATAAATTTTTTAGTGAAGTTTGTAATGCTTTAGGATAAGGATCACAACTAAATTCTTTTTTAAACTTTAATTCTCCTAAAACACATATTTTCCAATTGCTTTTGTGAACATCAATTCCTACAAATGCTTTTCCAATAAATTTTTTTTCATTAATTTTCATGTTAGTTAGATTTTATGTTTGCCTCTAAGTTATTAATTTTACTGTTCAATTTAGTTTCGACTTTACAGAAAATTGATGCTTAGAGGTTTGTTTTTACAAACATACAATCTGTCCCTCTTTATTTTTTTCTAATATTACCAACGTCAGTTTTTTGGTAAGCTTCTTGTTCAGCTAGCAACTTCTTTTCTTGCTCTAATTTTAGCTTACGTTCTTTCGCTTCTTTCTCCAATCTAAAATCAGTAGCGTTTTTTAATTTTTCTGCTTGCTTAAACTCATTACCCATTTGAGTAAATACTTTTTCGCATTGCGATTTTGAATGTGTTGCTGCGTAGTTAAATATAGCTAAGCCAAGAACAAAGTCATTTGCATCTTTACCTGCTGTCATTTGTTCATAAAATGCTTCATCTGTCATACTCATTTGGTATCCAGTTAGAATTTGAAACCATTTTTTTGATAGTTCCAATTGTTTTTTTTGATAAGGTGTTGGTTGTATATTTTGCGAATACACAGTGTAAAAGTTGAAGTTCAGAATTAGAACAATAATTATTGAAAATACTTTTTTATACATCTTACATTTTTTAAATTTCTACAAATTAGGTATTTCGGTTATTCCCTTTTTTTAAGGTGTCAACTCACCAATTCTTTCTAGTCAGTCTAATAACATTCAAGTTTCCACAAGGAGGCTCTTTTGTTTGCACTTTTTTGATTCTTTCTGGTTTCATAAGCTGCCGCATAACGGTTTGCGGCTTTGGTGCGCCACGAGGCGTGCGTTTTTTTTTTAAATACCTATAAAGGATGAAAAACCTTTACAACCAAATTTGTCGTTCGGGTTGAAGTGCTCCCGACACATGGCTAGGAAACAAATCATGTGAAGCTCGGGTGTTACGGTACTGTAAGCTGTATCAGTTAGGCTTCGTAACGCTAGTGGTATTGGTCAAGCTCCCAAAGATGCTGAAACCTGAAATGATGTTGGAAGAAACGATAAAATGCACAACGTCAGATACCCGGAGTAGGATGGTGTTGCGTGCAGTACAAGGGTAGCGCATGAACGTGGGATACCCTAACAACTTATGCGTTCGGATAAGGTTGAGGGAGTCGGATATGCCTATAGTAGTGATAATCCCCGAAAAGGTAAAAGCGGGAGTAGCGAAGGGGCATTACTATAAATAGTGTTTACAAAATGAAAACCAGTTAAAATGAGAAATAAGTATCAGCAACTAAACGGAGTAAATGAGCAAGCCGAACTCTTCAAACGTAAGAAAAAGGAAATGCCAGATGCAGAAAGGGTATTATCATTCCAATGTAAACTATATCAAAAAGCGAAACAGGAACGAGATTGTAAGTTTTATGTACTTTACGACAAAATGTTTTTGCCCCATATGTTAAGAGAGGCTTGGAAACAAGTTAAATCTAACGGCGGTTCATCAGGTGTGGATGGTGTTAGTATAACAGATGTGGAAAAATATGGCGTAAATGAATATTTATCCGAACTAGGAGAGAAACTAAGGAAACAAACCTATCAGCCAAAAGCAGTAAAAAGGGTTATGATACCCAAAGCCAATGGAGGGGAACGACCTTTAGGGATACCAACAGTAAAGGATAGAATAGCACAAACGGTATGTAAAATGATATTGGAACCAATATTTGAAGCAGATTTTGAGGATATATCCTATGGTTTTCGTCCAGAGCGAGGAGCAAAGGATGCTATAAAAACCATAAAAACAAATCTACAAATGGGAAAGGTAAATGTGCTAGATGCGGATATGAGCAAGTACTTTGATACGATACCTCATGATAAGTTAATGATAACGTTGAAACAACGAATATCAGACCCACGGATGCTAAAATTAATTATCAAATGGTTAAAAGCACCAATCTTCGAGGACAATCAGTTTAAGGGAGGAAAGCGCAATAAAGTAGGCACTCCACAAGGAGGAGTTATCTCGCCTTTATTGTCGAATATTTATCTCCACTTGTTAGATAGAATAGTGAATAATCCAAATAGTTTGTTTAGTAAATATGGTATCAAAATAGTGCGATATGCAGACGATTTTGTGTTAATGGGGGAAAAGATAAACCAACAAGCAATAGAAAAGCTAAAGGAGCTGATAAACCGAATGGGATTAACGATAAATGAATCTAAAACCCGATTGGTTGAAGCAAAACAAGAAGCTTTTCATTTTCTTGGATTTACAATGAGTTACGATAAGGATACCAAGGGCAGAAACATTCGATATTGGAATGTAACCCCTAGTAAAAAATCAGAACAAAAAATCCGAGATAAAGTTAAGGAATATCTAAAAAGCCACGGACACAGCAATGTTTACACGGTAACCAACGACTTAAATGCGATATTACGAGGGTGGTTAAACTACTTCGATATCCAGGGAGTTAGTTATCCAGCAATGAGTAAACGACGTTTACGCTACTATTTAAGTAACAGTATCTACCGCTACTACAATCGTAAGAGTCAAAGGAAATGCAGGCTTTACGGACAAAATGCCTATGAAACATTAGTTCAAAAATATGGATTAATCGACCCAACAAAGCATAGCCTTAACACACAACTGCGTGTAGCTAAATGAAGAAGTTTATAGGAAAGCCGTATGCGGGAAAACCGCACGTACGGATTGATGAGGGGGAGAAGTAGAAGAAATATGTCTTCCACTTTTCTCTACTCTACCGTTCGGGCGGGCATTTTAGCACAACATTCGATACGAAGAACCGAACTCAAATATACGCAATATGCGTTAAACGAAGCACGAAAACCCGCCTGACGCAAAACCGCTGTTAGCAGTTGTGCTTTTGCTAAGGATCAGAATATTATTATCTTTCCAATATCATTTTTGGTTAGTCCATTTGTTGAAATGTCCGTTAATGATAGTGATTTAAAGTTTCTTGAAATATAGTTCACACTTATTAAGTCAACTGCTTTTTGTAACATTTTTCCGTTTGCTCCTGTAACTTGTCCTATGAGTTCTACATTGTTTTTCTTTGCAAGTTTCACGAATTTACTCATCATCATTTTCATCAACCATTTCATAATTCCTGGCAAATTCACACCAGCTTTGTGCATAGTTGAAGTATCAACAAACTTTACAGAAACTACTTTTTTAGGTTGTAGTGCGATTGACTTTTTTAAAATGTCGTCACCAAGCACGTCAAAAACATAATCAACTTCTTTTACTTTCAATACATGCGAAAAGTCTTGTGTTTTGTAGTCGATAAATTGGTCAAGATCTGCTTTGTCCAAAACCGCTTTTTCCGATTGACTGCCTGTGCCAATTACAAAAAGTCCCATTTGTTTGGCTACTTGCAATGCCTGAAAACCTACACCACCGCCAACACCGTGAATGAGGATTTTTTCTCCCTTCTTTGCGTTTAGTTGTGTCAAACTATCATAGGCTGTAAGCAAAGGCAACGCAATTGTTCCTGCATCCTTAACTTCTATGTTGCTCGGAATTTTGGCACAGTAGTTTGCAGGAATGGTAATTTCCTCTGCCCAAGTTCCAATGTCGCTGAACAATCGGTAAAAAATAACTTTATCGCCCACTGAAAAATCTTTTGCATTTTCTCCAACTTCCAGCACAATACCAGTACCATCAATACCACCAATTTGTGGATTTTTGTATTTCAAGGAAGGAAAGCCCTTCATCAAATCCATATCTACTGGATTGATGCGACTTGATACCATTTTAACTTTTAATTCGCCTGATTGTGTTTTAGGACTTTCTATATTTTGAACTTTCATTGTAGAAAATTCTTTGCCTGCTTTGGTTCTTATGATTGCTTGCATAATTGTAATTTAATAATTTAACAAAAGTATTACCTTTGTCCAAATAATAATTGTAGTCAATAATTATGGTTATAGTCTAAAAATATAGACCAATGGAAAATAAAAGAAAAACAAAAGAATTCAACCCGAATAATTGCCCTGTTACACATTGTCTGAATAAAATAGGTGGCAAATGGAAGCCAGTCATTATTCATTTGATAGGAAAAGATTGTAATCGTTTTTCTATGTTACAAAAAGCAATTCCTGATATTAGTAAGCAAATGTTGGTTAACCAACTTCGTGAAATGGAAGAAGATAATATTTTAGAACGAATTATTTATGCAGAAATTCCGCCAAGAGTGGAATACAAAATTTCAAAATACGGTCAAACTTTGTTGCCAATTATTGATAGTATGTCGGATTGGGGATTGAAAGATTTAAAGAAGTCGAAAAGTAATACCAAGTGATTATTTTCTGTCGCTCGTTGCATTACTGCTAACGGTTGGCAGCTACCCGAAGGGCGGGACTTTTACCACAAAACTTGATTTGAAAAACTAATGTTTGATTAAACACAAAACTGTCTTTGGAACACGAAACCCCGCCTTTTGGGTAGGTGCTGTTAGCTGCTGGCGTTTTTATCAATAGTGTTTTCAACTCAAATATTTTCATCTGCATTAATTCATGAATTGTTTTTCAGAAAGTCTCCGTCTATGATAAGAAGTTTAACGCCATTTTGAGAAACTGAACGATGAGAGCTAAGTTCGTCTGAAACAACATAAGTTTCACCTTTTGTCAGCTTAATTTTCTCTCCGGTTTTCAGCTCGCTTATGAACTCTCCATCTAAGCAATGTACAATGTGTCCTTTTTGATGTAAGCTTCCCCAAAAATACGACCATTCAAAAATAGAATTTTTAAATTAAAAGTTTGTATTCCATAGGCGTTTTATTTTTAAGTGATTTATGAGGTCTGTTAAAATTATAGTCAATCATCCAATCGTTTGTAATTTCTCTTACCTCTTTTAATGATTTAAAAACATAAGCATTAAGAATATCTCTTCTAAAAGTTCCATTAAATCTTTCGATATAGGCATTTTGCGTAGGTTCTCCTGGTTGAATAAATATTAATTGGATCTTATTTTCTTTACACCACTGATCTAATTTATGGCTTATAAATTCAGGTCCATTATCCACTCTAATCATTTGAGGTAATCCTCTGGAAAAAGCTATTTTTTCAAGTGTTCTAATGACTCTAATTGTTGGTAAAGAAGAATCGGATTCAATACATAAAACTTCTCTATTAAAGTCGTCAATTACATTTAATAACCTAATTCTTCTACCATCCCAAAGTGAATCACTCATAAAATCAATGCTCCAAACTTGATTAATTTTTTCAGGTTGAAACAATTGTTGTTTAACTCTAGCAGGTAATCTTTTTCTAGTTCTTCTTCTAATATTTAACTTCATTTGTGTATAAATTCGATATAATTTTTTATGATTTACAATAATCTCTTTTTTTCTAATTCGATGAAAAGATTGCCAAAATCCTATAGAAACATGTTTTTGAACCAAATCAGTGAGTAATTGGATAAAAATATCATCTTGCTTAACAATAGGAATATAGTTAAAAGTAGTTCTTGGAAGCCCAATGGTTTTACACGCCTTACGCTCACTGATAGGATAATTTTCTACCAAATGAGTGATTACTTCCTTTTTTTCTTCAGGCGTTAAAACTTTTTTTCGATAACATCTTTTAAAGCTTCGTTCATGATTGCTAATTCGGCATACATTTTTTTTAGTTTAGAATTTTCTGATTCTAATTCTTTTAAACGCTTTAACTCATTAACTTCCATTCCCGAATACTTGGTTTTCCATCGATAAAAGGTTTTATCTGATATTCCATTCTCACGGGCAATATCAGATACTTTAACACCTTGCTCATGCTGTTTTAGCATAGCTATTATTTGACTTTCTGTAAATGTGCTTCTTTTCATAAAATAAAAAATTTAAAATTAATAATTCTTACTGAACGCGCTCCTACGTCGCTTGTCGAATTCTATTTTTAAATGGTCTATTTTTGGGGAAGCTTACATTGACACCAATGGTCTGCCAAATATTCGCTTGAATATTCTACTAATCTAATTCTAAGTCCATCAAATTGAATTGTCTGCCAAAATGCTACTCCGATTTCTCCTTTATATTCAACTTTTTCAATTGAAGTCCAGTCTATGGTCTGAAATGGTATATTACTCATAATTGCGTTTTGTTACTTTTGTTTGTGTTTCGTTACGCTTGCAGCTAACGGTTTGCAGCTACACGCAGGCAGGGATTTTTAGCACTAAACTTCCTACGAAGAACTGAACTTTAAATTTAGCACTTTCCTGTCATACGAAGCACGAAACCCCTGCTTGCTTGTAGGTGCTGTTATAGCCAGTGGTTCTTGTCGTCTGTCCTTGTAAACCATTGTGATTGTTGAGATTCAGTGTCAGTGTCATTGTCTGTTGGGTTGTGCGTTGCGTTTTTTATTTTTTTGAAGGGTCGGTAAATTTTTTAAAACAATTTTGTCTTGCGTTGGCTTTGCAAGCTCTTTGACAAAGCTTTGGTCTGCGTGTTGGCTTTGTGGGGCTTTGGCAATGTGCTTGCAAATTGGGTAGCAATTAATAATTTAATGTCAGTCCAACTCCAAATCCCATA
>JACCEB011847185.1_pt1 | contig 11560 bp, 13 predicted proteins | sample 7454761 | NCBI WGS metagenome assembly JACCEB01 (sample SAMN15323454, study PRJNA562643) | freshwater metagenome | isolation source: river surface water | place: USA:Blue River Watershed | collected 2017-08-18 | reverse complement strand
CTGCTCACTGATCTTCTTGGTGGCATACATCACAGTCGTGTGGTCTCTGTTCCCGAAGTACATCCCGATTTTGGGCAAGGACAAGTCGGTTAGCTCCCGGCAAATGTGCATGGCAATCTGGCGAGCTAGGGCAACCGCCTGTTGGCGGCCGCTGCCCGTGATGTCGTCCGGGCTGAGCTTGTAGTACTCAGCGGTGGCTGTGATTATGGCCATCGGCGAGACATTGCTATCCCCGGCAAAGGACAGGGTGTCTTTCAAGACCACTTGGACCAGGTCCATATCGATCGGCTGGCGGTTGAGGTTTGCAAAGGCGGTCACGCGAATCAGGGTTCCCTCAAGCTCGCGAATGTTTGATGAGATTCGAGCGGCCATGTATTCGATTACTTCGTCCGGGACCTGAATTCTTTCCTGAGCCGCCTTCTTTCTCAAGATAGCAACACGGGTTTCAAACTCTGGAGCCTGAATGTCTGTAATCAATCCCCACTCAAAACGCGAAAGCATTCTTTCTTCAAAACCCGCCAGTTGTTTTGGTCGAAGATCAGAGGTGATAACAACTTGTTTGTTGTGATCATGAAGAGTGTTGAATGTGTGGAAGAACGCTTCCTGGGTCTGATCTTTTCCTTGCAAAAACTGAATGTCATCGACTAGCAAAATATCTACATCGCGATATTGCGCTTGGAATTCAGCGGTCTTATTGTTCTGAATTGCATTGATGAAATCGTTTGTAAATTCCTCGGACGAAACGTACCGAACCTTGAGTCTTGGCTTTAGGTGAAGAGCGTAGTGGCCGATTGCGTGCAGCAAGTGTGTCTTACCAAGACCGCTCGAACCATAGATAAATAGCGGGTTGTAAGCCTCAGCGGGCGCCTCTGCAACTGCGAATGCAGCAGCGTGTGCAAACCTGTTTGAACCACCTGTAACAAAACTGTCGAAAGAATATTTTGGATTTAATCCGGATGCATTAACTGCAGTTAATACTGGACCAGTTGCAGGATCAACATCTTCCCACTTAACTTCTGGTTCTTGCACAACATCAACTTTGATTGCAGTTTGCAAATCTTCATTTGTGATTGCAACGAAAGAAGTTGGTCCACCGATTTCTGAAAGCTCCGAGAGCGCTTGAAGAATTTGATCGCGCAATCTTCCTTGCAACATCGAACGTGTAACTTCGTTCGGAACTTCGATGTAAAGAGTGTCATCCAAAACACCCTTCGGCACTGCGAGATCAAGATGGCCTTTTAGGTGTGGGGTGACCACAGGATCCGAGGCGACTTTGGCCACAAGCCCCTTCCAGGAGCTCGCCAGAGCTGCATCCGCCATCAGAATCCCTTTCTAGGGTTATCCACAGAGTTTTACACAGGGGCATAACCCTGTGGATAGGGTTTAGAGTTTTGTGGAAAACTTGGTGGAAAAGTAGCCCACATTTTTGACTGGGTAATTCAATACCCCTAGCCTCCAGATATCAAATCGGGACGGCGTGTCGGCCCTGTAAATCAAGGGTTTTTGGACCAAATTCCACCTTGACTTGGGCGCCTAGACCGCGTAAATTGTTCAGGTTGTCTAGGGCATATGCCCGTAAGTTTCAGGAGATCGAAGTGACCAAGCGCACTTTTCAGCCTAACAACCGCCGCCGGGCCAAGACCCACGGCTTCCGTGCTCGCATGAAGACCCGTGCCGGTCGAGCCATTTTGGCTGCCCGCCGCCGTAAGGGCCGCGTCGAGCTCAGCGCCTAGGGGCAGTTTTGCTCCCCCGCGTAAATCGCTTGCGTTCAAGCGATGAAATTCGCGAAATTGTGAATAAAGGCAGGCGAATTAGCTCAAAATTGGCTACTTTGCACTACCTACCAGCCGAAACCAACCGTTTCGCCATAGTTGTCTCCAAGGCTGTTGGGGGTGCGGTGGTGAGAAACCAGGTAAAACGCCGAATTAGAGCCGTTTTATCAGGCCAAACCACCCACTCCCCAGCCATTTCAGGCGTTGTTCGAGTAAGGCCAGGGGCCGATCGGATGAGTTATCAACAGGTAGATGCTGAACTTGTGGAAATCTTGGGGCAAATCCGGTGAAGTTTCTGATAAGTATCTGGTTGCTACCTCGAAACATTCTGATAGCCCCGATCCTGCTGTGGAGAAAATTTATCTCTCCTCTTTATGGGAATGTTTGCCGATATCACCCGAGTTGCTCAACTTATGGTCTGGCTGCCATTCAAAGATTTGGAGTCATCAGGGGAGTGCCAATGACTACGTGGCGAATTATTCGTTGCAATCCATTTTCTAGTGGCGGGGTTGATGATGTTCCAAATAGCCCAAGACCGATTGCAATCAGCACACTAGGATTTGTAAGTCCTGACTTATCAAAACGAGGTAATTAGTGGATCTGTTATGGCCAATTAAGTGGCTCATCGAATTTATTTTGGTGACCTTCCACAACCTATTTGTCGCCATCGGTTTAGGCAACGAGACGGGCATCAGCTGGGTGCTGTCAATTGTTGCCATGGTGCTGGTGGTTCGAGCGGCCCTTATCCCAATCTTTGTTCGTCAGATAAAGAGCCAGCGAAACATGATGCTTGCTCAGCCGGAGCTTCTAAAACTTCAGAAGAAATACAAGGGCAAGACAGATCGTGAATCACGTGAGCGAATGGCTCGCGAGCAAATGGACCTCTACAAGAGAACCGGCTCGAACCCATTTAGCTCCTGCCTCCCACTGCTTCTGCAGGCACCAATCTTCATGGGTCTGTTCTTCACTTTGAACGATGCCCAGGCCAACAAAAAAGGTGTCGGTCCACTAACTGCCGAGCTAGCGGCCAACTTCTCCCAGGCCCAGCTCTGGGGAGCCAAGCTCTCCGACACCTTCTTCGGAAGCCCTGAACTAAACGTCAAAATCATCGCCGGAGTCATGATTGTGCTGATGTCTGCCAGCCAGTTCATTACTCAGAAGCAGATCATGGCGAAGAACCAAAACCCAGAGGTTATGAACAGCCAGTTCATGCAGACCCAGAAGCTACTGCTTTATGTGCTTCCACTAGTCTTCCTGGTCTCCGGTCTAACCTTCCCGCTGGGAGTAATGACCTACTGGCTAATCTCCAACTTCTGGACCATGGGCCAGCAGTTCCTGGTGATCAGGAACATGCCTCAACCTGGCTCCCCCGCCTTCCATGCCAGACAAGAAAGACTTCGCAAGAAGGGCAAGCTGGTTGAATCAGAACCAACCCCCGCGGCATCCGATGATGCCGAAGAGGACAAGGGAGAAACCTCCCCTCAGCGCCAGCAGCCAGTAAGTAAGAATCGTGCCAAGAAAAAGAAGAAGAAATGACCGAAGAAAACCTGCTTGAAAAAGAGGGGGAAGTCGCAGCCGACTTCCTCGAGGAGTTCCTGGACGCCGCTGACCTAGATGGCGACCTAGAGATTGAGTTTCGTAACGACCGCGTCTACCTAACCGTAGCTAGCGAAGGGGAATCCAACCTGGGTAAGGTTGCCGATCCCGAAGTCGCCCAGGCCATCCAAGAGATCACTCGGCTGGCGGTTCAGAACAAAACCGGCGAGCCAAGCAGACTCATCTTGGACATTGGTGGATCCCGAGAAGCCAAGACCGAACAGCTAAGGAAGCTGGTGGAGAGAGTCGTTAAGAAGGTTAACGAAACCGACAAACCAGAACACCTCAAGCCAATGAGCTCTTATGACCGCAAGCTAGTCCACGACATGGTGGCAGAAGCGGGGCTGGTCTCAGAGTCTGAGGGCCAAGGGCGTGACCGCCACATCGTCGTCAGCAAGCCTTAATGTTTCACGTGAAACATGCCAAGTGACTTTCAAGCTGAATTAGAAAAAGAACCCCAGTATGCCGCCGAGCTATTTGGCGAACAAATAGATCTTGCTAGAAGGTTCACGCAACGCCTAGCCAAAGATTCCGAGACCTTTGGCCTACTCGGACCAAGAGAACTATCCAAGATCTGGTCCCGGCACGTCATCAACTCAGGCTTATTGGCCGAGCTGATTCCCGACGGCAGCAGCGCCGTCGATGTTGGATCAGGAGCAGGATTGCCCGGAATCCCGATGGCAATTGCTCAACCCAAGGCACACTTCACTTTGGTCGAGCCGATGGAGCGCAGGGCCAACTGGCTCAAAGCAGTGGTCTCGGATCTTCAAATGCCGAATGTCGAGGTGGTAAGGGCTAGAGCCGAAGAGGTAAAAAAGTCCAATTTTGACTTTGCCACGGCTCGGGCCGTGGCCCCGCTAGACAAGCTGATGAAACTGATGTCTCCCCTGATCAGCGACTCCACCAGGGGCACCGTGATCGCCATGAAAGGCTCCAGGGCAGAGCAGGAAATCGAGGAGGCTAGCAAGATTTTGGCCAAATTTGGCTATTCGACCCCTGAGGTCCTAATCTTGGGTTCCGGAAAAGCCCCCGAAACAGCAACGGTTGTTCGCACTTTCCTGAAATGATAGAAAACAGGAATCACCCCGCCGACGAGCCCGCCCTCACCAAGCCAACCGTCGTCTCCGGCATGGGCTATCCCAACAATCGGGAGGAAGTCAGCCCGACTCCAATTGGCTGGCAGGGGCTAAATAACGAGAATTTGACGAATGTTTCACGTGAAACATTGGGGGATTCAGATGACGATTGAGCAGGGTGCCACCCCTATCCTTCACGAGCTCAAAGTCAACAGCGAGCGGGCCAAGAGGGTGGCGGCAGCGGTTTTGACCCCACCAGCCAAGACCCGAATCATCACCATCTCTAACCAAAAGGGCGGGGTCGGAAAAACCACTACCGCTGTCAACCTAGCCACCGCCCTTGCCCAAAAGGGCATGCGGGTATTGGTAATTGACCTGGATCCCCAAGGAAATGCCTCCACGGCCCTAGGGGTTGCCCATAACGCCGGAACCCCGTCGAGCTACGAGGTCATGGTGGGGGAGATTTCAATGGCCCAAGCTGTAGTGGGCTCCTCCGAGCACCCCAACATTCAGTGCCTTCCCGCCACGATTGACCTGGCGGGAGCCGAAATTGACCTCGTTAATACGGTTAACAGAGAGCGAATCTTGGCGGAGGCTCTGAATAAGTACCTTCTGAGCCACCCCCAGGACTACGTCTTTATTGATTCACCACCATCACTGGGTCTATTGACTGTTAATGCCCTGGTGGCCGCGACCGAGGTAATGGTTCCGATCCAGTGCGAGTATTACGCCCTGGAAGGCGTGACGCAGCTGATTTCGAACATTGAAAGAATCAAGCAAGCTCTTAACCCATCGCTGGTCATAAGCTCAATTCTTCTAACGATGTTTGATAGCAGAACCAAATTAAGCTCTGATGTTGCCCATGAAGTTAGAAACTTTTTCCCCAAGCAAACTTTGCAATCAGTAATTCCAAGATCGGTTCGAATTTCTGAAGCACCAAGCTTTGGACAAACTGCCATCAAATACGACGCAAAAAACGCAGGGTCACTTGCCTATCAAGAAGCAGCAATCGAACTAGCACAGCGAGGAGTCTAGAAATGTCAGACGACAAAAAACGTGGCGGCCTTGGTCGAGGAATCGGATCACTAATTCCCGGTGGTCAGCGAGATGCAGTTGACGTTTTCTTTTCCTCTGACTCGGCAGGCATGGTCGCAGTTCCTGGCGCAAAGCTTGCATATTTGGAACTCAGTCGCATAACTCCTAATTCAAAGCAGCCAAGAAAAGTTTTCGAGGAAGAAGCATTCGCAGAGCTCGTTCACTCAATCAAAGAGTTTGGCGTGCTGCAGCCGATTGTTGTTAGACCAAGCGGCGACAACTTCGAATTGATTATGGGTGAGCGCCGACTGCGCGCATCGAAAGAGGCAGGCCTAACCGCAATCCCTGCTGTCATTCGCGACACTACCGATGACAACATGTTGCGCGATGCTCTGCTGGAAAACCTACACAGAGCAGACCTAAATCCAATTGAAGAAGCAAGTGCCTACAAGCAACTGCTCGAGGACTTTGGAATCACCCAGGACCAACTGGCTGATCGACTAGGTCGCTCTCGTCCACAGATCACCAACACAATGCGACTTCTGAGATTGCCGCTGGATGTTCAGTCCAAGTTGGTTGGCGGTGCATTATCCGCCGGTCACGCTAGAGCACTACTAGCTGCGGCCGATGATGAAACAATGCGCGAGCTAGCAGGCCGAGTAATTCGCGAGGGACTTTCGGTTCGTGGCCTGGAAGAGCTGATCGCATCGGGTGGCGTAAAAACCAAGAAGCCAAAAATTAAACCCGGCACCAAAACTGAAATGCTGTCTGAGCTCGCAGAACAACTTTCTGATTACCTGAACACCAGAGTAAAGATTTCTATTGGTCGCAAGAAGGGCCAGATCACAATTGAGTTTGGATCGGTTGCAGACCTCAGAAGAATCGCTGACGAGATTCAGAAAAAGTAATTAGCGCGAGCGCTCAATCGCCTTGGCGAGTCTTTGAATTCCAACCTTGACATTGTCAGCAGTTGGGTGCGAGAAGCAAACTCGAATAAATTCTTTCCCTCTGCCATCACCATAAAAGGCGGTGCCCGGCGTGTAGGCAACGAGCTCTTCAACGGCTATCGGCAGCATCTTCTTTCCATCAATTCCGCTAGGCAAGCTCACCCATAAAAAGAATCCACCCGCTGGCTTAGTTGTTTCAACATCTGGCAGATATTCGTTTAGTGCCCAGATCGCAGCATCGCGCTTGGTTTTATAAAGACCTCGGTAATCAGCAATTTGTTTTTGCCAATCACAAATAGATAGGTATTCAGAAATCAACATCTGAGCAAAGGTCGCAGGAGACAAAATTGCTGATTCGTTAGCGAGGATTAGTTTCTCTCTGATGGCAGGTGGCGCAAGAACGTAACCAACCCTCAGGCCGGGGGAGAGAATCTTTGAGAACGATCCTAGGTAAACAACGCTGTCAGCATCCCTAGCCCGCAGAGCCTTTGGTGGAGCACCATCGAAGTAGAGCAGACCATAGGGATTGTCTTCAACAATCAAAATCCCACGCTCTTTACAAACCGCAATTAACTTGTCTCTGCGCTCTTCTGACAAAGTAACGCCAGAGGGATTGGCAAAGTTTGGAACCAAATAAAGCAGCTTTACTTTTTTGCCATCGGCAATCAAGCGATCCGCTGCTTCCGCCACCGCTTCTGGTGAGATGCCATCACTATCGGTGTAGACGTGTTCGATATGGGCTTCTTTGTGTCTGAAAATCCCAACCGCGCCAACGTAGCTTGGCGACTCGACCAAAGCAACATCGCCCTGGTCTAAAAACAAATCGGCAATAAGTTCAAGTGCGTGCTGGCTACCGGTGGTAATCATTAGATTCTCGACCGAACCTGCAATTCCCTCCAGCGCCATTATTTCTAGAATTTGCTCTCTGAGCTTGGCATCGCCTTGACCTGGACCATACTGCAAGGCAAACTGCGAGCGGTTTTTCATCAGTGAGTCAAATGCAGTTCTAATCAGCTCGTTATCGAGTGCAGAAACATCCGGCATTCCACCAGCCAGGGAGACAACCTCGGGTCTAGAGACAGTGGCAAATAGCGCGCGAACTTCACTCACCGAGAGATTCTCGGCTCGCTGGGCGTAGGCATCTTTGAAAAGATCGAAACCTTGCTCCAGGCGCGACTGAGCCATTTGCGCTCCTTTGGGTTTAGCCCAGAGTCTAGCTCTTGTTTAGGTTTCTAGCTCAGAAACTCGGCAAGCTCAGAAACAAGCGCTGCCTTTGGTCTTGCACCAACCAGCTGCTTGACCATTTCACCGTTTTTGAAAATACCCAGTAGTGGAATTCCGGTGACGTTGTATTTCTCAGCGAGGTCTGGCTCAAAGTCCACATTCACCTTCGCTACGACGATCTTGTCTCGGTACTCTTCGGCAAGCTCTGCCAGGACTGGGGAAATCATGCGGCACGGACCACACCACTCAGCCCAGAAATCAACGATTACTGGCTTGTCACTTTTCAAGACATCCGCTTCGAACTTTTCGCTTGTGGTGTCGATTGGCATAACTACTCCTATTTCGAACTTAGGTAGTGCTCGGCATCTAGTGCCGCTACACAGCCTGAGCCAGCTGCCGTAATCGCCTGTCGATAGGTTGGGTCGATCACATCGCCACAGGCAAAAACCCCTGGTAGTGAGGTCTTGGAGGACCTTCCCTCAACCTTGATAAAGCGCTCCGGTGTTAGCTCTACCTGATTCTCAACCAGCCAGACCCGCGGGTCATTTCCGATTGCAATAAATAAGCCATCCAGCTCGAGATCCCGCTTGGCTCCGGTCTGGGTGTCCTGCAGGACAACGCCGGTTAGTTTGGCGTCGCCCTTGAGCTCGGCCACCCCAGCGTTCCAGATGAACTCAATCTTGGGGTTATCAAAGCTTCTTTGCTGCATGATCTTCGAAGCCTTTAGGCTGTCGCGGCGGTGAATCACATAGACCTTCGAGGCAAACTTGGTTAGGAAGTTAGCCTCCTCCATTGCAGAGTCGCCACCGCCAACCACTGCAATCGTTTTGTCGCGGAAGAAGAAACCATCGCAGGTTGCACACCAGCTGACGCCGTGACCAGAGAGCTCTTTTTCCTTGGGGAGCCCAAGCTCTCGGTAGGCGGCGCCAGTTGCCAAAATCACAGCCTTGGCCTCAAACTCCTGACCACCACCTGTTTTTACCTTCTTTATCTCGCCCTTGAGGTCAACCTCAACAACGTCATCGAAGAGTATTTCTGTGCCAAAGCGCTCAGCCTGCGCTTGGAAGTTAGCCATCAGATCTGGACCCATCAGGCCATCTGGAAAGCCTGGGAAGTTTTCAACCTCGGTGGTCTTCATCAGCTCGCCACCTGGCTCAACCGAGGAGGCAATCATCAGCGGCTTGAGCTGCGCCCTAGCGGCATAGATGGCGGCGGTGTAGCCGGCAGGGCCGGAACCGATGATGATGACTTCTCGCATTTTTATCCTCTAATGACCACAACATAGATGGCCATCTATTTATTTCAGCCAGCCTAGCTGGCTCTGCGGCCTAATCTATCGCGAAGTGCCCGAGTCAACTCGTTGAGCTCGGCAGCTCTGAGCAAAACCAACATCAGCAAATAGGTGATGCCGCTGAGTGATCCAACCAGCAGTGACACCAAGACCGATGGACCGATTCCACTGAGTGCGTATGAGTTTTCGCCAACTCCACCCAGCATCCAAACGAATCCAACCGCTACCGCAGTTGCCGGAACAGCTGCCACCAAAAACTTCCAGGTGGACTTGCTGATTCCATAGCCGGTTAGCCCACCAATCTTTTTTCTAAGCAGCGAGTAAGCGACTATCCCCTGCACCGAAACAGAGAGAGCCGTCAGCAATGCAATTGAAACAACCAACAATTGCTTTGGCATAACAAAGCCGAGCGTGATAGAACCGATGATGTGAATTCCAATTTGAATTGAAGTAAATATAAAAGGAGTGCGAGTGTCCTCTAGTGCAAAGAAAGCTCTTTGCATCATGTAAACAAAACTAAACGGCAAAAGCCCAAACATGAACGCCGCAATCACATTGCCCAGCGCAACCGCCGATGAATACTCAGACGCAAACACTCGAGCAATCGGATAGCTCAGGACTACCAGCAAAACGGTTGCAATCACGCTCACCATTGCAATTACCCGCAGCGCAGTGGTTAGGTCAACCTTAAACTTTTCCATTTCACCCGCCTGGTGATGCTCGCTCATCCTGGTGAAGTAGGCGGTTGCAATCGAAACTGTCACAACAGAGTGCGGCAGCATAAAAATCAGCCAAGCAATTGCCGCGGCCGCAACAGACGCAACCGCCTCACCACTGCCGCGATCAACCGCTGCGGTTGATGCAACTGCGGTTTGCACAATTCCACCAACTTGCGTCACTAAAACCATTGCGAGCGACCAAGATGCAGCTTTTAGTGCTGGCCTGAGACCAAAGCCGCGGAATTGGAAATTCAAATTCAACTTAAGTCCAATTCTTCGCCAGCTCACTAAAAGGATTAGCGCCTGCGCTGCAACACCGGCGGTAGCGGAGCCGGCCAGTAGAGCAATCTGATCAGCGCCCCACTGAGTGATCGGCCTTGCTCCATTTGGGTCAGCAGCAAAAATGAATATGAATAGTGCAAGCCCAAGCAGCGAAACAACATTGTTTAGTACTGGCGCCCACATGAAAGGCCCGAAAGCTTTTCTGGAATTAAGCACCTCCCCAAGAATTGAGTAGAGACCATAGAAAAACAGCTGCGGCAGACACCAGTAGGCAAAGGCGGTGGCTAGAGCCAGCTGCTGCTCGCTCCAACCGGACGTGTAGATGCGCACCAACACTGGTGCCGCGATGGTGAACAATACGGTCACCGATAAAAAGACCGTAATGGCTAGCGTGACAAAGCGATCAACGTATCCCTTACCACCATCGCTATTGCTGCGTGCCTTCACCAGCTGCGGCACCATTACCGCATTCAAAACACCGCCAACAATAATTGCGTAGACGCTGTTTGGTAATTGATTTGCAACACCAAATGCGTCAGCAGCATCGGTAGTAACACCGATTGCAACCGCCAACAAAACAGCTCTGGCAAAACCTAAGATGCGAGAAACGATGGTTCCGCTCGCCATAATCACAGAGGAGCGAGTTACTGAAGGATTATTCTCAGTCAATGCTTCTCCGTCTCAGCTTCAATGTTGTTCTGGCAATACCAACTATCACCAGGGCAAACATCAATACTCCAAATGCCACAAGTAAAAATAGCTCTACGTCATAGTTGACATTGATGGTTATCAGCTGATCTTGTGAAACTTTTTCTCCACCCACCTCTAGCCACACCCGCAGCTGGACGGGGCCATTGGCGATTGCCCGCACCGGCACCTCCGCAATCTGCGTGCTCTGAGCGGGCAGTAAGACCGTGACATCCTCTAACACCTCTAATCGGAAACTGGTGCTTTCCGCTCTGAGCACCACCTCAACGGGCACCAGATCCGGATTAGAAACAGTTATGGGAATGCGAGCGTCTCGGGCCACCAAATTAATTTGTGATCCAGGAACGATTTCAGGTGCGGCGCTCGCGGGAAGGGGAATAAGTAGCAAAGCGAGAATGAGAGCTAATTTCTTCATGGCATCATGTCCACAGCTCGCATTGCGACCTTGCGCTCATTCTCGTGAGCCAAAACTTCTTCCAACTTGCTAATTGGAAACCAGGCGGCTTTCAATACTTCACCCTCGGGATCCTTCTCATGGGTGAGATTTCCACCAATTTGCCTCATTAGAAAGTGGTGAACAGTCTTTTTGATTCGAACCGGACCCAATCTAAACGAATAGCTGATCTCACCAATCTTCTTGATGATTTGAGCTTCAATGCCGGTTTCCTCCTGCACCTCGCGCAGGGCGGTTTGTTGCAGGTCCTCACCTTTTTCCTGGTGACCCTTTGGGATCACCCAGTCCTCACCGCCGCCGCGGTTGCGATGGCTAATCAGAGCAACCAAGGAAGGGTCATCCGCTGAGATCACTAGTCCGCCAGCGGAAATCTCAGTTTGGGTTCTGATTCGAACCGGAGTCATACCCCAACTCTACTTGGGGGCCTATGGCAAGCTAATCCCATGCAAGAGGTGG
>JACCEB011548074.1_pt1 | contig 11560 bp, 8 predicted proteins | sample 7454761 | NCBI WGS metagenome assembly JACCEB01 (sample SAMN15323454, study PRJNA562643) | freshwater metagenome | isolation source: river surface water | place: USA:Blue River Watershed | collected 2017-08-18 | reverse complement strand
TCTTTATACAACCAATCGCGAGCATCCTTGAGATGGGAAGCAAACTCCTGCATGTTTTGAAACTCATTGGAGATATAACGCTGCAAGGTCTTACTGTAGCGCGCCATAATCTCGTAGCGATTAGCAATAATAGCTTCCAAGGTCTGATCATCAGCAGGTCGAACCTCAGCAAGCACAGGCTTAGGCGGAACCTTCTTGACCTTAGCTAAACCAAGTGCGCTGAGAGCGCAGATGTATGCCCAGCCAATATCAAATTCGTACCACTTGTTTGATAGCTTTGCGCTGGTGGCATAGGTATGGTGATTGTTATGTAACTCTTCACCGCCAATCAAAATTCCCCAAGGAACAATGTTAGTAGAGGCATCTTCGCAATCATAATTTCGATATCCCCAGAAATGACCAATTCCATTGATGACGCCTGCAGCAGTGATCGGGATCCAAAGCATTTGGACAGCCCAAACAGTTGCGCCAATACCGCCAAAGAGAAAGACATCAATAATTAGCATGAGTCCCACACCTTGCCATGAAAACTTGGAATAGATATTGCGCTCAAGCCAATCATCCGGAGTGCCATGACCAAACTTGTCTAAAGTCTCTTGCTTGGCAGCCTCAATTTTATAAAGTTCGGCTCCACGCAATAGGACAGCATCAATACCCAAAATTTGCGGGCTATGTGGATCATCTTTGGACTCACATTTCGCGTGATGTTTGCGGTGAACAGAAGCCCATTCCTTGGTCACCATTCCAGTAGTCAACCAGAGCCAAAACCGGAAGAAATGAGCAGGCAGAGGATGCAAATCCAAGGCTCGATGGGCTTGGCAACGATGTAAAAAGATCGTCACGCTGGCGATGGTAATGTGGGTCATGACCAAAGTAAAAATTACGATCTTCCACCAAGCCCAGTCCAAATAGCCATTGGCTAGCCATTGCACTAATGCATCATGAAACGTTGACATTGCGCTAAATTCCAAACAAGTTCTCCCTCAAAGGAATTGGGGCAAGGACAGCCCACATAACCCGCTATTTTAAGGCTTTCGCTGAAATACTGCCCCAAAAAATCCATCGGTTCCATGAAGATGGGGCCATAGTTGCCACCAGGGCTTGGTATTGCTGGTCCCCAAGGGTATTCCATCATGTAAAAAATTTTCTCCGAGGGCAGCTGCTGCTGGCAAAACCTCAAATTCTGGGTGTTTTTCTAAAAATAATTCTGCAAGTGCTTGATTTTCTTGATCTAGAAGACTACAGCTTGCATAGACTAGGCGCCCACCTGGTTTTACAAGACGGCTCGCTGATTCCAAAATTGACAGCTGAGTTTGGCCAAATTTAGCAATTTCTTCAGGAGTTTGGCGCCACTTCAGGTCTGGATTGCGTCGAATCGTTCCTAAGCCGCTGCAAGGAGCGTCCACCAAGACCCGATCAATTTTGCCGGCAAGCCGCTTTATTTTTGGATCCTTTTCACTATCAATCCAAACAGGATGCACATTAGATAAGCCGCTACGAGCTAAACGTGGTTTTAAATTTGCAAGTCGACGCTCAGACGTATCAAACGCATAAAGTCTGCCAGTACTGCGCATCATCGCGCCCAACGCGAGTGTTTTACCCCCGGCGCCTGCACAAAAATCAACCACCATCTCACCGCGTTTTGGAGCAAGTAAATGGCACAGAATTTGACTACCCTCATCCTGCACTTCAAAGAGGCCCTCTTTAAACCAACTTGAGGTTTGCAAGGCAGGTTTTCCAAAAATACGAATGCCGTCTGATGAATATGGGGTTGGAATAGCTTCAAAGCGATTTGTGCTCGCATTCATTTGGGCAAGTAAGTCATCACGACTAATTTTGAGAGAATTTGCACGCAAATCGAGTGGGGCTGGTTTCATTAGCGCCTCCGCCAACTGCGCACACTGTTCTTGTCCAAGAGATTGGCTTAATGCATTCCACAACCATTGGGGTAGATTATTTTTAATGATCGGGGCAAGCGCATGACGATCAACCTGGCCATAGCGTTGCAACCACTCAAACTCATTGGTCTGCAAGACAAAGGCAAGGTCAGCAAGGGCACTTTCTAAACGATTACCTGAGCCAAGCCCACCCTCGGATAACGCTGAAGCCAAGCCTAACAAAGCTAAGCGGCGGGCCTGTGGTCCACTACCGCTCGCTGCAAACTGCGAGAACTCATTTTTACGTCTCAATACTGCAAAGGCAGCCTCTGCAATCAAAGCACGGTCTCGATTACCTAATTTTGGATTAGCCCGAAAGTAACGACTAACAACGCGATCCGCGGGTTGATTAAACAGCAGCAACTCTGGAATGATGTGCTCTAAATGAAAGGCATGTTGAGGCAGAGCTTTGGCATGTGAATAATTTTTTTGTCCTTGAGGGTTAATAGGCTCGTTTACTTTCGCGTTCTTAGGCTTTGCGTATCTCTTTTCTCCGGCAATGCGCTTAGAGCTCCCATAGGATGAGGTTGACTTTTTTGAAGTATTTTTCATGCGAATGAGATGTACTGCGATTCAGGTGGATAGACATGCACAGTATTTCCCTTAATTTGTAAACGTTTGTTAATAAACCACTCGACTGCCAAAGGGTAAATGTAATGCTCCATTTTTAATACACGTGCTGCCAAACTATTAGCATCATCACCGGGCAAAACCGGCACCTCACCTTGACAAATAATGGGACCCTCATCTACTCCTGCGTTAACGAAATGCACGGTTGCACCATGAATGGAATCGCCGGCTTCCAGAACCCTCTCATGGGTATGTAAACCTGGATAACGGGGTAATAAAGAGGGGTGAATATTGATCATGCGGCCCTCATAGTGCTTAATAAATGCAGGGGTGAGGATCCGCATAAAGCCGGCTAAAACCAATAAATCAGCCCCTAAGCGATCAATTTCCTGCATCAGAACCTGATCAAAAGCCTCTCGACTCACAAAATCACGGTGATTAACAACCTGGGTAGTAATGCCCTGCAGCCTAGCAAACTCAAGGCCTTTTGCCTCTGGGTTATTGCTAATAACCCCTGTAAATTGCACATCCCATGACTTTTCTTTTGCGGTCTTAACGATTGCCTCTAAATTAGAGCCTCGCCCAGAAATTAAGGAAACGATTGAATGCATGACCAACAATATAATTCAAGGCTAGCCTGAAAGCGAACTGTGAAGGTAATTCGACGTTTTAACGTATCCCTTTCTCGCCCTCCATGCGCCCTGACAATTGGTAATTTTGATGGGGTTCATCGCGGGCACCAAGCATTGCTCCAACAATTGGTGCAAGGGGCTCACTTACGCAATCTAACAAGCTGTTTGCTAACCTTTGAACCTCACCCGCGCGAGTTCTTTTCACCCAAAGACGCTCCACCCCGTATCCAGAATTTACGCGATAAACTCGTCGCTCTAAAGCACCTAAGCCTAGATGCGATCGTAATTCAAGAATTCAATCAAGCATTTGCACAACTACCCCCAGAAGAATTTGTAGAACAGATTCTTGTAAAGCAGCTAAACGCAAAGTGGATCTTTGTTGGTGATGATTTTTGCTATGGCGCAAAACGGGCAGGTAATTTTGCAAGCTTGAAGTCTGCTGGTCAAAAATATGGGTTTGAAGTAACCAGTATTTCTACAGTGCTTGAAAATACTGAAAGAATCTCAAGCTCTCTAGTACGGCGTGCTCTCGAACTTGGAGATATGCAGGTTGCACATAGTCTACTTGGGCGACCCTACTCGATCTCTGGCCACGTCTTATATGGCAAACAGTTAGGTCGGGAACTTGGGTTTCCAACGCTAAATCTTACGCTTCCTACCGCTGGCTACTCGAATAAATCGGTCACGAGCGGTATTTTTGTTGCCCAAGTTCATGGTCTTGGAAAAGATCCATTGCCTGCTGTAGCAAGCCTTGGTGTTCGTCCTACGATCGAAAATGCTGGCCAAGTTTTGCTTGAGGCCCATGTATTTGACTTCAATCAATCAGTCTATGGCAAATTGGTTTGCGTAGAATTACTGCAGCGTCTACATGAAGAGCGAAAATATCCTGATCTAAAAACCTTACAAGCCGCAATCCAACACGACGCTCAAATAGCGCGTGACTATTTCCATAAGAAAAATATGTATGCCTGATAAATCTACTTCCTATCCAGTTAATCTGCTCGAGACCCCTTTTCCTATGCGCGGAGATTTGCCCAAGCGCGAACCAAAATGGGTTGAAGAGTGGCAACGTAATAATGTGTATGAGGCGATTCGTAGAGCCCACTCAGGTCAACCCAGTTTTATTTTGCATGATGGTCCCCCATATGCAAATGGCGATATTCATATTGGTCATGCGGTCAACAAAATCCTCAAAGATATGATTGTTAAGTCTCGATGGCTCATGGGCTTTGATGCCGTTTATGTCCCAGGATGGGATTGCCATGGCATGCCCATTGAAATTCAGATTGAGAAACAATACGGTAAAAATCTACCGACTGCTCAAGTGCAAGCAAAAGCTCGTGAATACGCCAAAGAACAAGTTAGTAAACAGAAAAAAGACTTTCAGCGTCTTGGTGTTTTGGGTGAGTGGGATCAACCTTATCTCACAATGGACTTCCAAAACGAAGCAGATGAGATTCGTGCTTTGGGGGAAATCTGGAAAAAAGGTTATATCTTCCGCGGACTCAAACCCGTCAATTGGTGTTTTGATTGTGGCTCTGCTCTCGCTGAAGCCGAAGTGGAATATCAAGATAAAACCGATCCTGCGGTCGATGTAGGCTTTCCGTTTGATGTAGCCCAAAGCAATCGCTTGGCTAATGCATTTGGCCTAAAAGAGTTGCCCAATAAACCGGGGATGGCTGTGATTTGGACCACAACACCATGGACTTTGCCAGCCAATCAAGCGCTCAATGTTCATCCTGATTTGGACTACGCCTTGGTTGAGACCCCAACACTTATCCTCTTGCTAGCAAAAGATCGGGTTGGTGATTGCCTTAAAGAATATGGTTTTGAGGGTTCAGTGATTGCCACCTGCAAAGGTAAATTGCTAGAAGGTATTTCATTTTGGCATCCACTAGCGAATGTGGACCCAGGCTATAAGCGTCTTGCGCCGATTTATTTAGCGGAGTATGTCACCTTAGATACCGGTACCGGCTTAGTCCATTGCGCTCCTGCTTACGGTGAAGAGGATTTCAAATCCTGCAGAGCACATGGCTTAGCCGATCAAGAGATCATTAATCCTGTTATGGCTGATGGCGTTTATGCCTCCTCCCTACCTTTATTTGCCGGCCAACACATCTGGAAAGCAAACGGCAATATTGTGAAAGCACTAGAGCAAGCAGGTAGCCTAATTAAGAATAAGTCTTACACGCACTCATACATGCATTGTTGGCGTCATAAAACTCCAATTATTTATCGTGCCACATCGCAATGGTTTGCCAGTATGGATAAAAAACCAAGGGATGGCAAAGCATCTCTTCGTGAAACAGCGCTTTCAGGAATTGAAAGTACTCAATTTTATCCGGCTTGGGGTAAACAACGCCTTCACAGCATGATTGCAAATCGCCCCGACTGGACCCTGTCACGCCAACGGCAGTGGGGTGTGCCAATGGCATTTTTAATACATAAGGAAACGGGTGAGCCTCATCCACATACGCCAGAACTTCTAGAAAAAATTGCTCAGTTAGTAGAAAAAGGTGGTATCGAAGCATGGCAAGGTTTAGACCTGGCTGATTTAATTGGTGACGAAGCAAAACTCTATGAAAAAAATCGTGACACCCTAGACGTTTGGTTTGATTCAGGGACGACTCACTGGCACGTCATGCGTGGCTCACATCGCAATGCTCTGTATCGTAAGGAGAGTGAGGATAAAGATGGTCGCTGGGCTGATCTCTATCTAGAGGGTTCAGACCAACATCGCGGTTGGTTTCATTCCTCCTTGTTAACTGGTGCAATGCTCGATGGCAAACCACCCTACCGCGCACTGCTTACCCACGGCTTCACGGTCGACGGTCAAGGCCGCAAGATGAGTAAATCGGTAGGCAATGTTATTGCTCCCCAACAGGTGGCAGATAAATTAGGAGCTGAGATTATTCGGCTGTGGGTTGCATCTACCGACTACTCAGGAGAAATGTCCATCTCCGATGAAATCCTCAAACGAGTTGTTGAAAGTTACCGGCGTATGCGCAATACCTTGCGCTTTCTGCTTGCTAATTTGACTGACTTTGATCCACAGACTCACACAATGCCCATATCGGACTGGCTTGAAATCGATCGCTACTCTTTGGCTCTTGCTGCAGATCTACAGAAAACAATTGAAGCCCATTATCAGCAATATGAGTTTCATCCAGCAGTATCTAAAATACTGAGCTTTTGTTCTGAAGATTTAGGGGGCTTTTATCTTGATATCCTAAAAGATCGCCTCTATACGATGGCGCCAAATTCACCAGGTCGCCGTTCTGCACAAAATGCGCTATTTCATATTACGGCGCATCTCCTAAAATGGCTTTCGCCCTTCCTAAGCTTTACCGCCGAAGAAGCATGGCAATGCTATCCCCACTTTGCAAAAGCTGCCAATAGTCCTTCAATCTTTACGGAGGAATTCGGTGCACTTCCAGAGCTTGCCAACTCTGCTGAGTTGCTCAAAAAATGGCAACGAATTCGTGAGATTCGCTCTGAACTTACTAAAGCAATTGAAGTAGAGCGTGAAGCAGGAAGGGTGGGCTCATCTTTGCAAGCAGAGTTAATGATTACGGTTGGGGCATCAGACTTTGCTATTTTGAATTCCTTAGGAGCAGATCTACGCTTTGTTACTATCACTTCGAAGGCGGCGATTACTCAATCCAATAACAATGCGATTTCTATTACCGTCTCGCCAAGTACCAATAAAAAGTGTGTGCGCTGTTGGCACCATACAACTGACCTAGGTTCCCATTCTGAGCATCCTGATTTATGTGGTCGTTGCATTAGTAATTTATATGGCGATGGTGAGAGGCGTCAGTTTGTATAAGTATGGATAGCCCCCAAATTCAAAATCGATCAGCGCGTTGGTACTTGCTCATTGCTCTTTTGATTCTGATTGCCGATCAAATTACCAAATGGTGGGCACAATTTAGCCTACCCATGGGGCAATCCTTAGCAGTAACTCAATTTTTAAACTGGACTTTGGTATACAACCCTGGTGCAGCGTTCTCGTTTTTATCCCAAGCGGGTGGCTGGCAACGCTGGTTTTTTACAATCATCGGCATTGTTGCTGCTGTTGTAATTGTCTGGCTGTTACAAAAAAATATACATGATCGCCCATTCTGCATGGCCCTATCTCTCATCTTGGGGGGTGCAATGGGGAATGTGCTAGATCGCTTACTCTATGGAGCTGTAGTGGATTTTATCGATGTTCACTATGACGGCTGGCATTGGCCTGCATTTAATATCGCCGACAGCGCCATCTCCATTGGTGCTACATTAATTGTTATCAACGAGATTAGACGCGGCCTTTCGCAACGCAGCTAATCTTATTCAATGATTGGAATGGATGCGATGGCTTCCTTAAATAACAAAAAAATTGTCTTGGGAATCTCCGGTGGAATCGCTGCATATAAGTCAGCAGAACTGGCTCGGGCTCTCATTCAAGAAGGTGCCGAAGTTCAGGTGGTCATGACTGATGCTGCGCAGCAATTCATTACCCCGATCACCATGCAAGCCTTAACTGGAAAACCTGTGTTTACCAATCAATGGGATGGGCGAATTGCTAACAATATGGCTCATATTGAACTATCTCGCCAAGCCGATGCAATCCTCATTGCGCCAGCAAGCGCTGATTTAATGGCTAAACTCTCTTTGGGTCTTGCAGATGATCTTCTAAGTACTCTATGTCTCGCACGAGACTGCCCCCTACTCATTGCTCCCGCTATGAATCTTCAAATGTGGGCACATCCAGCAACGCAACGGAGTCTCGAGCGTCTCAATCATGACGGCGTGGCTATTTTAGGACCTGACAGCGGTAATCAGGCTTGTGGAGAAATAGGTATAGGGCGCATGTTAGAGCCTGAAGAAATCTGTGAGCAGCTGATTGCTTTCTTTACACCCCAGGTTCTCAAAAATAAACGTGTGCTCATCACTGCTGGTCCTACTTTTGAAGCAATTGATCCCGTGCGGGGAATTACTAACCTCAGCTCAGGCAAGATGGGTTTTGCGGTAGCGCAAGCTGCGGTTGAGGCGGGCGCGCAAGTTCATCTGATTGCCGGTCCTTGCGCTCTAGCAACCCCCTTATCCAGCACTGGAAGAATTATGCGAACCAATGTCACTAGCGGTGAAGAAATGTATCGAGCAGTACTCGCTTCAGCAAACTGCGATGTATTTTTTTCTATTGCTGCAGTAGCAGACTGGACGGTTGCAAATCGTGCCAAGCAAAAGATCAAGCGCCAAGAACAAACTGGTCTGGATTTGCAATTTCGATCTAATCCTGACATTTTGTTAGAGATGGCGAAAATTGCAAAACGCAAATCTAAGCCTTATTGTGTTGGCTTTGCTGCTGAGACTGATCGTCTTGGTAAACACTGTAAAGAAAAACGTGTTCGCAAAGGGATTCCGATGATCGTCGGGAATATCGGGCCCGCAACCTTTGGTTTAGATACTAATGAAATTCTGGTTGTTGATGAAAAAGGTAGCAAAAGCCTTGGGCGTGCCAATAAACTGGATTTAGCCCGTCGTCTAATCACCATTGTGGCAACTCGAATTTCTTAAAGGATCTCAACGTGCAAGTACTCCAAGTCAAAATACTCGATGAGCGTATGCGCTCGCAAATGCCAAGCTATGGAACACCAGGGAGTGCTGGTTTAGACCTGCGCGCCTGCATCGACCAAACTCTTGAATTGGGTCCCGGTAAAACAGAATTGATTCCAACAGGTTTAGCCATTTACATTGAAGACCCGCGCTATGCAGCAATGATCTTGCCACGCTCTGGCCTAGGCCATAAACACGGAATTGTTCTTGGGAATCTAGTAGGTTTAATTGACTCGGATTACCAGGGCCAACTGATGGTTAGCACGTGGAATCGAGGTGCAACCCCATTTAAGCTCGAACCAATGGAACGTTTAGCGCAATTAGTAATTGTTCCAGTACAACAAGTGGAACTTAAGATCGTCCCAGAATTTGTGAGTAGCACCCGCGGAAGCGGTGGTTTTGGAAGTACTGGACGCGGATAGATCCACGTCCAGCTACCTTTTTAAATTTCCTCGACTGGCTCAATACTGGCTTTACTCGATTTGCTCGGTGGTTGATTCGATGCCTGAATATCAAGTATCACCTTGCCATCTGCATCAATATCAACCACAACTGATCCACCGTGAGCCAAGCGACCGAAGAGTAGCTCGTCAGCCAAGGCTTTTCGCACCGTATCTTGAATAATGCGCTGCATTGGCCGTGCTCCCATCAACGGATCAAAACCATGCTTCGCCAGATAAGAACGTAATGCTGAACTAAATACAGCATCCACTTTCTTCTCGTGCAACTGCTCTTCAAGTTGCATTAAGAACTTATCAACCACGCGCATGATGATCGACTCATCGAGAGCTTTAAAGGAAACGATCGCATCTAAACGATTACGGAACTCTGGTGTAAAGAACTTCTTAATATCTGCCATCTCGTCACCCTGCTCACGCGCATTTGTAAAGCCCATGGTTGACTTTTGCATCGCCTCAGCGCCTGCGTTGGTGGTCATGATGATGATGACATTCCGAAAATCCGTTTTGCGTCCATTGTTATCAGTTAAGGTGCCGTGATCCATCACCTGCAACAAGATATTAAAAATATCGGGGTGAGCTTTCTCAATCTCATCGAGCAATAAGACACAATGAGGCTTCTTCGAGACGGCCTCGGTCAATAAGCCACCTTGATCAAAACCAACATACCCTGGGGGAGCACCAATTAAGCGGCTGACTGCATGACGCTCCATATACTCCGACATATCAAAGCGCAGAAGCTCGATTCCCATGATGAAGGCGAGCTGTTTAGCTACCTCAGTCTTGCCAACCCCAGTAGGCCCTGAGAATAAGAATGAGCCAATTGGGCGATCAACCTTACCTAAACCTGCGCGAGTCATCTTAATAGCACTTGCCAAAGCCTCGATCGCAGGATCTTGACCAAAGACGACACTCTTAATATCGCGATCTAAAGTTTGTAGTTTGCTGCGATCATCCACAGAAACCGATTGGGGTGGGATGCGGGCAATCTTTGCCACAATCTCTTCAATTTCCTGACGACTAATAGTTTTCTTTTGCTTGGACTTCGGCAAGATACGCTGGGCTGCACCCGCTTCATCAATCACATCAATTGCCTTATCTGGCAAATGACGATCATTGATATAGCGCGACGATAACTCAGCTGCAGCAACCAAAGCTGCTGTTGCATATTTGACGCCATGATGTTCTTCAAAGCGTGACTTCAAGCCCCGCAGAATCTGAACTGTTTGATCAACGGTAGGCTCTACGACATCCACCTTCTGAAAGCGACGGGATAAAGCAGCATCTTTTTCGAAGATACCGCGATATTCCGTAAAGGTGGTTGCACCAATGCACTTGAGAGTCCCGCTTGATAAGGCAGGCTTTAAGAGATTACTAGCGTCTAAAGTACCGCCCGACGCTGCGCCTGCGCCAATTAATGTATGGATCTCATCAATAAAGAGAATGCCGTGGGCGCTATCTTTCAAAGATTTGAGAACGCTCTTTAGGCGTTGCTCAAAATCTCCGCGGTATTTGGTGCCCGCCAATAGGGCGCCCATATCCAAGGAATAGACCGTAGCATTAGCCAAAATCTCAGGTACATCACCTTTGGTAATTCTCCAAGCAAGACCTTCCGCAATAGCTGTTTTACCAACTCCAGCCTCACCAACCAAAAGCGGATTATTTTTACGACGGCGGCATAGAACTTGAATCACCCGTTCGACTTCGCTCTCGCGACCTATTAACGGGTCGATCTTGCCTTGACGAGCTAGGGAATTAAGATTTTGTGTAAATTGATCTAGTGGGCTTTCTTTACCGCTACTAGCAGCCTCTTCGGTATCAGGACTAGCCTCCGCAGCCTTTGCTGGCTCGGTGTTGCCCTTGCGCACCCCATGACTAATAACGTTCACCACATCCAAACGCGTTACGCCTTGCTGCTGCAAGAAATACACTGCGTGCGAATCTTTCTCACCAAAGATAGCCACTAAAACATTAGCGCCGGTTACCTCTTTTTTACCATTCGAGGTCGATTGGACGTGCATGATGGCCCGTTGAATCACCCGCTGAAATCCCAAGGTAGGCTGGGTATCCACTTCTTCAGTACCAGGCACAACCGGGGTGTTGTCATTGATAAAGTTTTTTAGTTGCGAGCGCAACTCAGCAATATTGACGGCACAAGCTTTTAAAACCTCGACTGAGGTGGCGTTATCCAATAGGGCGGAAAGCAGATGCTCTACGGTAATGAACTCATGGCGGGCCGCACGGGCATCCACAAAAGCCATATGCAAACTTACTTCTAGTTCTTGAGCAATCATGCTTCCTCCATAGTGCACTGCAATGGGTGACCCGCTTCACGGGAACGTTCTATGACTTGATGGACTTT
>JACCEB011638045.1_pt1 | contig 11564 bp, 6 predicted proteins | sample 7454761 | NCBI WGS metagenome assembly JACCEB01 (sample SAMN15323454, study PRJNA562643) | freshwater metagenome | isolation source: river surface water | place: USA:Blue River Watershed | collected 2017-08-18 | reverse complement strand
GGTTCTAGGTGACGACTACTGAGACGAAGAAGTCGAATCTCAAAGCGTTTGGACTGGGGGATACAAAGCTTTATGGACTTCAGAGTTTTGACGCCATCATGCTCCCGAAGGCGTCCGAGGTCGTCGATGAGGATACCCTCACCAAGTACCTCGACCAAATCGTGCTGGTCGAAATGAAGACCACCAAGAAGCCGATCAAGGACGCCGGCCTGGCGGGCTTCTTCTTCGGGGCGACCCAGCGCGAATACGACCTCGCCGCCAAGCTCGGCGACCGCTTCCGCTTCGCCTTCGTCGTGCTGAACTCGGCCAACGCCTACGGCAAGCCCTTCGCTGTGCTCCTCACCCTTCAGGAACTCGAGCATCGCACCCGTTCCAAGCGTATCCAGTACCAAGTGAATCTTTGGAGCGCCAAGGAAGCAAAGCAGACGGGAACTGCATTAGTAATTGGATCGGATACCTGACCCGTCCCTTCATACTCAAACCGTCCTGGACTTATATCATAGATATTAAAGACTTAAGGAATGATACCCAAGCGCAGCTGGGCCACCCTAGTACCCGAATCCACTTACGAGAGCCTGAGAGACGCCCCGTCGACAGAGACGATCGAGCTACCACTCATCGAATGGCAAGGTGGTTCTCCCAGCGCAGGAGACACACTTTACCTCATTAAGCCTAAAACGGCTGATAAATTCAAAGATGCAGGTGTGTTTTGCGCGACGGCGATAAAGTCGCACTCCCCCGGACGAGCCACCCTGCTCATCAGCGAGGGCGGCATGCTGGCCAGGAAGAAAAGTAGTTATTTCCGATTCGATTCCCTCAACCTAAAAGACCGTTACTTAAAGGGGTTGAGCATTGACGCGCGGTTAACTGGTCACGCTATTTTCCTCGATGCAGCTACCAGCGTCCGGCTAGAGACACTCTTCAGCAAGACCGACGAGACCTTCAGTTCGTTAGATGCCAAAATCTCACTCTTGGCCTACGAAGAGAGTTTTATCGCCGGAATAAACCCTGAAAGCAGCGGCTACACTGTCAAAGCCGCCATCGATTCAGGACGCTTGGTCTCCAGCATCTCCAGCAAGATGTCCAACTACAAGTTCCTGGATGATCGTGCTGATGGTGGACTAGAGAATGGGGCGAAAATCGATAAGATAACTTGGGCGAAATACTACATTCCAGAAAGACGTGTCGTAGACATTGCGAGACTTCGTCAGGACATCGCCTTCGAGTACAAAGATTACGAGCATGCCTTTGTCGTTGAGGAGCCCAACGAACCTGCAGCAGAAGTAAAGATTCCGAACGACGAAGAACGTCGGCAAACCTATGCGCGTCGGGTGCGTCGAGGGCAGTCGCGATTCCGGATGGCGCTTCAGAAGTTATATGGCACTAGGTGTGCCTTCACGGGCACCCCCGAGGAAACCGTCCTAGAGGCCTGCCACATCCTCCCACACGCAAAAACCGGGGACAACTCATTAGATAACGGACTACTTCTACGGTCGGATATCCATGTGCTCTTTGATGAACACTTGATGACATTGGCAAATGACGGATTACATATCCTAGTGCACAAAGACGTATCTGCGCCTGAATATAGCCGGTTGCGGAATTACGCCCCAGGCCTTCGTCCGTCCACCAGCGATAGACATTTGAAACTTATCCAAGAGCATAACGCCCAACTTGACTGGGCGCGTTAAGCTCTCCGGCTACTTGCGGAGAAACCAAAATCCGGCGTGGGAGTACGGAAGCCCGGCATTAAACCCAGCTGTTTAGGGCGACGTGACAGGGATTGGAGACACCACCGAAAACCTATACTACGTGTCGAGTTTCAGCCTAAATCTACTCCTCTTCATCGGGATCACCCTTTACCGGGTAACCGATAACCAAGAGGCTCTTGATGGGGAAGGTCATCCGGCCGGACGCGTAGATGGAGTCGAAGTCAGTACAGGCAGCATCGAAGTCCTGGTGCTGGGTCTTCCCGTAGCGGAGGCGCAACGCGATCGCGATATGGTTCACGCCCTGCATGGCGCATCCCGAAAAGAAGTCCTTCAGGAATTGGTTGTTGGTGAAGCCACGGCCTGACTCGACCTCGAGGATGATGCCCTCCCCTTCATGGAAGGCGTCGACGTCAAACGTCTTCTCCGGGACGCCCCTGCGGCCGAAGAGAACCGGTCGCTTGATCTTGTCGCGCTTGCTGGTCTCGACCTTGAAGCCCGCCTTCTCCAGGTCGGCGGCGATCACCTTGAGCACCTCGTTGCTCTCCAGGTTGGGCTTAGACTTACCCTGCTTGGCGTTGGTCACGAAACCGGACTCGTTGGCGACAAACGCATCCACGATCCCCTTGAGCGAGGGGGTGATGGACTGTGAACGCGGGAAAATCTGCCAATTCGTCTCCATGCCGGCAGCTTTGACCACCCAAGCCGGCCGAGCTAGCTTTAATTCTTAACTAAAATAAAAAGCGCATTTACCTAATTTTTCCAACAGACGACGACTCTTGCGGGCAGCCACCCCTATGAGGGGAGTTTTCATGAGGCAACTCCAGCGAATGAGACGGGGCGTCAGGATGACGGGCCACCCCCGGCGTTCACCTGCTGCTCGACGGACAGACGCTCGCGCAGGCCGGAAGCCTGGACGACGGGCCGGTTGACGGCGGTTTCGAGCACCTTGGCCTCGGCATAGATCTCGATCCGCCGCTTCGCGCGGGTGATCGCGGTATAAAGGATCTGCCGGGAGACGAATTCGACGTGCTCCTTGGGCTGGCTGATCACGGCGATGCAATGGACATACTCCGACCCCTGGGCCTTGTGCACGGTGGATGCGAAAGCTAACACGGGGTCAGGCAACTCGTTATACCCAAAGCCCCGATACTCCAAGGGCGGCGGCTCAACCGAGGAAGGCGAAGGGTCCGTCACCGGCGCCTCCTTATAGTAGTCGGGGAAATAGACCTTGCCGTCGATCATGAGTCCGACATCGCCATTCCGGAGCTCGGAATTATGGTTGTCGTTACGGGTAACCATGATGAGAGCCCCGTCCGACGGACGGCCCGCGTTGATGCCGAAAGCTGTGGCGATGGCCTCGGAAAGGGTGACGGCTCCATGTTCACCGTGCCGCTGCGAGCAAAGCACCCGGACGTCGTTGATATGCCCGAGGGCCGCCGCGATCGCCGCTTGCTGGCCGGTCTTGGCGGCCCGCGCGGCGGCGACCATCGGCTCATAGGCCTGCTTGGCCAGTTCGATGACCTGCACCGCGTCCAGCTCGTTCAGATAAGGACTCCATGCCTTCCGCAAGGGCTCCAGGCTGGCGCCGCGGACATGGGATATCACCGCGTCGGCCAGCGCCCCGATCTCCTTGGACGAGCGGTAGTCGCCGGCGAGGCATGCCACGTTGGCCTGCAAGAGCCCGGCCTCGCTGACGTCCGCCAGCACTGTGCCGACCTCCACCGAGGGCAGCTGCTGGGGGTCGCCTACGAGCACCAACGTGCAATCCTTCGGCACCTTGTCCAAAAGACGGTTGAACAGCATCAGGTCGACCATCGAGGACTCGTCCACGATGACGAGGGAGAGCTTTTCGGCCTCATCAAAATGATGCAGGAACGCCTGAATGGTCTCCGGCGGCCGAGGAGGGGCGACCTTGAGGCCCTTCATCTTCTCGCCGATGACGCGGGCGGCCCGCCCCGTCGGCGCCATCAGGCGGATGCCCGCGGGGTCGACCGCACCGGTGTCCAGCACGTAACGCAACATCTTGGCCAGCAGGTGGGTCTTACCCGAACCGGGGCCGCCGGTGACAATCAGGAATGACTTCCTGGTCAGCAGCTTGAGCGCCGCGCCTTGAGTGGCCGAAAGAGCCTCCAGGATTTCGCGTGAAGGCGCCGGCCAGGGCGTCGGACGATCTGTCCGTCGATCGAGAATGACCTCGCTCAGGCGTCGCTCGAAGTTCTCCATCTGGCGCAGGTAGAGAAGCTGGCGCTTTCCCTCAGGGGCGAGATAGGAGCGGAGACAGAGCGGCTTCAGGCGCTCCTCCTCAGTGCCGATGAACCGATCGTCCGGCGCGATGGGCTGGTCGACCACGAGGCAGGATTGGCCAGTCAGGACGGCGCGGTAGGCCTTCCGGATCCAATCGCGTGGCGCGGACGCAATTTCAGCCGCGGCTTCCTTGGACAGCATGGACCTGATGAGCCAATCCGCGAGCAAATCGGCGGCCGCGTCCGGGTCGTCCTTGACGGCTGGCTTGTTCTTACGCGAGTTCATTGGGCGGTTTCACGATGACTGAGGGCGGATTGGATCTGGTCGACGAACCCTGCGGAGGGCTTGAAGCAGAAAGCTCCGACGGCTTGGTTCGAGCCGGGGGACGCTCCGAAACCGCGCAGGAACAGGTAGAGGATCCCGCCGAAATCCCTTTCATAGTCCCATCCTGGCACGGACCTTTGCATGTGGGCATGCAGCACCGAGGCGTAGATGGAGAACTGCAGGTGATAGCGGGCCTCGGACATCTTGGCGGCCATCCCGGCCTCGCCGTAATCGCGGATGGATTCGCCGAGATAATTGGTCTTCCAGTCCAGCAGGTAGTATTTGCCGTCGGAAGGGCTACGGAAGACCAGATCGATGAAGCCGATCATGAGCCCATCGACGTTGAGGCCAAAGGCCTTGGCGGGAAAAACCAGCTGGGTGATGGGCGTGGCATCGGCCGAAACCTCACCCTTCAAACCGGCAAAGCACGAAATGAGCTCCTTGAGCCGACCTGGGTTGATCACCGCCGAATAGGCGAAGCGCGCCTCGGACATGCGGTCGCGGAGAGACACGTCCCGCAGCCTGAACGACTCTCCGGCACGCGGGCCAGGTGGCTGGATCTCGGTGCTCATCCAGGCTCGGCAAGCTTGGACGAGGTGGGCCACCTTGAGCTTATCAGCTTCGTTGTCTGCCCCACCCTCAAGGACGCCGGCGTCGCCCAGAGTGCGACGGACCAACCCCTCGAGGTAGCCCGACGAATCCACCTTGGTGAAGTCCATCTCCTCCAGAAGGTCGTGGAGTACGTTTCCGAATTCAGCCGCGTTCATGCTGGCTGGCTTGAGCGGAAGGCCGGGCGCGACGTCACCCAAGAACAGGGCCACGGAGCGGTCGACTTCCGAAGGCTGCGCCTTCGGATCCTCCGCCGCCTCCTGGGCTCGATCCTCGACGTTAGGCTTCGGCGGCTTGCGCCCCTTCTTATCCTCCTCGGATAGCGAAGAATAACTGGTGCTACCCAAGCTCCAGCGCACCACCGGCAAGGCCAGCGCCTCGACCCCGACCTCGGTCTTTTCCTTTCGCAGCCTGGAATACGACTTATCTTGCGATGGTTCGGGAGCTAGGTCGACCGGCCCGATGTGTTCGTCGAAGGAGGCATCCAGCGTGCTGAAGTCCGGAGATAGCTTCAATTGCTCGAACAGGGCGGAGAAACCCTTGGCATCCTTCTCGTCGTCCTCCGGCTGCGCACCGACCAGTAGAACCTTCTGCTTGGCCCGGGTCAGGGCAACATAGAACAAGCGGGCCTCCTCCTCGAGTCGCTGCACCTTGATCTTCTCGAGATTTTCGGCCTTGTTGGCATCGGTCACCGAGTAGATGCGCGTCCTGGTCCCATCATCACCAGCCTTCATGCGTTCGCCGGACTTCACGGGTTTCGACCTCGTGCTGAAGCCGAAGACCTGATCGACGAGCACGGCGTTGTACTCGAGCCCCTTCGCCTTGTGGATCGTGCGGACGAGGATGCGGGCACTGGTGGAATCCGGCCTGAGCTGCTCTTCCTCCATGGCGCTCCCGTTGTCCTCGGCGTCGGATTCATCATCTTCGCCCTTGATGCGGACGCTCGCATAGTTGAGCACCTGCTGCATGTCCCAATGGTTGCGGTAAGCCCGCGTGATGAGCAATTCGCCGACATGGGCGAGGTCGACGAGCGAACGCCGGCAGAGAGCCGAGTTGGCCAAGGATTCGAAGACCGAGCAGAGGCGATAGGGACTCCCATGCTTCGCCAGCGTCTTCTTCGCCTTATCTTCCGGCTCCACCGAACTGGGGGGCGCCTCCCGCGTCAGCTTCTCCCAGCATTGGGCGAAGCCATGCGCCTCCCACGTATCGCGGCAATCCCGCAACCATTCCGCCAGGTCTCCGAGGGCGTTGTTATCCAGCTGGGCATGCGGCCCGAAGAGGGACGGCCGGGAAAGCAGCAGCGTCTTGCGCGCGGCCATGTCCGCCGGCCGCATGACGGCGCGGAGCAACAAAAGCACCTGGAATGCGGTCGTCGTCTCGAAGATGCACTGGTCGGTCTCCACGGAGACATCCATGTCCAACTTGGCCAAGGCCCGGTAGATTTGGTTGGCTCGCGCGTTGCTGCGGACCAAGACGGCGACCTGGGCCAAGCCCTTCTTGAAAGCTGCGTCGCCCTCCTGCCGACCGGAACGTGGGACATTTTCCAGCTCACGCAGCAACAGGCAGGCATGACGCGCGACCTCCATCGGCTGCTTGGCATAAGCCACCTGGATGGGCTTACCCTTGACGGGGTAAAACGGCGCCAAATCGTCACCTAGGTAGGGTTCGGCCTGGGGGTAGCCAATCTTGGGCGTTCCGCCACCGAGAAGCCCCGGAGCGAAAAAGTTATCCCACGAGAATATCGCGTTGAAGGCATCGACCAACTGCCTGGAGGAGCGACGCGTGGTACGTAAGTTGTAGATGGGCTGGTCGGCATCCATAGCCGCGGCGCTGTAGACGTCGACGTTGGCTCCCCTGAAACCGTAGATCGATTGCTTCGGATCGCCGACCAGGACCAAGAGTTTGCCGGCTTCCTTGAAGATCTTCTGGAAAATCTGCATCTGTTGCTGATCGGTATCCTGGGCCTCATCGACCAGGCAGAGCTCATAGGCCGATCGAAGATTGGCGAGGAACTCTCCGGCACGCGCCGCCGCCGCGCCGTCACCCTGGCCGTGGACGGCCCGGTGCATCCGGACGATCAGGTCATCAAAGGTCACTGAGTCCGACTGTGAAGCGCGGGCCCGGACAAACTCCGGCAAGGAGGGTTTCGCCTCCTTGAACTTCTCCGGTATCATCGCCCCGTCCTCCGCCATCAAGGCCTGGATCGCCTTAGTAAGCTCAACCATGGGGAAACCCGCCTTCGCGTCGTCCTTCTGGAATCGCAACCAGTCGGCCGCGAGTTCCTCGGCCATCGGCCCGCCTTCCGTCGGCTCACCGGCCAAGGGAGGGAATCCGCAAGGCACGGCATGCTCCGAATAAGCCCGCATGCAAAAAGTGTGGATCGTCGAGATCTGCATGAAGCCAAGCTGAGGCAAGGCATCCTGAATGGCTTGGGCCGCCCGGGGAGCCCCCTGGAGGATCTCCAGCTTCAATCGCAGGTCGGGATCCTCGACCTCCTCGTAGGGGCGGGAGTCGCCGACCAAGCCAACCACCTCCTCGAGCAGTTCCTGAAGACGCTGACGCATCTCCATGGCGGCCGCCTCCGTGAAGGTCACCAAGAGGATTTTCTTGGGCTCCACCGGCGCGACCGGCTCCACCCGATAGCCTGCCTTGGGGTTAGCCGGATCGACCTGCACGCGTGAATGTCCGGCGAGCAACCTGAGCACGAGACGCACGAGGTTGAAAGTCTTCCCGGTGCCGGCCCCGGCTTCGATGACCCGAAAGCCCGCGGATAGGGGGAAATCCCCGGCGCTCTCAAGGTCCGTATACTTAATTTGATTCATGAAAGGGGGTCGGTTTCGGCGGAATCACCTTGGGGATTCCTGGGATGCTTTACGCCGCTCTTTTTTTTCGAAGCTTTCTGAGCTTCGGCTTCGGCCCTCTTGACGACCTTAGCGGCTGCCCTGGCGGCGGCGGCGGCCTCCCTCTCTTGCTTCTTAAGCGCAGCCATGGCTTCGCGTTGCTTGACCTGCTCCTGCTTACGAAGGGCCTCACTCGCCTGCTTCTTGGCTTCCGTCACCTGCTTCAGGATGGCATTGATTTCACTGGATCCGCGATAGGTCCAAAGGCTTGGCTGGCCAGGTTGAAGCCCGAGCAACATATCGATATCCGCGTTGAATCCGTCGAAGTCGAACTTCTCGGGAATGAGAACTCGGGCACGCTGGTCCTTGAAGTCAGACTGGGAAAATTCGTCCCCGCCGAGCAGGTCGGCGGCCGTGGCACGGCTTTTGGCCACCTTGCCCTTGGCGGACTTCTCCATCACGTCCGACATCCCTGCCCACATCGTCCGGGGCATGACCGGCTTATCGGCCGAGGCCGCGCTGGTCATGGACGCCTCCAGCCGCGCGAGCACTTGCGTGAAGTCGACTCCCTCAAGATCGCAGAGCTTCTTCTCGAGCGAAAGCTTTCTGCCCGCGGACATCACGACCTTTCCTTCATCCTTCTTGATCTTGTTGAGCCCGCAAACGAGCAACTTCGTGAGCTTGAGGCCGTACGCTTGCGCAAGCTTCGGCAGCACGCACAGCCATTTGATGACCTCGCTATCAGGATAAAGACGCTCAAAGACACCGACCGCCATGGTCTGCGTGCCTTTGTGGATGAATACGCCGCGCAGCTCGGACGACAACTCCGCCACCTCCTGCAACTCGACATCGCCGGACTTGTCGATCGTCGCGATGAATTCCTTGATCAGGTCGATGACCTGCGTCTTGCCGTGGTTCTCCTGCAGAAGGAGGAAGTCAAGCAACTGATCGCAGGCCGCCCCGGGCGGGAACATGCCGCTCAGGCGAGCCAAGGGACTAACTTCATCGATGGTCGGGGCCTGCGGCCTGGTCCGTCGACGCTGCTCGGTGAACGATTTGACCCAATCGGCGGCGAGCTTTTCCGTGGGACCATCCACCTGCAAGGGTTCCTCGACCCGCAGGACCTTGCCTTGGTATGGCACGCGGACCCCGAGACGACGGAGCACCTCGCGCGGAGGCGACTCCCAGAAGCGAGCCCACTCGACCAAGCTGAGTTTGGCGGGCTCCGGCACCACGACCGGGGCAAGCACGGGGAAAACGCCCCTCCCCAGCACCTTGGAGATCGCCACCGATTCCCCGTCGAAGGTCCACTGGGCGGGCACATCGCCCTTGGCCAAGCCGACCGGCAGGTAGGCCATGATCGCGTGACCGGTGACCTTGAATTTCCCGGAGGTCAGGGTACGCAGGCAGCGACGCAGCATCTCGATGGGATAGGCTGCGTTGGCCGCGGCGCCGTCGGCCCCAAGGTAGCCGTCGAAAGTCACGAGGAGTCGCCGCTGGGCCGCGAGCACCGCCAGCAGGAAGGCGTGCATGGATGTATCCTCGCGACATTCCTGGGCGCGACGGGAAAACACCTCCTCCGCACCCGCGTAGACCTCGGGGCCGAGGCCGCCAGAACGACGGGGAAAGGCCCCGTCGTTCATCCCCATCAAGGCGATGATCTTCGCCGGATGTATAGAAGTCGAGCGAAGGGGAGCCAAGGTAACGTTGCCGGACATGAACTGCCCCGCGCTGGACTCGAAGGTGCAATGCTCCTCCATCAAGGCCAGGAAGAGCTCGTAGCTGACCTTACGGCCAGCCGCGCTGGCCGAGTCGAATCGTCGGGAGAGGCCGCCAAGGGACTTGAATAGCGCCCGGCATTCGAGGGCATAGGCCGCCCCCTGCGGCCGGAGGGCGTTAAAGACGCGCTTGAAGGCGGGGAGCCAGCCCAATTGGCCATCCCACTGCTCATATCCAGCCGTGGGCGAAGCCTTATCGAGGACCATCTCACGCTCGGTCAGAGCCAGCATCTTGGAGTCATCCGCCTTCGTGCGGACCGCGAACGTGACCCAGGCATGGAGCAGCTCAAGCACCCGGAGAACTTCGGCGGCGAGCTGCATGTCCTGCTGACCATCGACCCGGCGCAACGGCATCTGGCCGGCGACAGACTTAGAGGGAATCTCCTCGCCGAAAGCGGTCCCCAGGGCTAGGCGGCAGAGGAAATCGCTCAAGGAACCGAGGTCCTGCATCTCGGGCTGGGCGTCGGTCGGCTCGAGGTTGAGGCCAGCACGCACGACCGCCGCGCGATGCACCATGTCCAGCCCCCAGTTATAGGGTGCGTCCCGGAACCACTTCTCGATCTCTTCCAATTGCGACTCATCCCAGCCATGGTGCGACTGCACGGCTTCCAACGAAAGGAAGTTGAAAACGTCCAGGGCCGTGAGGCGCCCCTTGGGCAGTTTGAGCAAGGCATCCACCATAGCGCCGACCGGGGAACGGCGGAGTCCATACATTCCGGCGGTAGTGAAACCGAAACCGCGGATCCCGCCGTCCTTGCCCGGGGGACGGATCGCTCGCTGCCCGAGCACGGCCTCGAGCACCGGCGCATAGGCCTCGGGATCCGGGGAGAGGATCAGGACATCCCCTTGCTTGAGTTCGGGATCCTCGGCGAATGCCTTTAGAAGCTGGTCGCGCAAGGCCTCGGCCTCGCGCCAGACACCATGACACCGATGGATGCTGACGGAACCATCGCGACCGGGATCGAAACCATCGTGACGCAGTTCTGCGTTGTCGAAATCAGCGATGGATGCCTGCAGCGAGGCGAGGAGGCCAGAGGAAGCCGCCGACGGACCATCGGGAGGCTCTCCCGCCCCTTTATCGAGCAGGTCGATCAGCTTGTCCTGCTGCAGCGCGAAGAACCGCTTCGAGGCATCAAGGATGGCGGCCCCGGCGCTCCGTTTGCGATCGATGTCCTTCAGGTATCCGGGAGAAGGCTCTAGGTGGAAAAGCCTGACCTCCGTCGCCCCATGCAACTGGTTCAGGATCCTCAAAAGGGTCGTCGAGATGTCCCCGGTCGAGAACAGGGCGATGCGTCCGGGTAAGGCGTTACACACCGCCTGGACCGCCGCAGGATCGGCCATCAAACGGCGCAAGACATCGACCTCATGCAACATGACGTCGGCCGGCGCCAAGCCAAGCCGCTCGGCCAACGAAGCGCGCAGCCGACCTTCGGTGCGGCTCCATAAAACCGACCAGCGATCCGGCACCACGGCGTTCCGCCGAACTTTCTCAATCCAATCAGGATCGTTGCGCAGCAGTTCCCGGAAATGGTTGGCGATGCGTTTCGAGAGTTCCCAGAGGACCGCCCCACCGTCCCGCGCGGGCTCGCCCCGGAACTTGGCCCAACCCGCCATCTCGCCCTGGAGCAAGGATTCGTCGGCCAGCTCGTCGTAGATTGCCGTCGGCAAACCAGACAGATGGTCGGTCGCGTTGTGGCCGACCGGTTCGGGCGCCCCCCCTTTCTTCCTGGCCAGCGCGTCCGTCCCGATGACCGAGGCGAGCCACCCGCCCACCCGGCGTGAGTTCAGAAGCTGGGCATTGAGCTGAACCAGCATGCCACCGTCGCGGACCAAGGCGTGCGTCAACCAATTGCTCGTGCCTTTTCCGTCGACGATGATCACGTCGCTCACGAAAGGGCGCCCCGTCGGTCGCCGAAGGAACGCGGCCAGTTCCTGCGCCAGGCTCACAAGGTCAAGCGAGCTTCGAATGGGGATTTTTCCGGACATGCGCAAACGGTTCGCGGGATTACATGCCCTCTTTCCCGGACTTGGCAACCACCGCCAACTACCAACGCGAT
>JACCEB010642771.1_pt1 | contig 11567 bp, 10 predicted proteins | sample 7454761 | NCBI WGS metagenome assembly JACCEB01 (sample SAMN15323454, study PRJNA562643) | freshwater metagenome | isolation source: river surface water | place: USA:Blue River Watershed | collected 2017-08-18 | reverse complement strand
TATATATTATTGTATAAAATAAATAAAATATATAAAATATAACATTAGTCAAACATCCAATTCATTAACGATGTCTTCTTTTACTTTTTCTGCTACTCTTTCTACTCTTTCTTCTAGTCTTTCTACCACCTTTATTAGTATTTCTTGATTTTATTAATTCTTTCTGCTGTGTTGATGGTAAAAAAGAGAATATTTTGCTTGCAACATCTTTATTTAATTTTCCGCTAATAAATGGGGTCTCATCATCATTTTGTTTATGAAATTCTCGTATGTTCCTATTAGTATTACATTCTTGATTTGGTATTGGTCCATAGTAATTTCCGAGTTTACCACGAAATTTGTTAATAATAACATCATCTAACCATTCGTAATTATTACCACAGGAACCTATCATTTTCAATTTTGGTAGTTTGGTAAGTTCAATAGGAAGAGTTTCTAAATCTGGATTTTCATTTACATCCAATGAACTCAACTCTACTAATCTATCCATTCCATTTGGTAGAATTTTTAAATTATTTCTATCTAGTAGTAAATTTTCCAATTTGCTTAAATTTGTTATTTCAGGAGGAAGTTCTGTTAATTTATTGTCAACCAAATTTAATGTTTCCAACTTAGATAATTTTCCAATTTTAGATGGAATACTAGTTAGTTGGTTATTATCCAATGATAATTCAACTAAATTAGTTAACTTACCAATTTCCGGTGGAATACTAGTCAAATTATTAATACCTAAATCTAAACCTCTCAATTTAGTTAATTTTCCAATTTCAGGTGAAATTTTATTTATTTTATTGTTTCCTATCATAAATGTTTCTAAATTAGTTAATTCACCTATACTATCAGGGATTTCAGTTATTTTTTTGTCTTGTAAAAGTAATACTTTTGTTTCCTTAGGAATATTGTCTGGAAATTTATTTAAATGTCCCAACGCTGCATAAGTTTTAGTGAATTTATCATAAAAAAAAGGCTTTTGACTATATACCATCATAGGATCATCAAATTCGTCTTCACTATCACTAAACTCATCAATATCATCAATATCATCAATATCCAAGTCAATCTCATCGATGTTATTAATATTGTTATTATCCATACCTCCACGTATCTTTCTGGAATAAGACTTCTTTCTATTGGTTTTCCTAGTTGTTTTTGAGCTTTTCGCCATATTATATATATTACACACATATAAAATATATAATACTATTGCATTTATAGTTATGCCCTTATTTTTCGTTGTTTTCTAGTTTTTCTTCTTTTTCCGCCGTCTACTTCTTGACCTTGTAATTCATCTATTAGTTTATCTAGTTCTTCATCCGTTAGTTCATCGTGTTGTTCATCGTGTTGTTCATCGTGTTCTTCATCTTTATGGTAATCAAGTTGCTTACCTTTTATTATTTTGTCATAATTCGCTTTATTTGTCATAGCATAATTCACAATATCCTTGTTATCAAGATAACTGAATACTTCGGATTCAACCTCGGGTGGAAGACTAGCAATTGTATGTGTAGATATATTGGGGATAGGTGTCTTGCCTAGATTATTTTTTAGTTTATCAGTCTTTACAAAATATTTTTTCTTTGTTCGTGTTTGATTTAATGGTAGAAGTTTATTATGTCTGCGTTTGGATTTTATATATTTATCAAACGCAGAAGAGGCATTGCCTTTTGATGTTTTAATAATAGGTTCCCCCCTATTGTTGTATACGTTGTCCATCATATATTTTTTCATATCTTCCGGGCTTTTTTCCATAATTTTCACTGTATCTTTATCATACCAAGCAGACAAACCTTTACTCGGAAATCGAGAAACAATATCAGGATGCAACCATACATATGGATTGTTATGAAAATTCGAAGATATTTTTAGATTAATAAATGAAACTGGAATAGTTGTTAGTTTATTATCGCGAATAGACAAAGAAGTTATTTTTGGTAGATAACCTATTTCATATGGAAGTTCTGTTAGTTCATTGTCAAACACCCATAACATTATTAGATTTTGCAAGTTCCCTATTTCACGAGGCAATGTAGTTAGTTTATTAACACCCAGATATAATCTTTTCAGACTAACTAGATTACCAATTTCTGGTGGAAGCGATGTTAATTCATTGAATGATACGTTTAAATCTGTTAAATTAACCAGTTTACCTATTTCAGGCGGAAGGGTTGTTAACTTATTATTGCCTAGATATAGTTCTCTTAAATTAACTAACTCACCGATTTTAGCAGGTATTTCAGTAAGTTTATTACGACTTAAATATAATATTTCTGTTTCTGGAGGAATATCATCCGGGTATGTAGTTAGTTGGCTACCAGAACCATCATATTCTTTTTTTATTGGGTCATAAGTTCCACCGCGCATTTTTCTAGAAATATTGGTTTTCCGAGACCTTTTATTATTTTTCTTACTTTTTGACATATTATATATTACACAGAGAATATAATATGTATTGCATATTCGACCAAATGAATATTGTGTTAGACAGATTTCCTGGCTTTCCTAGTTTTTCTTCTTTTTCCACCCATATTTTTATTACGCATAGCATTATAAGTTGCTTTGTTCACTTGACTATATCTGGCTAAATCTGCAGGTGTAAAAAATTCAGACATATACCTTTCTATATCTTGTGGGAGTTCTATTTTTTTTTTAGATGTTACGTGTGGCAAAGGTTTTTTATTAAGTGGATTAGGTGGCGGAGGAGGTTTTGATAAATTTTGATTGATCTTGACTTTGCGTCGGGCTATATCTTCATTAATCTTTTCTAGGTCTTTAGATATGAATGATCGGTTTGGTTTTGGTAAATCCATATTTTCTTTTGATGCATTATCTAGCGGAGGAGGTTTTGGTAAATCCATATTTTCTTTTGATGCATTATCTAGCGGAGTAAGTTTTGGTATACCAAGTTTGTCATCGGGTGGAAGAGCAAACGTTGGTGGTGGTGGCGGAATAGATGAAAATACCGCATCTCCTTGATTGTTGTATGTGTTTACCATCATATCTTTTTTCATATCTTCCGGGCTTTTTTCCATAATTTTCACTTTATCTTTGTCATACCAAACATTAATAGGTTTAATCGGAAACCGGTCTCGAATATGAGGATGCAACCACACATATGGATTATTATGAAAACCTAAAGCAATAAGTGGTTCTAGATTAATAAACGAAACTGGAATAGTTGTTAGATTATTATAGTAAATAGCTAAACGATTTATATTTGGTAGATAACCTATTTCTGATGGAAGTTCTGTTAGTTGATTATTACCCACTAATATCGCTCTAAGATTTTTCAAGTTACCTATTTCACGAGGCAGTGTAGTTAGTTTATTACCAGACAGATATAATATTCTCAGACTAACAAGATTACCAATTTCTGGTGGAAGAGTTGTTAATTCATTGTATGGCACGTTTAAATCTGTTAAATTAACCAGTTTACCGATTTCAGGCGGAAGGGTTGTTAATCTATTATCTTTTAAATGCAATTCTCTTAAATTAACTAACTCACCGATTTTTGCAGGTATTTCAGTCAGCTCATTCTTGTCTAACCGTAATATTTCTGTTTCTAGAGGAATATCATCCGGGTATGTGGTCAGACCACTACGGTCTGCATTGTATACTTTATTTATTGGGTCATAAGTTCCACCGTGCATTTTTCTAGAAATATTGGTTTTCCGAGACCTTTTATTATTTTTCTTACTTTTTGACATATTATATATTACACACATATAATAATCTATAAATGATTGACACTATGCACACCTATTTTTTCGCATTCTTCTTTGCCTCCTGTTTGGCCTTCTTCTCGGCCTCTTTGGCCTCTTGTTTAGCCCTCTTTTCCGCCTCCTTTGCATCCTGCTTAGCCTTCTTCTCGGCATCCTTTGCATCCTGCTTAGCCCTCTTTTCGGCCTCTTTCGCCTCCAATTTAGCCTGTTTCTCAGCCTCCTTCTCGGCAATAGCCCGCACTTCTGCTTCATGCGCTTCTTCCAATGCTTGTTTTATTTGTTGCTCGTGATTTCCAACAATTTCTTTCAACTGTTCATTCTTGAATTCTTCTTGAATTTCCTCTGTTTTACGTAATTCTCGCAACAACTTCTTCTCATTCTTAGCAATCTCGTTATCAATACCCTTTATTTTCCTATTTTCATTCTTGAATGCCTTCATAACTTTGCGCGTATATTTCTTTTTGAGTTTGCGAATAGCCTTTGTTTTTTTAACTACAACCTTACGTTGAGTTCCAATATGGTAATTCACTTCGACTTTTTGTGTCTTGTTATTATCTTTGGCTTCAATTATCAACTTCTTAATGAGCATTTCTTCATTTTCATTAAGGTCTCCAGTTTTCAACATCTTAGTCAAATATTTAATATATTTATTGACGCCTTGCACGCGGATTTTTTCTTGTTCTCTCAACTCCCTAATGGCATTTTCCATAACATCTATCTTATTATCCAACTCAATAATAAGCGGGTCTTTCTGAACCTGTTCATCCAGCTCTTTCAATGACTTTATATTTTTACGGCAAATGTGAATTATATTATATAATGGCGATTTTGCAAGATTATCCATCTTTTCTAGTGGTAGGTCCTGAAATGTAATACCGGCCTGTTCAACAACACCCTTGAGTTCACTCCTGATGTCTCTAATCATTTCACGGATTACTTTAACCTTGGTCTTCGTTTCTTTCATATAACTACGCGCTTCTGCAATAATATCCCTTATATGGGCGTTCACCACCTTTTTACAAGTTTTCTCTTCCTTTCCTTCAAGACCATCACATTCTTTATATAAATGTTTAAACCTATTTCTATCAAGGTCTGAGAAATCGCCACTAATTGCTTTTAAATTATCATCTACTTCAGTCTGTAAATTCTTGATTTTATCTAATTCTATATCTTTCACTAGACGCCTACTAGCAGATAATGCAATAGTATTCATTTCTCTATCGACGATAGGAACAGGCACGTTGCGAATAATTGGTTGCGAGAATTGACGGGCATCTTTTTCACGGTTCAAATAACTGATATGTCCCGCAATTTGGTCCAAGAATTTTTTCTCGCCTGCATTATGAAATTTACCGGTCTCATCCAAATATAACTGGCTAAATGTCTCGAAATGGTCAGGGATTTTTTGTTCCATTGGTTTGCATAAATTCACCAATTTAATAAGTTCCATTGGGTCATTTGTGATTGGTGTAGCAGTCATAAGTAATAATTTAACAGAATTCTCGCCAGACACTATATGTGAATTATAGATGGCTCTGGCAAAAACATCCATATCAGGTCGTTCGATACTCGATAAATCAGCACCGCCATATAATTTGTGTGCCTCATCAATAATAAGCAAGGTCTTGCGAAGCGGGTCTTCGGTCCCATTCTTTTTGACAAGCGCTTTATAGAAACTATTACCACCAGTAATCATATTACTGAATTGTTTGTATGACATAGGACGAATAGACCACGATTTAGACAACAGGCGCATGCGTTTAGCATTTTCATCGGGGATTTGGGCGCCTAATTCTATTTTTTCGCGAATAGTATCACTGCATACTTGGTCAAACATATTTTTCCAAATATCATTTTTCAGGGTTGTGCGGGTGACCCATAAAATGGTATATCCCTGGCGCTCGAATGCGTCACTGGCCGAGGCGATAGCCGAGCAAGTCTTACCCGTGCCGACCGAGTGATATAACAACATACCTTTAATTGGATTTTCGGGTCTGAAATAGTTCTTAATAAAGGCTTGAGTAGGCGTGTATTTCATAATAGTTGCGCCACCAGTCTGGGTCTCTGGTCCAGCATATCCACATAAATTCTCCATTTTGACATCATTCCAAGCATAGTCCTTGAAATTCTTATTGATAAACGACTTCATTGTGTCGTGTGTAATCTCAGAGCGGTTCAGGAATAAGCTATCCGCATTATATGCTGTTATACAGTTGGCTCCACCGACTATACTACTGTCCCCATTTCCAATAGAAAACTCGTGAATATTTTTATTTAATTCGTAGTCAACTGCTCCGTGCATAGCAATCTCTTCTAATTCGGCAGTGAAATTAATAAGACGGAGGTCTACCCCAAGTGCGTGTAAATAAAGGGCAAGTCCGGTATCTTTGTTTGCAAAACCTTTCGATAATGCACCTGGCATAACCAAATCATAGTTGAATACGTGGAGAGGCCATCCATTGGTGGGGTGAAATAGGAGCCCTTTTTGCCCGCAAGTGCGAGTGGCACGCCCAATAACTTGTTTCTGGTCGGCAGGCGAGCTCTGTGGTTCAAATATATGGACATATTTCACATCAAACAAATCAATGCCTTCTTTGAACCCGGAGTCCATAATAATAATCCGCGACAAATCCCCATAAACATTGTCAGGTCTAGAATTGAAATTCTTTAGCACTTCTTTTTTGAAGGCAACTCCGAGGGTCTGGTCGTAAATAGAACCGGAGACAAGTACGTGAAATGTATTTCCGGGGTCTTCTAGCACTTTTTCTTCGCTGACCATTTCAATCTTGGTGAACTTTTTTTTGCCCTTTGTGGGTTGAACGGCATATCCGCATTTCATTCCTTTAGCAATAAGGGCAGATGCAAGTAATTTAGCACCGTGTGGACCGCTTTTGAGATCAGTAAAAATAAAATGCTTGTATTTATGGCCATCACGTTGCATATCTCGCCCGTCTAACATAGTTATTACTTTCAAGAGTTTTTCGAGCTTTGGCGACATATTATGCATATGCTCGATAATAACAGATGGGTTGAAATCGGGGTCATCGAGTAATAAGCCGGCTACTGGTGCAGACCAATTGGATTTCTTGCGGACACAATCTGGGTCGAATACTTGCGAGACCTCCATTTTAGCTATTTTTTCGTAGACGGCTTTATCCAAATGTTTGAGTTCGTGATTAATGGTTGGCGTTTTTTCATATGGACTATCAGAGAAGGATAATGGCAAAGCCCCTGGCGAGCCACTATCCGATCCTAAACTAGTCCCATTACTGCCTAGACTATTAGGACTATTTTGTGAACTACTTTTAGACATATTGTAATCTATTATATAATAATGACACAAAAAAATATAGTGTTTCTATATATTATAATATAGAAATGACTTCTTTAGGTGGCGGACCATTTAATGGATATTCTCCAAAACAATCAATATTAAATTATAGAGGTGGTAATGACAGTTTAACCCGCAGTGTTTTACGCCGTGGTTGGAACACTGCTTTTGCCAGCGGAACATACAATGCCAGAAACCGTATTATTACTCCATTTAGAGCAGTTAATAACTCCGGCGATTTCTTGTCTCGTGAAGATTATAAATGTGGCGGACCAAACCCAATCTCACGTTCTCTCCGTGGACATAAACATATTTTGGGAGGTATGTTGAGTGCCTGTGATGCTACTGGTGTTCCTGCATCCAACTGTAATCCAAAATATGTGTATGACTCGTCTCTCTATACCAGATACAAGCGCGAACGTGCCGGTAATGTCAATTATAATGACAGTTCATTTGGTGGTGACCAGAGCAATGCTTCATATGTTAATTTGATGGCTGTTCGCAGAAGATAGGCGACACCATCCAATCATAATGCATTCATAATATATTTTATTTTCATATGATATATTATATACCATCAATATAACACAATTATTATGCCACCAATATTTAGGTCTATGTTTGCAATAAATAATATTAATAATGGAAATTTATCGTCAATGCACGCGATGCCACAAAAGGATATTACCAGTGATGGCACCGCGGATTTTTCGAATGATAGACACAACTATTTCCAAACCCTGGATACTAGCACTACTACTTATCCACAGAAAAATCATAAAAAATGGATTGGTGGGTCTCGTGATGCATCGTCAGTAACCCGTAATCGCCGGGTAAATGAAGTTGGTGTTGGGTCAATGAATGCCAGTCAAGGGGCATTTGCATTCACTACTAATCGGGATACTACAAATACAGTGACAGATGCGAAGCGCCGAATGCGTAGTCAAGGGTCCGGCGTGCCTGCGAAATGTGCTCATAGACCAAACAAGGTCACACCTTGTTTCCCAGTTGGCACATTAATCCGCACACAATATAACTGTGTAGAAAATGCACAGGAATTTACGTTTAATAAGAATACTAGTTGGGTCCCACCACGTTATCATTAAGGGGTGCATCAGTGCAATAAAAATTATTTATTATATAATATGTAATAAATAGTTTGTTTTAGTCGGCCATATGTTCTACAACAACATCTGTACCATCACCATCCATACACTCATCATCGGCAGTATCCTTCTTCTTATCATCTGATTTCTTTCCAAATTGTTTTTCGCGCACTTTCTGCAACTTGCCTTTCAATCCATCTAGACGCAGAGACACGCTATCAAGCTCGCGAGTAACATACTCAACGGTGTCTGTTCTACTCCCCGCAGTTGAATTATAATCCTTCATTTGTTGAGATATACCTACAATAGAGTGATATAATCTATTATAATAGATCAGGGTTGCATCGCCGGCATATTTCAGTTGAAATTCATTTTGGTCCATAGCAAGATTGACGCCATCACAATTGTAATTTTGTAGTTCGCGTAAAATATCTGCGTGCATTGGCAGTAATTTGGAAAGGGTCTCATTCAGACCCATCTTTTGTTTGTTGAGGAGCTTCTTTTTTTCTAGCTCTTGTTTTTCGCGTTCAAGACTGGCAATATCGTCTTTCAGTTGGTTTATTTGGACTGCATTATTGACTGTATTGACAGCATTGGAAACATTTTTAACGGCTTTCTTAAGGAAATTCATATTTATAACTAGTATAATAATGCATATAGATTTTATGTTGTTTATATATTATAGTTTATGTAATGGTCTCAATTCATATTATAATTGCAATACTAGCATTAGGTATAACATATATTATATGGAAAAATAATTTAGGTCAATATTGGCAATGAAAAAAGGTCTCACATAAGTGATCCTTTTTTATTTTTTATGGGTTTTGTTTTTATTATGGTCTCAATTTTTATTTATTTTTGGGTTTAAAATAATCTCATTTTCTTGATATCGCGTTCGAGTTCTTGTTCAAGACTAGGAGTGCGGGTTCTAGCATTTAACCAACTATGCATAATTTTGAACATATGAGTATTGTTTACAATTTCAGAGTATTTTAATTTCTTATTTTCATCATAATCACCAAAGGTCTCGAAATCTTCTTTTGAGACCTTGCAAAAGAGTTGAGAATTCAAATAGATTTCTTCATAAGTTAGCTTAGTAGTGTTATCATACATAATTTCATCAATATTATGAATGATAGAATTTTCAGAAAGAGTAGTAGCGCAAGGAGACATTGTTGTTGTAGCTGTTGTTATTAATAAACGATTAATATAGTTTAGTTATTAGTTATAATAGTTAGTTATAGTAATCGGCATACTATTCAGGGCGGAAAAAGTAGTTCAATTTTTTGGCAATGGTTATACTTAACCATTGCCAAACAATCGTGTATACGTAAGTATACACCAATTTTATGGAAAGGTCTCAAAATAAAAGGTCTCGAGACCTTTATAAAAAGGATTACAAATAATCGTTTTCTGAAAAATTGATTATCAAATGATATAAATATGTCTATATTATATACACTATATAATACACAATACACAATACACAATACACAAAGAATGGATTTACAAAAAAAGACAAAGCAAGACCTATTGACCCTATGTCAAGAAAAAGGTCTCACTAATTGCAAAAGCAAAAAGAAAGATGAACTAATCGCCCTATTAACTACCCCTCAGTCCCCAACTAACTGTAATACCCATATCAAGCCTCTCATTAAATGGAGCGGCGGAAAATCCGATGAAATCAAAATGTTCGAGAAATACATTCCTGAATATAAGACCTATATTGAACCCTTTATTGGTGGCGGTTCACTCTATTTCTATTTAAATCCACAAAAAGCAGTTATATCCGATGTTCATCCTGAATTAATAGACCTATATAAAGCCATTGGTGATGGACATTCATCCGAAATATACGAGTTTATGGAAAAAACTCCTAATAATGAGGTGACCTATTACAAGGTTCGAGACCATATGGAAATTAAAACACCCCTTGACAATGCCAAGCGGTTCTATTACCAGCGTAAAACAGCATTTAGAGGAATGTTGCGTTATAATAAAGATGGAAAATTCAATATTCCATTTGGCAGATATAAGACCATTAATTATAGTGATTTGAAGAACCCGTGCTATGAAACATTATTAAAACGCACAGAAATATATAATAAAGGTTTTGAGACCATATTTGAAAAATATAATGACAAGGATAATTTTGTCTTTCTAGACCCGCCATATGATAGCGAGTTTACAGATTATGGATATTGCAAGTTTGGCAGGGAAGAGCAGATTAAATTGGCGAATTTATTCAAGACCACCAAAAATAAGTGTCTGATGGTTATTGGTAAAACCGATTTTATAGTGGAATTATATAAGGATTATATTGTTGATGAATATGACAAGAAGTACAAGTTTAAATTACATTCGGGAAGAATAGGAGATGAAATAAATACAAAACATTTGGTTATAAAAAATTATTAGAGACCAACACAAATGAAAAAATACAATATATCATAAATATTGCATTTTTATTGGTGGTCTCGAATGATGGTCTCGATCTATTTTTTTATTATTTTTCCAAGGTCTCGAAAATATTCATAAAAATCGCTCTCAATCCACTCTACTCCAATCACTGCCAAGAAATCAGACATATGGTTTATCTTCACTCCACTGGCTTCAAATCGCGCTATATTAGAAATACCAGAGGTCAATATAGTGCGGTTATAGACACTCCAGTTTAATACACCAATATGTATCTTATAATCAGGATAATGACCCTGGATATAGGTCTCAATTTCTTTGCATTTTGCTATTGTCGCCGGGATTTTTTCTGTATCAAGCTCTATATTGCCTTTCAGTTCATAATAATACACTGTTTTTGTCATTTCATTTTTGAAGATGAGGTCTATATCTTTTTTCTTGTCATTGACAGACTGAACACCACATTGTAATAATTCGAGGTCTTTATTTGTTTGTATCAATTCTTTCACAAGGTATTCACCAAACCGCCCCATCTTTATATTGATGGATTGTTCGCTGGGTTTAGCTCCAAATAAGAGATAAGATATTGAACCAGGTTTAGTGGTTGTTTGTTCTTTTGCAAGCATTTTTTCGATCCATTCGAGACCTTTTTGTTTACATAGTTGTAATTTTGAGACCTCGATTGTGGTATCACTATCAGAAATAGTGATTGCTAGCTTTTTATCTAATGCATCAGTGATGCTATCAATTTCATTAGTTGTTGTTATTGTTGTCATTGTTAATATAGTATTTTATATGTAGACCTTATTTATTTTTATGAAATAGTATTTCAATTTTCTATATAAAAAATATCATAATGATATATAAGTCATACAATGTATAAGTATTTAGTTGAATTTTTAGGAACCATCTTTTTCGTCTATGTTATTCTCGCTACTGGCAATCCACTTGCCATTGGTGCCGCACTTGCTTTAGCCATATTATTAACTG
>JACCEB011620091.1_pt1 | contig 11575 bp, 9 predicted proteins | sample 7454761 | NCBI WGS metagenome assembly JACCEB01 (sample SAMN15323454, study PRJNA562643) | freshwater metagenome | isolation source: river surface water | place: USA:Blue River Watershed | collected 2017-08-18 | reverse complement strand
TAAAAGATTTTGATGTAACAGACGTAAAATGTTCAGGAAAACTTAATTACAGCGATAGAAAAAAACTAGGTATAACAAAATGTTTAGGAATTTTAACATCTGATTTTAGATTTAATGAACACATTGAATATTTTAATAAACATAAGAAAAAGGATGATTTATCAGATTCCTTTTTACAAGGTATTTGGTTTATAAATAATAAAAAACTATAAATATTTAGAATAATAGACATTTGATCATTGTACATGGAACACAAATTTTATTGATACATTATTTCAATTTATTTATGAAATAATATATTTATAATTCGTAAGACTTAAAATTATATGTTCTATTTAATGAATAGATATAATGGCGGACATAATGGATATTACTGATCTGGACTTTAATGATAATGATTTTGGAAACAATAGCGGATTTGGCAAATCTACCAATTTCGGCGGAGGCTTGGAATTATTAATGAATGATAAAATTAAGGAATCCAATAGACCTAGCAGTGATATAGAATTGGATGATTTGAATAATTTAGAAAACGAATTAAATGACCTAGTAGAGGATATCCCTAGTAGCAGTTTTAAACCAAAATCGGATTTCTTCAACAAACCAAGCGTTTCTTTTGACGAGGGTCCTAGTATTAAACTTGGTGGATTTGATGAAAATACATTAGGTCAATCTACTGCCCAAACTGAAAGCGATTCTAAAACATGGGATGGATACGGAAAATTTAACAATATTCCTTTGAACCCAGATAAAGCGGTTCCATTAGAACCTAAAATGTCCAAGGATGAAATGCTAAGAGAAAAGTTCAAATATTTAAGAAAGTTAGAGGCTTTAGAGAAGAAAGGAGTAGAGCTATCAAAAAAATATAATATGGAATCGTCGCTTCAAGAAATGATGGGTGAATACGAAACTATCATGGAAGAAAAAACCAAACAGAACTCTGTTAAATTCCAAGGTAATATGTTGATGGCAGTAATTAATGGGATTGAGTTTTTAAACGGTAAATTTGATCCTTTTGATATAAAATTAGACGGGTGGAGTGAACAAATCCAGGAAAACATAACTGATTATGACGAGATTTTTGGCGAATTACATGAAAAATACAAGAGCAAAGCTACTATGGCGCCTGAATTAAAACTTCTATTCCAATTAGGTGGTAGCGCAATGATGGTCCATATGACCAACACCATGTTTAAGAGCGCAATGCCTGGTATGGACGATATTTTAAGACAAAACCCAGACTTGATGCGTTCATTCCAAAATGCTGCCGTGAATTCCATGGCACAAACAAACCCCGGATTTTCCGGTTTTATGTCTAATGTAATGAATCCTGATCCTAGACCGTCACAAGGAATGGGACCACCGCCACCATTAGCTACACAAGGACCAAATGCGGTTCCACCACCAATGAATCGTCCTGGAAACAATAATTATGCAAGACCAGATTTGAATATGAGTCGCGGTTCATTTGGCGGAGTTGATGACGGCATTAGTTTGCGCGAAAATTTTGAAAGGACTGACGCCATGAGACAAGACAAAAGTAGTAAGCGTTCATCGGCACCGCGCCCAGAAATGAAGGGACCTAGTGACATTTCAGATATTTTATCTGGATTAAAAACAAAGACGATTAATATTCAAGAGCCAGTTTCACAACCAACAAACGATAACAGCACGATTAGTATTAGCGATCTTAAGGAACTACAATCGGAAGGGAATATGCCAAAACGTAGTGGCCGCCGCAAGAAATCTGCCAGTAACACAGTGTCATTAGACATCTAATCCAATCCACTTTTGGGAAAAGTGGAGCAAAATCCACCCTTTTCCACCTTTAGAACAGGTGGAGCCAACCCTTCATTTTGGTAACCCCATATATAATTATAATTATTAAATAATACTTATAATTTTTTATACTTTTACAAAACATTTAGTGAGTTTGGATCAACCTTTTTCAAAGATGGTTTTATTCAAATTCTATTTTCATATTTTCCAAATGTTTGTATTTCGTTTGAATAAGTTCATTCAATTTATCCACTTTGATGATTTTATCTCTTTTCAAAATCTCTGAAGTTTCACCTATAAATTCTTTGGCGTTTTGAATGATAACATGAGCACATTTATACGCGTTATTCAATAAAGTAACAACTTCGTTATCTATTAGCTCCTTATATTTTTCACTCAAACTAGGATATATTATATTATTACCCATACCGTAGAATATAATCATTTTCTCCGCTAGTTTCAAAGCTTCTTCAAAATCGTTAATTGCCCCGGTTGTTACGGAAACATCATAAAAAACCTCTTCCGCAATTCTACCCGCCAATAATATCATTAAATGCTCAAACAAAGCCTCTCTTATATAAATATTACTAGTAGATCCTTCAAATACTGTGTATCCAGGGCTTTTTGGAGAAGATAAATTGATAACCACTTTTGACACCTTGGAATGGTGTTTAGATAATAAACCCACCACGGCATGACCCATTTCATGTATGGCAATATGGTCTATAATATCAGTAGTAAATTCGTGTTCGTTTGGTTGCCAACCTGCCATCATTTTATTCAAAACAAAATCAAAATCTTTATAACAAAATTGAGTGTTATTTATTCGTAAAGCATTCAACATCGCTTCATTTAACAAGTTCTCTATTTGAGCGCCACTTAAACCTTCCGTTACTTCTACTAATTCGTCTAACCCAATAGAATCACAATATGGTTTGCCTTTGATGTGGATTTTAATAATGGCTGATCTAGTTGTGCTATCAGGCAAACCAATAAAAATCTTTTTATCAATTCTACCGGGTCTAGTTAGAGCATTATCTAACAAATCAATTCTATTTGTTGCCGCAACTAGGAAAATGCCCGTATTATTTTTGAATCCATCCAATTCCACCAATAATGAATTTAATGTGCTATCCCTCTCATTTGAGGCGCTTTCTCCGTCAGTTGATCTTTTTCTACCGACCGCGTCAATTTCATCAATAAATATAATACAAGGGACGTTCTTTTTGGCCAGTTCAAACAATTCCTTGATTCTTGAAGAACCAACCCCTACATATTTCTCCTGAAAATCGGAACCTGAAACAGGAATGAAACTACAATTTGCTTCTCCAGCCAAAGCTTTCGCCAAAAGTGTTTTGCCTGTTCCTGGAGGCCCTTCCAAAATTAGACCCTTTGGTATTCTTACATTGTATTTGGTATATTTTTGATAATGTTTTAATATATCTACACATTGTTGCAATTCTTGTTTTACATTTTCATAACCGCCCACATCTTTGAACATGATGTTGAATTTTTTGAGGACTTCAAAATTTTTTGACTTTGTTTTGGGTCTTTCTACATATCGCGAACGCCCAGTTTGCTCGTCTTCATCAAACCCATTGTTATTATCATTATCATTTTCATTGTTATCGTTTCCAAAACCATTAAACATCCCATTGCTTATATTACCGTCCTCATCCAATTCAATACCAAGAGACTCTAATATATTAGATTTGTTTAGAATAATGCGTAACCTTGGAAGTCTGTTGTCTGTAGTATTTGTATCATTTTCAATATTATCAGTTTCATTGTAAAATTGATTTTCTGAACCCAAAATACTATTGGTTTGAATTGTAACATTTTTGGAATTTAACCTTCGCAACTCTTCAATATAATCTGGTCTAGTAATTGGATACCTTCTAACAACAATATTATAATTTTCATTTGGATTTGGATTTGTATTATTACGAGGTAATCGTTCTTGAAAATATTTTCTAGCAAATGGATTATATCTATTTCTATCATTTTCCACGAGCATACGTCTATTATTGACATTACTTATGGTTAAACCATTTATACACGAGTCAAATGAGCAATATAACAAGGTAAACATAAATAGAACCCTAAGAGCTACCATGTATACAATGAGAGAAAAGTTTTTATATTATTATAAAAAATATAATAATAAATGAAAATATCCAAATAATAGTTTCCCATTTTACAAAATTTCCAAATGTTTGTAATTTTGTTGTATATGTTGTTTTATCTTTTTTAATAACGCCATAAAGGGTGTTTGATCTTTACCATACAATAAAGAATCGTGTATAATCTTTACATTTCCTACCAAACTTTGACTATTGATATGTAGCCATAAAACGAATATGATAAATAATCCACCTGTGAAATATATATCCTTCATTAGAATTTTGTCATTTCTTAAATAATACAATGGCAACACCTTTATCAACGTATTAATAATTATAAAATAAAATATTGTTCGCCTACTAGTTCCATATAAAAACATTAAAACTAACATTATAATATTATCAATAAACCCTAGTATAAGCGCAAATTTCGGCGAATATGTTGTCAAACGAAACACATATAATAAATACCAAACATATATCCAATATGAAAATACTAAATCGGCTCTCAAATTTTTCATATATATTACAAATATTTTAGAAAATTTGAAAATTTTGAAAATGATAAAAAATATATAACAAAATATTAGCTTAATAATAAAATATTAATTTACTGTAATGAAACCCAGAGTAACCAACAACAATTCTAAGAATATAACCATGACAAGTTGTCACAAAGGAGGAATCAAAATCAAAGATACTGGAAATGGATATAACGTGGATCCTTTTGCTGGCGTAAATCCATTTCAAGAAGAGAGACAACAACAAATAAGTTACGACAAAAGTTCATACGAGAGAATTGATTTAAATATAGAAAACTATTCGCGAAATGATTTGTTCAATTTATTTGGTCTGAAAACAATGAATTTGGATGAAGACATCATGAAAGAATGTAAAAAAATTGTTCTCAAGACGCATCCAGATAAATCACAATTGAAGCCAGAATATTTCTTATTCTTTTCAAAAGCTTACAAAAAATTAAAAGAAATTTATGATTTTCAAAATAAAACAAACAATAAAAAAACCAACGATACAAATGAATATTATGAGGAGTCTAACCGCGATATTTTAGACACAGTATTTAGTAGTAAAAAAGACCTAAAAGACCCCAAAAATTTCAACAAATGGTTTAACGATCAGTTTGATAAACATAAATTAGAAGACCCGAATGAAACTGGCTACGGAAATTGGTTAAAATCGGACGAAGACATTGTTTATACCCCAAATGTGACAAAATCTAATATGGCAGCTGAAATGGAGAAAAGAAAAAAAGAGGTTCAAACTCTGACTACCTATACGGGGGTTGGTGACACTTATTCATCCAGCTTTGGAGGTTCTTCTTTAATGGTATATGATTCAAATTTTTCGTCGGGGTCATTATTTAGTGGCGATGGCATGGGTTACACTGATTTACGTCAGGCATACGTTGAATCTGTAATTCCAGTGACCGAAGAAGATTATAGGAAAACCAAACAGTTTAAAAGTGTAGATGAGTATAAACGTCATCGCGATTCCGTAAATACAACTCCTCTCAGCAAAGAAGAAGCAATGCGTCAATTATACCGAGAAAATAAAAATAAAGACGAAGAGTCCGCAGCACTGGCCTTTTATTACGCACAGCAATCGGAAAAGGCAAAGGAAAGCCAACAACAATTCTGGTCTGGATTAAAACAATTGACTAATTGGTAGTAGATCTAATAGTAACTATAACAAACAAAATACCTATCAAGCCGGCAATGACTAAAGATAAAAATATAAAAAAATATCTAGAATGTAGATAAAAACCGTAAACACATTCGCGTGTTTCAGATACGCACGATGTCTCGGGTAAATCCTGGGTTTGTTTATCGGGGTTTTGTTTATCGGGGTTTTGTTTATCGGGGTTTTTGCCATAATCGCTACTTCTAGTAGGTATCTTTACTGGTATATCGTCATATATTATGTCATATGAAATATCATAGTCTGTTTCATAAATTGGATTTAGTAAATCTTGAGACATTTTCATATATAATATATTTATACTATTTTACATAAAAATATAGTATAATTAGAATATAAGCATCATAATATAATGACTAGTAAATTTGACAACGGATTATTTATTTTTAGAAGAGATTTAAGATTAATAGACAATAATGGTCTCAATTTATTAAACGAACGATGTAAGAATATTTACACCATCTTTATTTTTACTCCAGAACAAGTTGGTGCAGGGAATAAATATAAATCCGATAACTCTGTACAATTCATGATAGAGTCTCTTGGAGATTTGGCATCTCAAATAAGTAAAATGGGAGGCCAATTGTATACTTTTTACGGACACAATGATGCAATGGTAGCAGATTGTATTAAGGCATTCAATATAGACGTAGTTTGTTTCAATTTAGATATAACTCCCTATGCACGTGAAAGAGATGCTAAAATAATTAAATTGTGTGAGCATTTGAAAACATATGTAATGTATGATCACGATTATTATTTACATCCACCTGGTACTATCGTGAATGGATCCGGTGACGTTTATCAAAAATTCACACCATACTACGTGTTCGCTTCAAAAAAGAAGGTAGAATCGCCTGCCGGACCAAGGAAACTTCATTTAACCAAAAGTAGTGCACATTTAACTAATAAAATCACACTGGAACAAGCAATGAAAAAATTTGTTGGAAAAGAAAATGAAGACATATTGGTGCACGGTGGGAGAGAAAATGCTTTGAAACAGATACGCCAAGCTGCCAAAAATATTGCACACTACGCAAAAACTCGTAATGATTTGGCGAAACCAACGAGTCAGCTCTCGGCGTATATCAAATTTGGGAACGTTTCGGTGAGAGAAGTGTATAAGGCATTTCGTTCGAAACACGACTTTATTCGTCAGCTTTACTGGAGAGATTTTTATGCTGGGGTTTTATACGCATTTCCGCACGTATTAGGTCACAGTTTGAAACCAAAATATGACAAAATCAAGTGGCATCATAACGAGCGATGGTTCCAGGCGTGGTGTAAAGGCGAGACTGGTATACCCATGGTAGACGCTGCTCAAAGACAACTTTTGCAGACCGGTTGGGTTCATAATAGAGGACGAATGATATCTTCTAGTATTTTAATTAAAATTTTATTAATAGATTGGCGAAAAGGGGAACGCTTTTATGCAGAGAATTTGGTTGATTATGATGTCGCCAGTAATAACAGTGGGTGGCAATTCAGTTCAGGATCAGGCGCAGATAGTCAGCCTTATTTTCGCTATTTCAATCCATATTTGCAGTCAGAACATTATGACCCCGATTGCGAATATATTAAGACATGGATTCCAGAATTAAAAGATGTACCTTCTAAGGATATTCACAATTGGGAGAATACGTGGATGAACTACAAAGAGACTGGATATCCTAAGCCTATTGTTAATTATGCCGAGCAAAAAGAGATATCACTTAAGATGTATAAAGATGCATTGAATTAAAATAATTAGCGCATCGTTAAAAACAATCAATTTATTATTCAGTCTTATAATAAATGGATTTAGAAACTATTTTATTTAATAAAGACGGATTTATATTTTCCCGTGTAGAAAAAAATAAATACAAAATGAAATTCTCCATGGAAAATAAAAACATAATACTATCAAAAATTATTGATTTTAATTTAATCAAGCTCATTTATGATTTAAATGGTGACGTATATGAGAAAGTCGCTATGGAAACATTAAATGACAATGAAGTCATCGCAACCCTTCTACTAAGACATTTATTTCAAGATCTAGGTTTACCGCAAAGATTTTCATTCATACACATCAAGCGATTCATAGAAAACCATAGTATTGTCTTCAAATCACAGTCCATAAAAAGTTATCGCCCAGAAGGTATTCCAAGTGATGCGGAATTAATGGCTATAGAAGATTTAACGACCGTCTGTAATATAATTACTCCACATCATATGGATTTTTCCTTTAGTATATTGTTTGACGCTAGCATGAACATTCCTCCATTTGCCGAGAAAATGGTTGGAATGATTTTAAATAAAATATTTAAACGGGTAAAACAATTTATAGAAAACGTGAGAGTATAATATATATTCAGTCTAATGATTCAACTGTATAATATAAGCAGGTTTGTAAGAGAAGTCATATTTTTTGTAAACGCGTTTTTCATTATTAGTTCTGAAATATTTTTATATGGTATATTTAGAAATTATGCTAATTTTATAGAACGCATTACATGTCGTCTCGCAGGTATAAATATATTATATGTGAAGGTATTTCAAGCTGTCGCTTCTAATAATAGTCTTATTGACGAGCAAACCAACAACAATCTTTTGAAATTTACTGACAATGCGCCATGGACGTATTCAGATATAGATTTTGAAAATTTGATTCATATGTGTGCTACATATAACATTGTCTTACCAAATGGGTTTGAAACCCCGATGAACGCCGGAATGATTTCATTAGTTTTTAAAGGTTATCAAAAGGATGATACCCAAACACCCGTAATAATTAAAATGAAACGAAAAAATATAGATATTACACTAAAACACGCCATAGGAAATTTAGAGACCTTTCTGTATTTATTATCGTTCATTCCTCTAGTACATAAATATCAACTAGCCCCCGTTATAACTAGAAATATTGATATTATTAAATGTCAAACTGATTTCAAACAGGAGGTTGCAAATATAATCAAAATAAAAACCAACTGTAAAAATTTAAAATATGTTAAAATACCGATGGTTTACCAAGAAGTAACCGAAAATTACCACGACATCATATTGATGGAATACATTGATGGTATGAAAATAAACGAGATTGCGAAAGAAGATTATGATGCATTCGCCAAGCAGGTGATGAAATTTGGTTTTGTAACGACCATTGTCCACGGGGTAACCCATGGCGACTTACATAGTGGAAATATATTGTTCATCAAAGATGACGCTGATGAAAAATATCCGCACAAAATTGGTGTAATTGATTTTGGAATTATATATGAATTAGAACCCGACTACAAGGCTTTTGTTTTTGATGTTTTGACCCAAATGTTTACGATGCCTCCTAGAGAAATGACATTAAAACTATTAAATTCGAACATTATTGAACCAGTCGGTATTCTTAGTCAAATCCCTAGAGAAGACTATGAAAATATTGTGAAATTTACTACCGATATTATAGACGAATCCGTAAATAGCGCAAAAAAGGCCAATCAAATACAGTTGTACAAGTTTTTACACCAGTTGAGTGATTATTTGGGAAATTCTAAATTGGCGGATATTGGCATTCGTCCTAGTGATAATTTAGTGAAAACACAATTGGTTTTGGCAATGTCGCACGGAATTACGTTGACCCTTTGTAAAGAAGATTTTGTCACTGTGGCCGATAAAGTGATTAATGAATTATTTCATACAAATATGATCATTGAATAATTTACATCTTTGAACTTTTTACCATCTAATTGTCGTATCCCCATGGCCACGCCATGATAGTTCCATTTGTAACACGATGTATGTATATATCTCCCTTATATCTATTTTCTTCTACGGCAAAACATACTGGATAAACAATATTGGCATTTTTTGTATTTTGTAAATAATTATAAGCCTCATTCATTGTTTTACCTGATGATACAAATTCATCAATTAAAATGATATTTTTCCCATTTAAATTGTCATCTATAGGCTCGCAAATAGTATATTCGCCATAATTTTGTAAAATTCTTTTATTAATAATATCATTTATAACATTATATGGTTTTTTATCACAATTATACTCACTTCTGGACAATTTAATTTTGTAATTTGCTATTCCCAGTTTTTTTGAAATATAATCTGATAGGATTGCGCCTCCAGTTTTTATACCAACTACGGCATCATATTGTTGTCCACTTTGTTTAATTTTATCAATAATCACATCTAAATTTTTTTCCAATTGATTCCAACTGATATAAGTTATGTTTTTCAAAATTGAATTTAAATATATAGGAACAATTTTGCTGTATAATGGCGATTCTTGTTTAGAACGAATGCTTGGAAACATTTTCGGGTCTACCCAATTAGGAATAGGACCATATATTTTTTGGTCTATTTTATAAACACTTAACAAAGCAAATATTATACCTATACTAATTACTATAAGTAATGAATACAATGATAAATGAAACGATTTGTATATTAGAACATAGAACGCGCCAAATAAGATACCGCAAATGACTTGAACAGTTGTATGCATATGTGAAATAATACGTTGAGCTGAAAATACGAATATAAGTAGTAGACATATAGGCAGTGTTATAAATTTGTATAAATATAATAGTGAAGCTATTATCGTAACTGTTTCGGCATGACCCGATGGCATACCTATACATTCGGTTTTTTGTCCATTTGTTGAATTTGCGCATTTTGACAAAGGTCTCTTTACATCGTCATATTCAAAATACGATTCAAAAAATATTTTTTCTAAACCGTTTTGTATAAAAAAATGATAGAATGCTATAATGGTAATTAAACATACAAATTGCGTTTTTATTGACAGTTTATTTGTTATTTTTATCATATAAATCTTATATTATATATTTATAAAATATTTGTATTCAATTTGTATTCAATTTGTATTCAATTTGTAATAATTCGTCTCTAATTATTTCAAAATAATTTATCTCCATACCAGTCGCAAAGATTTCACGCATCCTTATCAACTACCACATTCTTCACTATATTTCGGATAATCTTATCTTCCTTTTCCAAATCATTGTTACCAGAACCTCCCATGGATTCCACAATTAATTTATTATATTGGTCGGAATATTTGGAATGGTATTTGCTACAATCGGGATGCAACTCCTTGAACTTAAGTAGCAATCGCTGGTTCTTGGAGGCAACGCGTTTAATCATTTTACGTATCTTATTCTTTTCATCATCTTTTTCCCATTTATTTTCATCTTTAATGTAAATTGTTTCTCTCTTTTTATCAGTGCAATGAACAGGTCTTTGTGTGACATCCAACTCTTTCAAGTTTTTTACAATAATATTGGAAATACCTTCTACATAACCCACTTCACCAACATTTTCCAAGTCGCTCAGCTGTAATTGAATAGATTCTACGAAATCCATAATATTCATGGCATCTTTACACGTTTCGTTTAAGAAAAATTGAAGATTAAATGCTTTATTATGTGAATTGGTATGATTCGTATTATTTGTAGTATTGTGTGTTCCATTTTCCAGCACTTTCATCATCATATTTTTAAATTCGGCATTTTCTTTGATTAGTAACAAAATAAGTTCTTTATCACTAGGTTCTTTATCGTTAGCTTCTTTATCACTAGCTTCATTGGTAATAATATTTTCTTCTGTATGGTAAATGCTCTGCGCACTTATACAGGTCTTTTTGTGCCTATAATAACCACTGTCATATTTATATATTTTTCCACATTTACATTCATATTGTGCGACTTTTTGCGACTTTATACTACCATTTTCGCCCATTTTACTATCATTTTCTATATTTTGATGTTTAACAGTTGCGACGTGTTTCTTAAAATCAGTTGATTTTGACGTATAATAGTCACATAATTCGCAACAATATTTTTTGGAGATTTTTGGAGACAAATTACTATCCATTACTATCCTTAATATGATAGTAGAAAAAACTCCTAAAGGTTTTCGCAAAAAATAAAAAAAAATTAGCG
>JACCEB011511107.1_pt1 | contig 11576 bp, 6 predicted proteins | sample 7454761 | NCBI WGS metagenome assembly JACCEB01 (sample SAMN15323454, study PRJNA562643) | freshwater metagenome | isolation source: river surface water | place: USA:Blue River Watershed | collected 2017-08-18 | reverse complement strand
TCAGAATCAAATATGTATTATTTTTACTACCATCTCTGTTATTTTCCCAATCTAAAAAAGAACCAGGAGACGAGAATCTTTACAGATATGAAAAAACACAGCCCTATGAATATGGATATTTAATCACTAGGCCAAAGAATTATTCAAATAATTTAGATTCAGTTCCTCTTTTTGTATTCTTACATGGTAGATCTTTAAGCGGAAGTAATTTGAATTCTATCATAGATATTTATGGTGTTATCTATGAAAAAAAAAGGAATGTAGATTCCTGGAATTGTTCTTGCACCTCAAAGTGAAAAAGAAAACTCTCGGTATTATGTTTAAGTTGATTCACTCATAGAAAAACTAAACAATATTATTGAATTGATAAATCCAAAATTTACATCCCTGAATGAGCATGGGAGGATCTGATAATTGGATTTGTGGATCTCGATTGAATAATAAAATCGCAGCGATAGCTCCAATTTGTGGTGGTAGTTACCTTGATTTGGAATGGACAACAAACCCTTATGCTATAGTTAAGATGCCTATCCAGACATTTCACGGCAAAATAAGACAGAGATGTATTGATTGAAGAGACACACTCCACATTAAATGAAATTAAAAATTATGGTCATGGAGTCGTAATAAAAGATACATACTTCCCAAATGCAGGACACGATTTATCCTTTGTTTTTGATATCCTAAATTGTATGAATGGTTATTGCCTCAACAAAAATTTGTTTTTCACAATAACTTGGAAGAGTAACAAAATTTTCTACAAACTGAATAAAAAAATCCATTCTAAATCATAAAAGTCAATTGATTTAATGTCGCAGCAAAATGGAATAAAAAACAAATTGGGTGTAATCCGGATTGACTAAAATTTATCGGTTCATAAGCGCTATAAATTCATTTTTCTTAAGTTAAGTCTAATGATTTTTTATTCGGTCTGTTGAAGTTTTTTACAAATTTTAGTTCACTCACACACATTTTTTTTGGAAGATTCATAACTTTACCTTATTGTTGAAAATACAATAAACTTAATTGCATATGATTCAAAGAAATACAAATACTTTTTATTCACTTCTTTTTCTAGCTGCTTTGGTGTTGGCACCCTCGGCTTCTCAAGCCCAAGTGGCTGAATCCGATTCCATTGATGGCGTTGATGAAGTTGTGGTTGTGGGTTATGGTACCCAAAAGAAAAGCAATGTTACTGGAGCTATTTCTAAAGTAAAATCAAAAGATTTACAGGATGTTCCGTTGACCCGCGTTGAACAAGCTCTTCAAGGAAGGACCTCTGGCGTTCAAATTTTGCAAAATTCAGGTCAACCAGGTTCAAGTTCAGTCGTTCGAATCAGGGGAACCGCATCTATCAATGGCTCTAACCCACTTTATGTTGTTGATGGTGTTGTGATTACAGGTGGCATCGATTACCTCAATCCCAACGACATTGAAACTATAGAAGTGCTCAAAGATGCAGCTTCGGCAGCCATTTATGGTGCCAGAGGTGCGAATGGAGTCATCATTGTAACAACAAAGTCTGGTAAAAAAGGTGCAATGAAAGTCAATGTTTCAATGTACCGTGGAACTCAAAATGCTTGGAAAACCCTTCCCGTTTTGAACGCCACTGAATACGCAACACTGCAAAATGAAATGGCCGCTGCCGCTGGTCAAGCTCCAAAATTTGCAGATCCGCGTTCGTTAGGACAAGGGACAGACTGGCAAAGCAAGGTTTTCAATCCTAGTGCGCCAATGAGCAATATTGAAATTAATTTGTCTGGAAGCACTGATAAAATTCAATACTATGCATCCATCTCAAAGTATGACCAAGAAGGAATTGTGGCAGCAGGCAAATCGAACTACAATCGTTTGACCGCAAGGCTAAATACCATCATCCAAGCGAGCAACCGCTTGAAATTTGGCTGGAATGCAGCCTACACCAACGTTCAAAGCATGAGTGTGGCTGAAAATACCGAATTTGGGTCACCCTTGGGCAGAGCATTGAACATCGATCCATTGACCCCTCTTTATGAAACAAATCCTTTTCTTTTATCTCAAAACCCATATTCAATTGGTGGGGCTCTGAGGAAAAACTTGATGCGCGACGCAGGTGGAATTTATGGAATTTCATCGATTGTAACTTCTGAAATTGTGAATCCCGTTGCCGCCTTAATGACAGAAAACAACACCGGATGGAGCGATAAAATTGTGAACAATACGTATGCTGAATACGAAATCATCAAAGGATTAAAGTTCAAAACCAGCATTGGTACTGATTTGGCTTTTTATGGTGGATACGGTTTCCGTCCCTCATATTATTTAAACGCTACCAATTTCTTAGACACCAATTTTGTTTATCAAAACTTCAACAGAGCACTCACCTGGGTGTGGGACAATTCCATTTCATATTCTACGAAAATCAACAAGCACAACATTGATCTTGTGGCGGGTCATTCGGCTCAAGAAACCACAGGTACATTTATTGGCGGATCGAAACGCGATGTTCCAACGCAAAATCCAGACGATGCAACCATTAATTATGCCCGCAATGCAAACAGCAGAGATGTCTATGGAGGGAAATGGGAGCGCTACGCAATAGAATCATACTTTTCAAGAGTTAATTACAACTTTAACGGCAAATATCTGTTGACAGCAATTTTAAGGGCCGATGCCTCTTCAAGATTTGGTTCGAATTATCGTTGGGGTTATTTTCCTTCTATTTCTGGGGGATGGAACATGCATGAGGAATCATTTTGGAAACCAAACAAATACATTCAAACTTTGAAATTAAAATCTGGTTGGGGAATGAGTGGAAATGACGCAGCAGGTTCATTGGAATACGCAGCTACAATTTCTGGTGGAAGAAGTTACTCTTTTGGTAGTTCTGAAACACTCACCAATGGCACCTCGCCTACCCAAGTTGCTAACCCCGATTTACATTGGGAAACTGTGACACAAACAAACTTCGGATTTGAAAGCCGTATTTTCAAAAATATCAATTTCGGCTTAGACATATACCAGAAAAACACTACCGGTATGATGAGTAGACCAGTTTTACCTGATTATATAGGTAACGATGCTCCAACTTCGAATGTGGGAACCATGGTGAATAAAGGAATTGACATTGAAGCCAATTACAGCAAAATATTGAAAAACGGTTTGAGCGTGAATATTGGTGGAAATATTTCTTTCGTGAACAACGAGGTAACATTAATTGGCAATCAAACAGGATTTTTAAGCGGCGCCAAATGGGGTCCGCAAAGCTTGGAAATTTCTAGAATCACAGAAGGACAATCAATTGGACATTTCTATGGTTACAAAACAGATGGAATTTTCCAAACAATTGATGAAGTAAACAACTACAAAAGCGCAGACGGAAAACTGATTCAAAAAGATGCCGTTGCCGGCGATTTGAAATTTGTTGATGTAAACAACGATGGAGTGATTGATGAAAAAGACAGAACAATCATTGGAAACCCTACCCCCTCATTTGTTTATGGTTTGAATATTTCATTGAAATTCAAAGGGTTCGACTTAATGATTTTTGGTCAGGGAGTTGAAGGAAATGATATTTACAATGCTACTAGAAGATATGATTTACCGAATGCCAACATGAATGCAGCTGCCATCAACAGATGGACAGGAGCAGGAAGTTCAAATCAATATCCGCGTTTAACATTGCAAGACAACAACAACAATTTTGCAAGAAGCTCTGATTTCTACGTTGAAGACGGTAGCTTTTTCAGAATCAAAAATTTCCAAATTGGATACAGAATTCCAGATAAAATTCTAAAGAAATTCAATATCGCAGGAATGCGCATTTATTACTCAGCAAGCAATTTGTTCACTTTCACGAACTATTCAGGTTTTGACCCTGAGATTGGAAATGGTTATGGTATCGACAGAGGGATTTATCCTCAGGCACGTATGAATTCATTAGGTTTAAGTTTAAATTTTTAAGGATATGAAAAGTTTTAAAAATATTTTAAAGATCTCAATTTTAGGTATAGTGTTTTGCATTCCTTTTGGATGCAAAAAAGATTTCCTAGATGTGAAGCCAGTGGCTCGTGAGCTAGAAATCAATTATTACAGAAACGAAGCTCAGGCATTTGAAGCACTGGTGAGCGTTTACGACGCACTTCAATGGAACGACCAGGGTGGATTTACCATGTTTCGTTTGTTGTTAACTGTTGCCTCCGACGAATGTTTGGCAGGTGGCAGTGATGCGTCAGATCAACCAAGCTGGGTTGCATGGGATCAATTTAATACAAATCCAAATTTGGGTCCTCAAACAGGATTTTGGAGAAAAAACTACAAAGGCATTTACAGGGCCAATTTATTTTTGGAAAAAATCAACCAAATTGCCGACGCATCTCCAGAATTCAAAGCAAGAACAAGTGCGGAAGCTAAATTCTTAAGGGCTAAATTTTATCTCGACTTGGTTCAATTGTTTGGCAACGTTCCATTGATTACCAAGACCTTAAATCCCTCAGAATATTATACAATCAAACAAGAATCACCTGAAGTGGTTTTTAATCAAATCGAAAAGGATTTGTTAGAGGCCATTCCAGATTTGCCATTGTCGAACAACCTCCCTGCTCAAGAATTAGGAAGGGCAACCAAAGGTGCGGCTCAAGCCTTGTTAGCGAGAGGGTATCTCTTTATGAACATGCAAGATAAAATGGATGATGTGGCAACCTTGTGTGAAGACATTATCAATTCAAAATCGTATGATTTAGAAAAAAACTATGGTGATATTTTCAAAACATCGGGTGAATTTGGTGTAGAATCGGTTTTTGAAATTGCATACAGTGAAAATTCTAGATCTGATTGGGGTTCATTCGGCACCGGTTGGGGTGAAGGAAATGTGTCTGTGCAATTTGTGGGCATGCGCGATTTTAGCGGCCCTACATTTGCACCAGGTTGGGGCTTTTGTCCTGTCAGTAAAAGTCTTGTTGATGCGCTTCGCGGTGATCCAAGATTTGCACATACCATTATTGAAGCAGATACCATGAAAGGAAGCACATATTCTAAAGGATATCAAAATACTGGATTTTTTATTCGCAAATATGCGCCACTCGCAGAAAACAAATCAAAAGATGGTGAACCAGCCTTGAATTGGGGGAATAACATCCGTGAAATTAGATTCTCAGATGTGCTTTTAATGGCAGCCGAAGGGTTGGTAAGAAGCAATGGAAACATGTCTAACGCTCAAAGTTATGTGAACAAAGTGAGGGCTCGAGTGGGATTAAATCCTGTGAACAGCAGTGGCAATTTGTTGCTATTGGATATTTACAAAGAAAGACAATTGGAATTGGCTACAGAAGGACATCGATTTTTCGATTTGATTCGTACCGATCAAGCAGCAAGTGTTTTAGGTAGCTTTGGATTTGTCAAAGGCAAACACGAACGCCTGCCAATTCCTCAAAATGAAATCGATGCAAGTCAAGGTGCGTTGAAACAAAACAATGGTTATTAATTTTTTAAACAATATTTTTATGAAACATTTACAAAAAATCACTATTGGTATTCTCTTAGGATTCATGATGTTTACATCGTGCAAAGAGGATAAACCAACTTTAAATAATTTACCACAAGCGTCAATTGAAATTGAATATGTTGATTCAAACAATGTAAAATTCATCAGTAAGTCATCTGAAAACCCTTTCTTATTCAATTGGGAAGTAGTGAATTACGGCACATTCAAGGGCAACGGTGTTGTTGCCAACATTCCAAATAAAGGAAAGTATCAGGTTATTTTAACCGTTTATTCTCAGGGGGGAAGTGATACCGTTTCTAAATTTTTCGAAATCACGAAAAATGAAAAACCGGCTTGCACTCCAGAAATGGAATTCATGACAAATTGCAGTTCTAGAACATGGACATTGGCAAAAAAACCAGGTGCCTTATGGGTTGGACCAACGAATGCAAGCACCACTTGGTGGGCTATCGATGCTGCCGGAGTGACCACAAGATCTTGTGCATTTAACGATGAATGGACTTTTAATTCTGATGGTACAGTTGATTACGATAGCAAAGGTGATTTGTGGGGAGAAGCTGCAATAGGTTTAACGCCAGAAGGTTGCCATCCTGAATCAGACTTAACGAATGAAACCAAATTTTGGGGCAGCGGGAAACATCAATTTATGTTTACAGGTGGAGGAACCAATCCATTGATTTTAAAAATGATAGGAAAAGGTGCTTTCATTGGATTACAAAAAGTTGCCAATGGCAAAGAAGTGAGCACACCACAAATGGGTGTAGATTACAAAGTTCTCTCTCAAACCAAAACCGCTACCGATAGATTCACTGAAGTTGAAGTCAATTTTGGCCCTGGCGTCTGGAGATTTACATTAACTTCGCCAGAATGATCAAATCGCTTTCTAGCTTCCTGCTTATTTTTTGCATCGTCTTTTCTTCTTGTAAGGAAAATCTAATTACACCGAGTTTATTGGTGAGGGATATTTCTACACAAGAAGGAAACGACACGCAAACAATCAATGTCATAGTTTCATTGAGTGAGACTTGCGACCGCGATGTGAAATTTCACTATTCAACCATGGCGAACACCGCCACAAAAGGAGTTGATTATATTGAGCAACAAGGCGATATCACCATTAGTACTGGGAGTAAATCTGCCACATTTTCCCTGAAAATTTTGGGAGATACAATTGTAGAAACCGAAGAATCGTTTTGGATTTCTTACACACAACCCAATGGGTTAAATATCCCTACCCCATATTCAACTGTAAAAATCACCAATGACGATACCGATGCTATTTCGTTTATAGATGGTTACAACACCCCGAAAGTGAGAAAAGGTTACAGCCTTGTTTGGGCCGATGAATTTGAGGGAAGTACTTTAAATCTCAACGATTGGAGCTATGAAATAGGAAATTCAGGTTGGGGAAATAATGAATTACAATACTATCAAAGTGGAAATAAAAATGTGACGGTTTCAAATGGCAAATTGACAATAACCGCAAAAAAAGAGTCCATCAATGGGGCCAATTATACATCGGCCCGAATTAAAACGCAAGGCAAAAAGTCGTTCACTTTTGGAAGGATAGACATTCGTGCGAAGCTCATGACGGGTCAAGGATATTGGCCGGCGTTATGGATGCTTGGCGAAAGCATTTCTTCTGTGGGATGGCCTGCTTGTGGCGAAATTGACATTATGGAATTGGTAGGACACAAACCAAGCACAGTTGTAGGAACCGCACATTGGGGCTTACCTGGCAAAAATTCCACCTATATTTCAAGAAACTACACATTGAGTGGCACTGATTTCAGCAAAGAATTCCATGTTTTTTCGATTGTTTGGGTGAAAGATCAAATTCAATGGTTTGTAGACGATCAGTTGTTTAGCACAATCACTAAAAACGATGTAAACGTAAATTACCCGTTCAACGACCCTCACTTCTTTATCTTTAACATAGCTATTGGTGGAAATTGGCCGGGAAGTCCTGACGCCAACACCGTCTTCCCAAAATCGATGGTTGTTGATTTTGTGAGGGTATTTCAGTAAAGTAGGATCATCTTTGACTTACTCATCAATTTACACAAACTAATTCCTTTGTAGGCAAAATTTTTCTTTGCAAAGAAAAAACAGTCAATTATTTTGCGATTTATGTTCAAGAGCATTGGTCTATTTTTTTTACTTCCATCAATACTATTTTGCCAAACGAAGAAAACACCGGGTTATGAGACTCTCGTTAAATTTGAGAATTACGACCTTGATAAATATGGTTATATAATCACTACCCCGAAGAATTACTCTAGCGGCAGCAATTCTGTACCTCTTTTTGTTTTTTTACACGGCAGATCGCTAAGAGGAAATAATTTAAATTCAGTCATGAATCAATATGGCGTTGTTTACGAACAAAAACAAGGAATGCAAATTCCTGGTGTTGTGCTTGCTCCTCAATGTCATATGGATTCATCTTGGTCCTATTCCAAAATCGATTTTTTAATTGAATGGACCAAGCAAAATTATAGAATTGATGTCTCTAGAATTTACATACTGGGAATGAGTATGGGGGGATCCGGGACTTGGATTTGTGGATCTCGATTGAACCATAAGATCGCAGCCATGGCTCCAATGTGTGGTGGAAGTTACCTTGATTTGGGATGGACAAACCCTTGTGCTTTAGTTAAAATGCCAATCTGGACATTTCATGGTAAAAAAGACAGAGATGTATCTGTTGAAGAGACCTATACAACTGTAGCCGCGATTAAAAACTGCGGAGGTGGAGACTCATTAAAAGTTACATACTACCCAAATGCAGGTCATGATTTAGCATTTGTTTTCAGAGATCCCAAATTATATCAATGGTTGTTATCACATCAAAAAACTGACTTTCATAATTATTGGCCAGAAGAAAAACCTTCTGAGACTCCAGAAACCAACACTAATTACATCGATCAATCAAATTCATCAAATTTTGAACAATCGAGAGATGAAAATACAAACAATCCATATTCACCACCTCAAAATCCAGTTGTTGAGCCACCTAGCCCCCCAACGCCCAATGTCCCTCAAAAAGAATCACCTACCCCTCCTGTGGTCCCAACATATCAGCCACCGATTCAAAACACACCTGTAAAAACTGAAAAAACGCCTACCCCTGAGCCAAGTCAAGTTGTACCTCGAGAACAACCCATAAATCAACCAAAAGTTAAACCTAAAGTTGAAGCGCCGAAATCAACTCCGCCGCCGCGTCCCTCAAAACCTAAAAAGGAGAAAAAAATCAAATATAAAAAGCCACAAAAAGCTTATCTCAACGAAACCAAACTGTCCATTTTTGCAACTGCCAACACCACAATAAAGGGTCATTCTAATGGCATATTGGAGTCATTTAGCGTAAATACAGGTGCCGAGGTTGAGATTCCTTTCCAAAAAACAAAACGTTATTTTTGGGGGATGTATGCAAAAACAGGACTGTTTTTGTACAATTCTAATTCTGCATTTCAATCACAGATTCATTTCGAAGGTGTAAAAAATCAAAATGGCTATGGATGTATGCCCAGCCAAGAAATTGGATTTATACTTTTTCGGGGATTGAAACTAGGAGCAGGAATTTGTTACACCAATCCCAATCAAGTTTTCACCTATTCACCCTTTTTTTCTGGTGCCATTGGATTTAAAATGGACGAGTATGAAATTGAATTTGGCAGTTTGGCACAGCCAAAAGATAAAAGATTGACCTTCTATCCAAGTTTTACGTTTAAAATCAGACCAATCAAATGAAAAAGTATCTATTTAGCTTCATCTTAATTGCGATTTGGGGGGAACTTCAAGGACAGACATCAAGAATAAACCCTGCAATTGGTTTTTCGGGAGGATTGGGAATTTCAATGATTGAAAATTACGAATTCAAGCAGCCATTTTCAAAAAATCAATTGGCCTTAAATTTAACCGGTCGGATAAAATTAAAGCTCAATCGTAACTCACCCTACTTAAAATCTTGGATTTTTTATTCAAACAGTTTGATGTGGATAGATGAAAGTCAATCACAGCTTTCTCAATGGGTTACTCCAAATAAACCTCAAAATAGTTCGAATTTAATCACCCAACATAAATTAGGCCTCATTGTCAAAAAATGGTTACTCCTAGAAGCTGGCATCTACAACGAACTTGGTGGCAATATTTATGGCTATACTGCAGGCGGTGGATTTATCATTCCCGTAAAAAATCATTCCATTGAGTTAAAGGGCACATATTTGTTTGAACCGAATTCAAAGGCATATCTCTTTTTTCCAACCATTCAATTCAATATTGATCCGAAGCAGTGAGGGATGGTGAATTTGTTTTATTTTATTCAAACTTTTACTTCATATCCCAATAGGCATTGCCAAATTTATCCATTAACACCAAGGCATCTAAAAAGTTAAAATAAATTAAATCATTGTCAATGGTTTGAAAATAATCAAAATCCAATTGAAGTTCGCTCAATGTTGATTCTGCAACATTTGGGGTGAACTTCACCAACGACAAATTCGGTTCTACACGATAATGAACTGACCCAGTTGTTGATGTATCTGATTTTTTCAATTCGATTAAATTGCCGGTTTGAGAGGATTCACTTTCATGAATTTGCCATTTTTGATATTCTTCTATCGGAAATATGAGCTTGCCTTGATTGTCATATACTGAAAGCACCCTTCCAAGTGTATCCTTTCTTAAAAATAATATTTTACCATCTTCTACCCCATTGTCTGGATTGAATTTGATATTCAATTTGGTATGATTTTCAGGTTTTATTAGCCAATTTCTATTGGCCATATTCCAAATACCCTCAGCACCGTTTTTATTTAATTCCAATTTTATCAACCCTAAATTCGCTGTGTATTCAAATTCTAAAAATTCACAATCATAAGAAGCCTTATTAATGATGTTTTCAATACTATCAACGTTTCCATTTATGTTCATGAAGTAAGTTCGGTTTATCCCATTACTCAATACCCAAGTTTGATTTTTATTTTGAATTTCCCCGTTAGAACATTCTTCCATGTATACATTTGACTTGATGCAATCTGTTGTAAAATCGCCCTTGTATTTTCCACTGTGTATGATCTTATTCTTAAAAATAATCCAATATATTTTATGGAAATCGTTATACACAACATCAAATTTATAAAAATCCCAATTATTCGGAGTCCCCTCCAATTGACTACAAAATGAAAATATCGAATAATCACTGCTGTCATTGGATTTTACTTTTTGATGCAGTTTTAATTTTAAACCGTGTTGATTATGATAGTAAATCATTCCATTTTGTTCAGCAATAAATGCACCTGAACAAGTCAATTCATAATAAGATCTTAATCGATTGATTTCTATTTGCTCATTTGTAAGAACTTTATATCCGTCTTGATTATTTTTAATTAAGAACGCTACTGTCCGTTCATTTTCGCTGAGAACCAGTTCATCATAAGAATAAGGTAAATTCTGACAAATAAAATTTCCTTTTGAATCAAATATTCGGATTGAATCATCTTGAAAATTAATCATTATAAATTCAGAATTGTAGTGTTCTATTTTCACATTTTTAGGCAATGGTTTTTGTGGATTCAATTGAGTCAATAGACCTTTAGCATATCGGTATAAATATCCCTCGTAATCTAAAAAAACTGCAGTTGAATCCCTAACATTGTAATCAGTCCATTTTTTATTTAAATATTGATTTTGATTGAGATCATACAAAAAATACTCCTTCACATTCGTAGAATAAAAAAATACATACTCCTTTCCTAGTACATACAGTCCATCAATTTTGCCTTTGGGATGAGATTTTAGGATAAATTTATTTTTTAAATCTTCGGATAATATGGTCAACTGAGGCTTTGTTGAGTCTGAGAAAACATAAAAATCACTTATTTCATTCATTTGATTTCCCGAAACTTCATACAGAAGTTCTTTATTTTCAAAAATTCTAAATTGATTGTTTTTAATTCTTTGAAAAACCTTAGATTTCCCTTTTCTATCTTTAACATAAGCAACATGCGATAATTTCCCAATATCATATAGGTAGTAGAAACTATCACTTTCCGCGTTTGAATTAACACAACCTATTTCTTCATTTATTTCTGCT
>JACCEB010421977.1_pt1 | contig 11578 bp, 6 predicted proteins | sample 7454761 | NCBI WGS metagenome assembly JACCEB01 (sample SAMN15323454, study PRJNA562643) | freshwater metagenome | isolation source: river surface water | place: USA:Blue River Watershed | collected 2017-08-18 | reverse complement strand
TCACTTAATTGTGTATTTATAGTATCTATATAAAATGATGAATTCAAATTTAATCTATATATATTTTTTGGAACAGACAAGGAATCAGCATTAGAATTACTTGAAATACCAATTGCATCAGGATGTGTAGAAAACCAATCTAAAACATCTCTAAGAATAGAAGATCGAGTAAATCCGTAAAATATACGATAACCTTGGTCGTAACTTGATTGTAATAGATCTAATGTTTTTTCTAAACTACCTGCAGTATCTAAAATAGTTAATGGTTCAAATATATTTGTTATTGTTGTATAATAATATATAGTATTTTTAATATTTTGATCTAACAAAGTTGAACCACCTGTTAGTTCTAACAATGCAATTGCTTTTTTCTTTGGGCCGCTTGGAGCAGGAATTGGTTTAACTACTACTGGAACAATATCTGGAGTTGTAACTGTTGAAACAACAATAATACCTTCTTCATTACCATAATAAATAGTTTTAGGAATATATTTATAAGAACCATCATTGTTTGTGTAAATAAAAATAGCAATCGAATTATTTTCACTATACTTATAAATATAGTTAAAATATAAACTATCACTATTTGATGGTAATTGATCAGCAATAATCAGTTTTTCTTCTGAGCCATAAGCCATATTTAAACAGTTCAACACAGGTGATGCATAATTATCTGGACCTAATGTTTGATACCCACATTTGAATAAATAAGAACAATTTAAATTTGCTTGAGATGTTCCTTGTATGTAAAGTCTGTTGTTAAAATAAGTCTCACTTTCTGGATTAATGAAAGTTGGAAAAATAGCATTTTCATAAAAGTTATATCCCTGATTTGGTGTAGAGTTATTAAAACTATTATAGAATTGAGATGTATAAGTTAATAATGATGTTATTATTGATGCATTTTGTCCATATTGAACAAGACTCATAGCTTCATTAACAGATGGAACAAGAACATTATCTACTGTTACAAAAGGAATATCAACAAATGTTTTACCTAAAGCCTTGCATTTATCCTTAATATAATTATATAAACCCACATTATAAATTTCTATTGGATTAGCATTATACATAAAATAAACTACATCGTAAGGTATTATACATTGATATGAATAGAAATCCATTTTTTTATCTGAAAATGGTGTTAAAGTATAAATATTTTTTGGAATTTTACTTAATGCAGTTGATTGCGAATAACAACTATAACCAACAGTGTCTGGATGCTCGTTGAACCAACCGAGTGATTCTAAGATTGTTCCTGAGTGTGCAGTTAGAAGAAAGTATCTATAACCTTTGTTGTAATATGATTCTAATAAAGCAAGTGTATTTGGAGTACTATAAAATGTATTCTCAATTGGGAATGGTTTATACAAAGTGTTATAATTAGTGAAATAATATTCTAAAGTATTTTTAACATCAACATCAACATTGTAAGTATAATCGAGTAAAGCAACAATTTTAGTATCCATTGATGGTTCTGTTCTGCTAAATGAAAGAATAACTTCCCTAGTACGAGTAAATGGATCTAAAGAAACATTTATTCTTGCGAAACCATTATAAGATGCAAAATACCTTCCCGAATAAGACAAAATATTAGATTCTAGAACATCTCCTGGAACATAAGTTGTTGAATTATTAGTTGATACATGTGTAAAGTTCCAATAAAAAGTAGATTCATTATTTTCATATTCGCCTTTATTAAGATTTATGGTTACAAAAGAACTAACTATCTTGTCATGATAATTAAAAGTTTCATTAAAATTAATTGTTCCAACAAGGTTTTTCGACAAATCATATAATGGTGCGAAAGCAATTGTTGAATAAGTATTTCCAGCATTAGGGTCCGATGATGAAGGTTGCGGATTCATATAAATAAAGTTCTCTTGAAGTTCATTTCTAGTATAAGTAAATTCTAATAGGAATCGAACCATTTTATAGACTATATAAATATTTTTTAACAAATTTCTAAAAAAATAAATTTCTAAAAAACAAAAAATAAAAAATAAATTTTTTCTGTTAAATACATTTTTTACAAAGTAATTTATATAGGTGTAAAATTTAATTGTCCATAAATAGGATCTTTACTATAAATAAATTTATTTATATATAATCCATCTTTGTATAGATAAACCGCAATAGAACCAAATGCAATATCATTATATTCATTAAATTGTAAACAAGAATTATAACTTGCAAGAGACAAAACATCATAATTATTAACAAACATAGTTACCATATATAAAGCATTTAATATATTTATTGCAAAACCAGATTTTAGATATTTTAAACCTTGAATAAGTAATTCACTTTTTGTAATATTTTCAAATGATACAACATTATATAATCCATTTAATGTAGTGGTTGTAATATCTATTTTAGAATTACTTCCTCCAGTAATATCATATTGAGAAGATGGAACATATAACGGTGATGTAAATGCATTAACATATATTTGTTGTTGCTCTCCAACAAATAAATATACAATAATCGTGTCAATTGAAGTTGCATTATTTTCTGTTATAAAAAAATTATATAAATCATTTTGAGTTAAATTACTACTGTCTGGTTTTGCTGCATAAGTAATTATATTGTTATAACCATATGTTTCTTGTAAAAACAGTAATAATTCATTTGTTGCTACTTCTCCTTCACTAAATACATAAAATATTTTACCACCTTCATCAATAGTTTTTTGTAAAGGTTCATTTATTCCATCAATTAAATATTGGTCACTTGGTTGTAATCTATAAATATTTTTTTTTATAGTACTTAAACTATTTGCAGATGATCCTATTGAAATACCAATTGTATCTGGATGAGAATCAAACCAATCTAATACATCATAAACACTCCTAGACGTGCTAAATCCAATAAAAACTGTATAACCCTCTGCATAATATTTATTTAGAGCATCTATTGCAGCTTGTTTTTCGTTTGATACATTTATTATACTTAGATGTTCAAATAAATTTGTTGTTGTAGTATAATAATAAATAGGGTCAACTATTGACTGAATAGCAATAGGTGAAGATAAATCAACAAACACAATAGCTTTTTTCTTTGGACCAACTGGAGCAGGTATTGGTTGAATAACTACTGGTATGTCTTCAGGTTGAGGAACATTACTTACAAATGTTTTTCCTTCATCATTACCATAATAAATTAATACAGGAATATATTGATAAATATTATCTTTTAAAATATATTCATAAACAGCAACAGACCTGTTTTCCAAATATTTATAAATATAATTAAAATATAAATTGTCACTGTGTGAAGGTAATTGGTCTGCAATGATTACTTTATTTTCTGAGCCATAAACCATACTTAAACTATTCAAAACAGTTGCTGCATAATTTGTGAATCCAAATTTTTGATAACCAACTTTCCATAAATAAGAAGTATTTAAATTTGCTTGGGAAAGACTTTCAACAAATAAATTATTTACAAAATAAGTTTTACTTTGTGGATTTACAAATACAGGTACTACTGAAAGTTCATAAAATTTGTAGTTATATTGGGGTGTAGTAGAATAAAAAGCATTGTAAAAATTATTAGTCAATATTAATAAAGATGTAATGAAAGATGCATTCTGACCTCCTTGTACAACATTTGTCATTATGTTATCAATACTTTCTTGAGTAATTTGGCTTGGTGAATTAAATGCAATAGGAACAAATGTTTTACCTAATGAAGCACATTTATTTTTGATATAATTAAATGCATCAACATTTGTTACAATTGTAGGATTTGAATTATAAACAAAATATATTATGTCGTATGGTAAAATACAACTATTTGAAAACAAGTCTAGTTTACTGTCAATTGAAGGATTAAGAGTATAAATGTTTTTAGGAATATTTGTAAAAATTGTTGATTGAGCATAATTACTATATCCAACTGAATCAGGATGACTATTAAACCATTCAAGAACACCAAATAAAATAGCTGTATGAGATGTTATCAAAAAATAACGACAACCATTCTGATAATATTTTTCTAGATAAACCAAAAATTCATTGATATCTGGATTTAATATTTCTATATTAAAAGGTTTATATATGCTGTTGTAATTTGTAAAGTAATAAATCAAAGTATTTTTAACATTTGTGTCAATTGGATTTATATCATTTTCTAATAAAGCAACAATTTTAGTATCCAAAGATGGTTCAGTTCTGCTAAATGAAAGTATAACTTCTCTAGTACGAGTTAATGGATCAGTTGAAATATTCATTTTTGCAAAACCATCATAAGATGCAAAGAACCTTCCAGAATAAGCCAAAATATTAGATTCTAGAACATCTCCTGGGACATAAGTTGTGGAGTTATTATTTGTTATATAAGTAAAATTCCAATAAAAAGTAGATTCATTGTTTTCATATTCACCTTTGTTAAGGTTTATAGTTACGTTTGAACTGACTATCTTGTCATGATAATTAAAGGTTTCATTAAAATTAATTGTTCCAACAAGGTTATTCAATAAATCATATAATGGTGCAAAAGCGATTGTTGAATAAGTATTTCCAGCATTAGGATCCGAAGATGAAGGTTGAGGATTCATATAAACGAAATTCTCTTCTAATTCGTTTCTAGTATAAGTAAATTCTAATAGAAAATTTACCATTTTATAAAATATAAATATATATTTTAATAAAATTCTAAAAAATAAAAAAACAAAAAAAAATAATTATGAAATTTTCAAATAATTATTAAGGTTGATTTATTGGATAAAATGTTATTTTTTTGTATAAAGGATCATTCAAAAATATTTTATAAATTTCATATACACCAGTGTAAATATACAATTCTATACACCCATATTTGATATCGTTGTTTTCATTAAAAGTTAAAACTGAATTATGTGCATATAAATAATTAACATCCACATTTTTTACATAATTCGTCATAAAATATAACATATTCAAACAATAAGTTGAATAATTATTTTTTAAATACTTTAGGCCATCATTCCATAATTTGCTTGCTGTTAAGTTACCATTATTCGTATAATAATATTTATTTTTTAATGTTGTTGTTAATGGGTTTATAACAGGAACGATTGCCCCCTGTAAATCATATTGGTTGCAAGGCAAATCAAGACTACTATCAAAAAAATCCACATATTCTTGTTGCTGTTTTTGATAAAATAATATAACAATTGAATCTAATGCACTGATATTGTTTGAATAGAAAAAATCAGTTACATTTTCCTTTGTAAAATTTGAATAATCAGGTGTTGTTCGGAAAAGTAAAACATTACTTGCACCATAAGTAGCAATTAAAATATCTCTAGCATTCAACATGAATGGATCATTTGCAAATAAATAAAATATTCTTCCTCCTCTATCAACTGTAGCATGTAATTCTTGTGATATGGAATCTGTAGAAAACGAGATTGACGGTTTAAATCTATACACATTTTTTGGATAATTTAAATCCAATGTATTGGATAGTTGTGAAAGACCAATTACATCAGGATGATCAAGAAACCAATCTATAGTTTGAACTAACATATCAGAACGTGAACAAGCCATAAAAACTCTATAACCTTCATCATAATATTTTTGTAATAATTCTAATGTTTTATCAACACTACTTCCAGTGTCATAAACAGGGAATTTAACAAATTCATTGCTTACTGTCCAAAAATATCGCAATGTTTGATTTAAACCAAAATCATAACTGTTCAGACCAGTTAATTCTAATAGTGCAATAGGTTTTTTATAAGTATTTGATACATTCATAGATAATTCTTTATAAGGACTTATAAGTTTAATAATATTATTACTAATATTGTCAGAAATATTATTACTGAAGTTATTACTATTTTTTTCACCACTTGGTAAATCAACTAAAGCTAAATAAATAATATCATCAGCATCTTTGTAATAAATCGAAAAAGGAAAAAATACAAATTCCTCATTTATTTTAATAAATCTACTAATACCTATGTTTATATCAACAACACCTTTTGTTACTGGATTAAAAATAATATTATCGCTATGAGCACCTAAATTATCTATTAGCATATTGCTTTCAGATGTATAAGTCATATCCATACAATTTAAAACAGATGTTCCATAACCATTTGATTTTAAAACATCATAACCTACATTCCATAAATACGATGTAGATAAACTTGCTTGGGATGTATTTACTATATAAAGAATGTCAAGAAAATACTCTTGGCTTTCTATATTATCAAAAACAGGAAAAACACCCGTATTATAAATATTATAATTATGATTTGTTGTTGTGTTATTAAAAGAATTGTACAATTTGCTAGTCAATGATTCAGATGAAATTATTATAGAAGCATTTTGTCCACCTATTATTATGTTGTTCATAACATAATTTACATATTCAGTTGTTATATCTGTTTGGTCTGTAAATGGAATATCAATAAATATTTTTCCTTCTTTTTCACATATTTCTTTAAATAAATAATAACGGTCTATACTAGTTATTTCTGTTGGTGTTGCGTTCCACCAAAAATAAATAACTTCATAAGGAGTTATGCATTCATTTGCATATAAAGTCATCTTTGAATTATTATTGGGTGTTAATGTATATATGTTTTTAGGAACATTTAGTTGGTTTGATTGAGCATAACAAGTATATCCAACAGCATCAGGGTGTAAGTTAAACCATGATATTAAATTAATTATTACTCCTGAATGGGTTGTTAAAATAAAATACCTATAACCTTTTGCATAATATTCATCTAATAAATCTAATGTAATTTGAGTATTGAAATAAGTATTAACAATTGGAAATGATTTGTATATAGAACTATAATTTGTAAAATAAAATTCTAATGTATTTTTCACATTTACATCTAGACTGTACTCAAAATCGAGTAAAGCAGCAATTTGAGTATCTGGAGATGGTTCTGTTCTACTAAATGAAAGTATAACTTCTCTAGTACGTGTTAATGGATCAGTTGAAATATTCATTTTAGCAAAACCATTGTAAGATGCAAAGAACTTTCCAGAATAAGACAAAATATTAGATTCTAACACATCTCCTGGAACATAAGTGGTTGAGTTATTATTTGTTATATAAGTAAAGTTCCAATAAAAAGTAGATTCATTATTTTCATATTCGCCTTTATCAAGGTTTATGGTTACGTTTGAACTGACTACCTTATCATGATAATTAAAGGTTTCATTGAAATTAATTGTTCCAACAAGGTTCTTCGACAAATCATATAATGGTGCAAAAGCGATTGTTGAATAAGTATTTCCTGCATTAGGGTCCGAAGATGAAGGTTGAGGATTCATATAAACGAAATTCTCTTCTAATTCGTTTCTAGTATAAGTAAATTCTAATAGGAATCGAACCATTTTATAGAATATATATATATATATTTTAATAAAATTCTAAAAAATAAAAAAATAAATTATGATGTTTTTAATTAAACCAACTTAATTTTATATGCAACTGCAATATCACGAGTTCTTGTTAATGGGTCAGTTGAAATATCCATTCTTGCATATCCATTGTAAGCATTTAAGAATTGTCCTGAATAAGATATAATGTTTGATTGAAGAACATCTCCGGGAACATAAACTGTTGAATTACCATTTGTTACATAAGCAAAATACCAAGTTAATGTTCCAGGGTTGGTTTCATAAACTCCCTTATTAAGATTTAATGTGACAGTTGAACAAACTTGTTTGTTGTGGTAATTAAAAGTTTCATTGAAATTAACTGTTCCAACAAGGTTATTCGATAAATCATATAATGGACCAGAAGCAATTGTATTCAAAGTATTAGGAGCATTTGGATCTGAAAATGAAGGTTGAGGATTCATATAAATAAAGTTTTCTTGAACTTCATTTCTTGAATATGTGAATTTGAGTAAAAATTCAGTCATTTTATATTTAGTATTTATGTTTTTTTTTGTGTTTCGAAAAAAATAAATAAAAATAAATAAAAATAAATAAAAATAAATAAATATTTTTGAATATAAGACCAATAAAACAATGTTATCTATCACAAACTAAAATAATGAAAAAACGAATTTTAGAACAAGCAAAAAAAAGATTAGCAGACATTTACAACGAAAAAATTTCAGTACAAATTCTTAGTGATATTCATTTAGAATTTATGAGTAGAGATTCTTTCACAACATTTTGTAATATATATTTTCAACCAAAATCAAATATTTGTGTTTTAGCAGGTGATATAGGAAACCCTTTTAACTCTATGTATGATGAATTCCTACACTTGATTAACTATCAATTCAAAAAAACTTTTATAATAGCAGGTAATCATGAGTACTATGGTTCAACTATATCAGACACAAATCTTCAAATAAATAAATTAGTTGAAAAATATCCAAATATATCTTTCCTCAATAATTCTTTCGAAGATTATGAAGGTATTCGATGGATTGGAACAACACTATGGACACATATAAAACCAAACCCATCAGTCTATATCAATGACATGAATCAAATTAAAAATTTTGATATTGAACAATACAATTATTTACACATGATTTCTAGTAAAGTACTTAAAAGTGCTTTTGAAGATTGTATTATAAATGCAAAAAGAGCGGTTGTTATTACACATCATATGCCAATGGAACGTTTAGTAGATGAAAAGTTTAAAACAAATCGCATGAAACCATATAATCAATGGTTTGTTGCTGATATGGATGATTTTATTAATGAAAATAAATCGTGTATCAATGCTTGGATTTACGGACATACCCACACACCATCTATGTCGAAACATTTTGGCATACCATTTTGCTGCAATCCGTTGGGATATCAAGGAGAGAATAATTCAGAAAGAGATATAAATGTTGTTGTAGAAATTTCAAAGAAAGGAACCTAGGTTCCTTTCGAACCTCCTATACCCATGAGATTGGTATTGAACCAGTTCAACTAAAATAGGAGGTTCGACTTCAGTCTTTTAAATCTCTGAAATCGAAAAGAACCCTCGGTTCCTTTCTTATAAAAAATGAAAATAAATTGTTCTGGAAAATAAATTGTTCTAAAACAAAGAATAAGCAAACATGGAGAATAATGAATCAGATAGTCTTTTTTCAATGAAAGATATGACAGATGAACTTTCAGTCATATCTTCAGACGAAACGGTTTTATTTGACCTATGTAATAAATGTTTTGCGACAAAAGGTATGTCATTTAGTGCATACCTTCCTAACTCAGAACTATATATTTTGTTAAGGTATTCATTGACCCCAAGGTATTATGAAGACAGATATAATGAATTGAATGGTCAAACAACACTTGATATTATTCATCTAGGTTGGATGCCTTTTTTTACAGGAGAACAACCTTTATCGAATAAAAAGAAAAATTTATTTGACAAACCATTCATCGTCTTGATGAATTGGTGCAACAATGTTGGTAAATGTAATTTGTACATCGAAAATGTTTTATCAGAAAATCTTTATAGATATTTTATCAATAGATATGGTTTCCAAAAAGCCTATTTCCCAAGGAGTTTGATAAAAGAAGGGAACCTAGGTTCCCTTCGACCCTCCTATTCCCATGGAACTGGTTTGTTTTAGGTGAAAGGAAAATTTATTAACCAGTTCCATGGAACTGGCTATAAAACAGTTTTACTAAAAAATAGGAGGTTCGAAAGGAACCCTAGGTTCCTTTCTTTTTTTGTTTATTATAATTATATGGGATCTAAATATATTTTCATTCATCCAACAAAATGTGGTGGTACAGCAGTTGCAAATTATTTTAGAGATTATTATAGTGATTTTATTGTTGGAGGACATGAACATACAACAAAATGCAATAACGATAATTCAATCATTATAGTTAGAGAACCATATGACAGATTTCTATCAATGTACCATTATTGGAAAAATGGTTCTACTAGTGGTCCTTTTCAGAGAAGTCAAGAATTTATTGAACAATACAAAAAAGTTGGTGTGAAAGATTTTATAAAAATAATAAAGGACCCAGAACTTTCACAAAAAAATTTGTTCCATGAATTTACTTGGGCACAACATTTTCTACCCACAGTTGAATGGATTGGAAATGTGTCTTTAAAAAAAATTATTGTAATAAAATACGATAAAAATCTAAATAATTCTATTAATAAACTTATTGATAGATTAGAAATTCCAAATAAAAATGTTGTTCTTCCATTTGTGAATGTTTCGAAAAAAGTGGATAAAATTATTTTAGATCAGACTGATAGAAAAGATATTTATAATCTTTTTTACAAAGACTTTCTTTTATGGAAAGAAATAAATAAACATCCAGAAAAATTTAGGTTGGTTCTTTAAAAAAGGAACCTGGGTTCCTTTCAAACCTCCTATTCCCATGGAACTGGTTATAAAGGAGTTTTACCTCAAAATAGGAGGTTCGACTTCAGTCTTTTCAATCCTTCAGAGAAAGGAAACCTAGGTGAAAGGAACCCTAGGTTCCTTTCACCTAGGTTTCCTTTCTCCTATTTTCGTAAAACTTGATACATACCAGTTCCATGGGTAAAGGAAGGTTCGACTTCAGTCTTTTCAATCCTTCAGAGATTGAAATCGAAAGGAAACCTAGGTTTCCTTTCACCTAGGTTTCCTTTCTTTCCTTTCTTTCTTTTCCTAAGTTCATTAGAGTTTTCAATGCAGAGTCTGGTGTGACTGAGATGCTGTCAATACCTTCATCAATTAAAAATTTGCAAAATTCGATGCTGTCGGATGGTTGTTGTCCGCAGAAACCAACCTTAACACCATTTTTTTTATAAGTTTGGATAGCCATTTTAATCATTCTTCTATAACTCAAGTTTTCATCATTTGACAAATAAGTAATCATATCACTGTCTCTATCAACACCTAAAGTTAGTTGTAATAAATCATTTCCACCAATAGAAACACCATCAATCATTGGGCTGAATTCATCAGCCTCAATAACATTTGAAGGGATTTCGCACATTAAATAGATTTTCAAACCATTTTCTCCTCGGATAAGTCCGTAAGAAGCCATCTTTTCAACAACTAGTTTGCATTCAGTAGGAGTTCTACAGAATGGAATCATAACAATAATGTTAGTCATTTTCATTTCTTCACGAACATATTTAATGGCTTCACATTCAAGCTCAAATGCTTGTTCGTATTGTGGTGAATAATATCTTGATGCTCCACGCCATCCAATCATAGGATTTTCTTCGTTGGGTTCATAAATGTCTCCTCCAACTAAATTTCTGTATTCATTGGATTTAAAATCTGATAATCTAACAATAACATCATTCGGATAGAAAGCAGAAGCAATCTTGGACATTCCGCGTGCAAGTCTCTTAATGAAATACCACTTACCATTATCGTGGTCTCCAATAGCCTTATAAATCTTCTCTTTAACATCTTGTCTAATCTTTGGGTAATTGCACAATGCCAAAGGATGAATTTTAATGTAATTATTAATAATAAATTCGAGACGAGCAAGCCCAACACCATGATTTGGAATGAGAGAACTAGTAAAACTAGTTTCAGGATTACCAATGTTCATCATTAGTTTAACAGGAAGTTGTAAATCTTCTTCTACTTCCATCGTTTCAGTATGGAATTTTAAACATCCATCAAAAACTTTACCTT
>JACCEB010356903.1_pt1 | contig 11578 bp, 9 predicted proteins | sample 7454761 | NCBI WGS metagenome assembly JACCEB01 (sample SAMN15323454, study PRJNA562643) | freshwater metagenome | isolation source: river surface water | place: USA:Blue River Watershed | collected 2017-08-18 | reverse complement strand
TGGGATCCTATTAGCTGTAGTTGCGAAATAGACGCAAAAACGACTCATATGTGTAATGGAAAACCCTATGATTTATCAAAATACAATTCCGAAAAAGACGCATGCGAAGCGAAGAATAATCAAAGCAATCCCGATAAACATTTTGAATGGGACGAAGAGAAGTGTACCTGTGAAAAAGAAAAGATAGGACATATGTGTGGGAATGGAGAGTCCATTTCAGTTAAAAAGTTTGAGCGTCAAAAGAACAGATGTCTTGAAAAAATGGAATATGATGACAGGTACTCTTGGGATGATGATACTTGTGATTGTCTAAAAAAGAAAAAAGTTAAAGATAAAAACAGCTGTGGCGGCAAAGGGTGGTCGCAAAATAAAATTGATCGTAAGAAGAATCATTGCGATAGCATCGATGGAAAATGGAATCCTGAGGACTGCTCATGTGAAGACCCTTGTTATGAAGTAGAAACTCGGCAAGAAGTCGATGAAATACCTTGCGAAGATGTATTACCTAAATTGGGTGATGTTTCCGTAGGCGACATTCAAGCGAAAGTGTGTGAAAAAGCAATTCCTGAAGCTGATCAAAAAAGAATTAAAGATCAATGCCAACAAGAAATTGAGGCGCTCCAGAAATCATCTATTGATAATACTCCAACCCAAAAATTTGCTATAAAAATAAAGTACAGTTCGAAAGAGCAAATTCTTTGTAGTGAGAATACCGTCTCAGTTAATCATTTAGACCAACTAGAGCACCGACTACCTGCAAACGTACCAACAACAGACTTGTCAAAATTTGAGGGCGACTGCTCAAAAGGAATGGGACTTAAAGACGGTGATTTAAAAAAATATCGTAACTACGGAAAGATAAGTTGCGCGCAGTGGGACTCCATTCAGGAAGCAAATAAAGAAATTTTAAAAATTGCCAATGAAACAACAGTGAAGTTTCTTAATGATCTTGGAGTCTCTGGTAAAATTTCATCTCAAGAAATGAATGATTTATTATCGAAATCAAAAATTACGATGAATGTTATAGGAACGGCCAATAGATCTAATAACGGCACTGGTATTACCCTTCAAGCTCTTGCTGATAAAAGACAAGAAGAAGCTGAAAGGGTGATGAAAGAAGAAGTCACTAAAAAATTGAAAGAATATGTCACTGACCCAAATTACACTGTTCCTAATTCTGAAAATATCTTTAAAAAAGCTGGTTTCGCTCAGGCGATTGGACCTCTTAATCCTAATAGTTCAATAAAATCCATGCATTCAGTCCTTAATGAACCAGAAACTCCTGCTGAATTAAAAAAATGCCTCTCGGAAGGTCAGAATAACCCCAAAAAGACTTACGACTGCTCCGTGAATTATTTCATCGATACAGAATGTCCTAAATTATCTGAAGATTTAAAACGCCAATTCTGTAGTCAAACAAAAGAACAACTAATGGCCCAAAAAGATTCTTCCTTCCTTGAAGGTTTTAAGATGTTCCAGGTCGGAGTAAGTTTAAGCTCAGAAAAGTCACGGCCTGTTTACGGAGAAATTGGTACGATCGAGGTTGACTGTAGTGCAGAAGTTGGAACTGAAGTCATTCCTGGATCAGAAACTAAAATTACGGATTACTTAAAGGTAACGAAACCTGGTTTCTTTAGACGCCTCAAAAAAGATTGCCGCGAAGAAAGAAGAAAGCTTAATGACGAATATGGCCGTAAGAATGTAAGAAAAGCTGCTAATCAACGGAAAAATCCAGATGGTATCGTGATTGGTCAGTAAAAAATAATGGCCCCTTTAGGGGCCATTATTTTCAGTCAAACTTATTAGGAATCTCTTTATTATCTTGATTTAATGTCTTTATAAGAATTTTTTGTATCCCCAGTATAGATCTGTCTCGGACGACAAATCTTAAATCCGGCCTGCTCTACCATCTCTTTCCACTGGGCCATCCAGCCTGGAAGTCTTCCCATGGCGAACATCACAGTGAACATATTCGTAGGAATACCAAGAGCTCTGTAAATGATTCCTGAGTAGAAATCCACATTCGGATAGAGTTTTCTTGAAACGAAGTACTCATCCTTAAGAGCAACGACTTCGAGCCCTTTTGCAATATCTAGAAGTGGATCTTTAACTCCAAGAGTATTTAGAACTGAATCACAGGCCACTTTGATGATTTTCGCTCGAGGATCAAAATTCTTATATACACGGTGACCAAATCCCATCAAACGAGACGAAGAGTTTTTATCTTTCACTTCAGCCAAAAAAGTATTGTAGTCCTTACCTGATCCTTTAATCTCTTCAAGCATCTCTAGAACAGCTTGGTTCGCTCCTCCGTGGAGTGGGCCCCAAAGAGCATCAATTCCAGCAGAGATAGTAGCAAAAATATTCGCCTTCGAAGATCCCACAAGTCTAACCGATGAAGTTGAACAGTTTTGCTCGTGATCCACGTGAAGAATCAAAAGAACATCAAGAGCTTTAGCGACTTCTTTTTTAACGTTTTTATCACCAGTCATCATGTAGATAAAATCTGAGCAGTAATCAAGGGACTTATCAGACTTAATAAATTCCTTACCTTGAGAGTGACGGTAGGCATAGGCAGCAACAACTTTTAGTTGACCCATAAGTTGAGCGATCGCCTGATCTTTTTGAGCTGCATTTAGATCTTGAGCACAAAGATCGTGGTAATAAGCAGAAAGAGAAACCATATTAGAAGAAAGAACTGCCATCGGGTGAGCATCCTTAGGGAATGCCTTAATCATGGTTTTAATACCCTCTGGAACATCATTGTAAGAAGCTATCGCCTCTTCAAATGTCTTCAATTCTCCTGCCGTTGGAAGTTTTCCATAAAAAACAAGATACGATGTTTCTAGAAAGGAGGACTTCTCTGCAAGCTCCTCGATAGAGTAACCACGATATTTTAATATCCCCTGCTCGCCATCAAGAAAGGTAATCGAACTCGTACAAGCTCCAGTGTTCATGTAACCTGAATCAAGTGTTACATAACCGGTTTCTGCCCGAAGTTTTGTAATGTCGATTGATTTCTCTCCCTCAGTACCAGTGTATACTGGGAGATCTACGGTTTTTTCACCTAGAACGAGTTTTGCCTTGTCAGACATGGATGCTCCTTAATTGAATATGATCATGAGAATATTTTGAAGTTAAACGATCGCATCTTAGCGAATTTCCAACCCTCTGTCTAAATACTCTTATGGATAACTCCTCGGAAATCTGGGGACAAAAGTTAAACTCTACTATCCAAAGTGGTGACAAAACTTCACGGCCACTGGTGACAAAAGTGCTCCAGTAATGCAAAGAAGCATGAAATTAAAAGGACATAAGCGACGCGTCTAGTACTTGAAATTAATGTTATTGATTGAAATTTTCAATGATTCAAGATTCTGGCAATCGATTTGCTCACCTAATCACATAATTCAAACATGACGTTTGGTTACTTATAGGAGAGAGCATGAAAAAAGCTTCTTTATCGTTTTTAGTTTTATTTTTCTCTGCCATCTTAGTTTCGTTCAATTCCTTTGCTCAACACCATGAAGGCCGAGGCCATGGTCGCTACAGACCAGAAAGACCAGACTATAATCAACCTAGCACTCATTCTGGTCGTGAGATTATAAGAGAGCAGCTTAACCAAAATATTCGCTCTTATGAAAGATTGAGGCTCTCTGACCTTCTTCGTCTCTCCTACCAAGAAGAAAGAAATATTGAAATTTTATCCCTAACTTTAACTGCTCAATCAAACTCTTACAGCTCGGCGCAAGTTGAGGTCAGTCAATTTGGTCGCCTGCTTAGTTCTCAAATTGTCTCGAGGCAGCTCAATACTATCAATTTTTACCTTCCTCCAAGAACATTGGTAGATGGAATTGAATTATCTTCAACATCTGAGATTTTTTTAAGCTCGGTTGTGGCAGAGGTCATCATCAATAGAGGCCAGGGACCAATAGGTTCAGGCCAGGTTCCATCAAATTCAATTCAAACTCTGAGACTGAATCAATCAGTCATGGGTTATGGCTCTTTCTCGCTCGTCGATTTAGTGAGACAGCAACTTCGATTAAATCTTAGAGGAGCTGAAATCCAAGGAGTCACTGTATACGGACAAACTTCTCGATACGGAAGAGAGACGAGTGTACAGCTAGAATTAAATCGAAGACCTGTAGGTGTTCCTCAATATCTTTCTCGAATGGGAAGACAAGTAGAGTTATCTGTTTACTCATTTGAAGAAGTTCAAGATCTTAATCTCATTGTAAACGGAGAGGCCCAGATATTTGATGTGATTATCCGGATTGGGCATGTTCGTTCTGAAAGACCGACTCCGGGCCCAACTGGTCCATCAGTTCAGAGATTTCAAATTCGTCATGAGATTTCTCCAGTGCTCCCCTATGAGATTTCGAGGGCATTGGGTTATGAGAGAAGAGCAATTCAGGCCATCACGATTGAGGCCAGATCAAGAGGTCAATTACAATCTCAACTGTCTCTACTCACAAAATATGGAGAATCTCAAGGAGTGCTTTTCATAGGTCCAAATCAGGTGAAGGCAACACTAAGACTGAGACGTCCAATGTTTGCAGATGAACTAAGATTGGAGGCTTCATCTTCTCTTCTTGTGGAAGCTATTGAAGTGGAATTTGAATCTTATAGGCCCTTTTAATTTCAAAATTATTTACAATAATTCATCCTCCCATTAAGGTTTAATCACTTTCATGGGAGTTTTCAATTGGAATGGGAAAAGGCTTTAATCCAAGGCACTTTAGTTAAACGTTACAAACGCTTTTTAGCAGACGTTCTCATTGATGGCGAGGAACATACTGTCCATGTTCCCAATACGGGAAGCATGACTAGCTGCTGGACGCCACATTCTCAATGTGCACTTTCACTCTCTGATAATCCCAACAGGAAAATGCCCTACACTCTTGAACTCACTCACAATGGTGAGACTTGGATTGGGGTCAATACCGCTAATGCCAATAAGCTCGCAAAAGAGTGGCTCAATCATCAAAAAATAGCTGAACTCAAGGGTTATAATGTTATTCGGCCGGAGATGAAAATTTCAGATTCAAGAATTGATTTTTATTTAGAAGGGCATCCTGAACAACCTCCTGCCTATGTAGAAGTTAAAAGTGTGACCTTAAAACTCGATGAAGTTGCTCAATTTCCTGATGCAGTTACCGAGCGCGGACAAAAACATTTGATAGAGCTTATGGAATTAAAGAAAAAAGGATTTAGATCCGTAATGCTTTATATAGTTCAAAGAGAAGATGTGGATCGGATGACTCCTGCCCATACAATCGATAAGAGATATGGGGAATTATTAAAGGAAGCAGTCCTAAGCGGAGTTGAGGTACTCGTTTATCAATGCCAATTGGGATTAACGGAAATTGATTTGAAAAAGAAATTGCCCTTTGAGTTGGAGTAAAATTGCTTAGATTAGTTTTTTTCAATAAAGATATTCGCCTCAAAGTCAGACTCGCCCTCCCATCTGATGACTTTTCTAAAAGTTTTATTTGGAGAGATAAGTTCGAATTTATTATTTCCGATGTGGGAGACTTCATGATGGCCTGGACATCTCTCCTTCCAGATCTCGATCCCTTTTATGCAGGCCCCTTTGTTGACCTCATAGGTGCCCGCTATCCGGTATCTGAAAACTATGACGCTCTTTCGACACTCTGTCCGGATCTCGTCTTTAAAAACCAGACTGATGAATGGGTCTTTTATGGAGGAACTTTTAATCCCTGGCACTTAGGACATCAGGCCTGTCTTAACTTGTTACCAGAGGATAAAGTTTGCCTTCTCCTCCCAGATAGAAATCCATTAAAGGAGCTTCGAGAAATTCATCCAGTAACAACCGTTCTTGAAATCAGTACCAAGGCAAAATTTAAAAACAGACAATATCTCGTTCCCTCTTTTCTCATGGAACATAAGAAGAATCCAACAATCGACTGGATCCAGAGAATGAAAAATAGATTCCCTCATCAAAAGATGTCTCTTCTTATGGGGTTTGATTGTTTTAAAGGGATAGAGTCGTGGATAAAATATAAAGAGCTTCTTAACCTCTTAGATACAATTTACGTCGTTTCAAGACTCGACAGTATAGAGGACCGACAGCATGAATCAGATAAAGTTAATACGTTTTCGCCAAATTTAAAAATTATTTTTTTAGGAAACCATGAATATGAGCATTTAAGCTCAACAGAAATGAGAAACAAAAAAGGGAGACCGTAGTCTCCCTTCTCTAGAATATATTTTAGTAACAAACTCTATCGCAAGTGTATCCTTCGCAATAAACTGGCCAGCCATACCAGTCATAACCACATTGATAGTCGTAATAGTAACAGTCATCATAACAAGAATAACCACCGCCACCATTATTAGATGATCCACCACTTCCACTGCCCGCAAGACCGACAGCAAGTGCAACGATTAGTAATCCAACAGCAAGATAAACAAGCACTTCACCGTTCCAAGAAGCACCATTTGAATAGGCCCTCTTCATAGAGTCCATCATATATTTTGATGCCTCTTCTGAGCTCATTTTATTAATCGTTATCATTGAGAAAGCCGTCTCTAGGTCTTTGGCCACTTTCGCATCTTTAACTTGAGACTTTGCGAATTCAATCATCTGAGCATTTGTTAAACCAGATTTCTGTAATTCACGTACAGTCGATGTGAACTTCTTCAACTGGGCTTCATAAAACCCTCTATCCTGTTGATCCCACTCTACAGTGAGCGCATAATTCATTTCATCGAATGCGGCTTTTAATCCATTTTGAGTCGAAGCCTGAGCTTGAACAGTAAAAATGGCGAAAACCATTAATAGGGTAAATAATTTTCTAAACACTATAGACCTCCGGTAAGCTGATTGGGTTATATCCTAAAAATTTAGTATCTAATAAAAAAAATTACGTAAAGAATAAATCATCTAAGTCACTAAAATTTCGGTGCCAAATTGGCACTCTACAGTCCTTTGAGATTAAGCGCCTTAAGAATTTTAAGTCTATCTAAAAAAGGAACTTCACATTTTTCATCACAAGTTTGAAGAATACCTTCAATTAACTGGACTCTTATATTTGAATCTGTGGTGAGTTTTTTTCTTAATTCATACATAAATTCCTCACCTTTCTCTTCACCTAATATCTTCTTCATCTCCCAAAGCATTCCAAACACAAAATCCGTATTGGCATATTCGCCCATCTCAAATTGGATCATATACTCTTGCTTCTTTTCCGCATTTTTACCATTATAGGTATTGTATTTTTTAATGTTCATGGCCAGCTTTGGAGAATCAGCGATTTGACCAGCAAAAAAATCCGCCATTCCTTCTATGATTGCTGTTGAGTGAGACAGAACTAAATGATCCGAAAGAGCAACGTGGGAATATTCGTGATAAATAATTTCAGGTACGACTGCAGTATCTAACCAGTACCATTTTCTAGAAAATAATTTAGAAATAGGATCAAAGAACTGGTAACCGGCTTCCATAATAATACTAGAACCCACCGTTCTAACAAGATTCTCGGTAGAAAGTGGATTTGGAGCTCCATCTTGAGTCAGTGCAATCACTGCACCCGCGATAAATCGTTGAAGAGACTGCATATGGATCTGTTTTCTAAAGCTACCCATGAGAACAGTAAATTCTCTATTTGCTAAATTATTTGTTTTCAGATCTCTCAGATGGATTTTTTTCGATGGTCTAAACCAGATTTCATTTCCCCATGGTTTCACACCACGAGAACTTAACCCCTCACCTGCTGGAATGGTAAGAGCATTGTTAAACTGAGGATCTAGTTTATCATTAGCAAAGTGGCCTAATTCAGAAAATTGATTTGTATGCTCTATTCGAACCACAATCTTTTTTAAACCCTTAACAAAATCGGATTTAATTTTTTGAAGAAAATAATTTCGAGCGATTGTTAAATGATAGTAAGTTGTCGCTGCTCTAAAAATCAGGGCCGGATCTGCATCAAAGCGAATGGCCTCCTCAGACTTTCCTTTTACAATTTTAAAATATTCCCCATCAAAACTATCATTTGAAATGAGATCAGTTAAAACGACCTCCTCAATCACGGGCTTCTTATTGTCATTTCTGACTAAGGCTTCAAAACTTCTCTCAGAGACTTGAGAAAAGGCTTGATGAGAAAAAATAAGACAAATTAAAATTAATTTTTTCATATTAAAATAGCACCGTTGGGTCATTTGAATTGTCTTCTTTTTTTCCAGCTGTCATTTCAATCACAACAAGGGCAAGGGCCGGTATAAAACCATAAGGAGGCGGAATGGCAATCGTCGCCACCGAACTTAAAGTTCTCACCCAAACTTGCGCTTTTTGCCAAAATGTTTTCTTTGGATTCCAAATCTCTTCCAAACTTGCAACTTCTTCAAGCTCTGAAGCAGGAATAATTCCCACTTCATAAGAAGAAACCATAAGATCAATATAACTTGGAGTTCTACCTGCAAAATAAGAATTAAGTGACAGTAATGCCATTTCTTTTCTTAAGAGTTTAATCGCTAATCTAAACCTCTCCATGGGCTCAAGCGTGATAGTCTCTACCCCATTTTGACGATCATAAATAAGAATTTCGGCCCTTGGAGACTCAAGTCTTTCTCGTAGTTTTTTAATCACATTCGCCATCATCATAATTTGAAGATCAGAGTAATTCTCTAGGAGTTGTTGGCGTCTCGTGATTTTGAGTTTTTCCGCTTTCGTTGAGACAAAATTTGATTTCTCTAATGGATCTCTAAGTGGAAACTGAGTCCTTAGAGTTCGTATTTTTCTAAAATAATTATTGAGACTTAGTTGAATCTTCTCTAATTCATTATTACGAGACTTTTCTAAAAGAAGATAAGTTTCATATGAAATGACACTTTTTTCATAGGCTTCCACAAATAATGCTTCAAAGTGAAAGCTTTTAAGCTTGGGATCTAGCTTCATCAATTCGGAAAAGAGCATGGAATATGCCTCGTCCAAACAGTTCGTTTCTAATTTCTTTTCAAAATTCTCCAATGACTTTAGAGCACTTTCAACAATGTTTTCTTTTGGAAGATGGAGATCTTCGCTATTTTTTGGAAGATATAGATTTGTTTGTGTGATTTTTAGGGAAGTTAACAACATTCTTGTTACAGAATCATCAATTTCATTTTGCTCACGAAGATAAAGTATTGCTCCCTCAAGCTGATTAAATTTTGGATTAACACGTTTTAGTTTCTGAGATAGATCTTCGTTCACTTTGAATGAACACATTTTCCCTGGAATAAGTTCCTCTTCAGTCCCCTTAAATGCCTGAATAATTTCGTGAGGGTCAATTTCCTTGATCGCCTTTGAAATGGCCCTCTTTTCACTCCGACCGGAATAAAGGGAGGCCCCTTCACGATCATTGGTAAAGTCTACTGGTCCAGCCGCCAATGCAGAAAAGGCAATAAATCCTGAAAGTAAAAGGCCTAGACGCATACTGTGTCCTTGATAATTAAGGGCAATCTAGCACTTAGCGGGATTCAAACCTAGACAGCAGGTAAAAAAGAAAGTGTTGTGTTGAGGATGTTTTTTCAAGTGATTAGGTCGATAATGTGAAAACAGGAGCTTAGCTTGAGTAAAATCCCAACATCTCTCTTTAAAAGAGGTTCAAAACTGATTGGTCTCGCCTCAAAAGTTGCTTTAGAGGAAGTTTCTTCACGATTTAAAACTTGGGAAAATGAAAAAGAAAAACTTCTTTCAAAAATAGAGCTCACTCAAGACATCGTAAAAACCCTATCTGAATTAAAGGGTGCCAGCATGAAAATGGGCCAGCTCATGAGTCTTGACCTAGGGGACTATCTGCCACCAGAGTTAGTTAAAATTTTAGGCGAACTTCACCAGAAATCAACCTTTCTGCCCTTTGATACCATTGATAAAATCCTCAGAGAAGAACTAGGCGAGAAATATCACCATCTCACTAACATATCACAAACTCCTATTGCCGCCGCAAGCATCGGCCAGGTTCATAAGGCGACTCTTAAAGGAAAAGAAATCGTCATTAAGATACAATACCCCGGCATCGCAGAGTCTATCCCATCGGATATGAGAATTCTTGAAATCATCCTAAAGCAACTTCTCATCCTCACTAGAAAATCGGAAACTGATCTTTCGCCCGTTTTAGAAGAAATAAAAGAAGTCCTTCTTAGAGAAGTTAACTATAAGAATGAAATTCAAATGCATCAAAGATATCGTAAAGCTTTTGAGAATAGAGAGTTTATTATTCCTGAGCCTTTTCAGGAATATTCATCAGGAAAAATTCTATGCCAGGAATTCATTGAAGGAACGAGTATTACTGACTGGATAAAAAAAGCACCATCGACTGAAGATCGCCACCGTATAGCGGATCTTCTTGTGAAACTCTATCTTGAAGAAATATTTATTCATCACATTGTGCAAACAGATCCCAACCCTGGAAATTTTCTTATGACCTCTGATAATAGGATGGTCTTGATAGACTTTGGGGCCGTTAAAGAATACGACAACTCGTTTGTTGAAGGATATAGGAAAATCCTGATAGCTTCACATGAAAAAGATACAAAAATGATTCTATCTGAAAGTTACAAAGTAAACTTTATAGACGAGAGAGAATCAGAGGAAGCGAAAGAAATCTATCTTGAAATGATGGATTATCTTACGGAACCATTTCGACTAGAGTCATATTTTGATTTTAGCGATAAAGACTTCTTTAATCGATCAAGAGATTTATCCATTAAAATGAGCTTAAAATGTCGCTACTCCCCACCGCCGAAAGATCTTATCTTTCTTCACAGAAAGTTAGCTGGAATTTTTATTTTCTTAAAAAAACTAGACGTAAAAATAAGACTTAAAGACTATTGGAACTATGTTGAGGGAATTTCAATTCCTGAATAACCAATCTCGTTATTCTTCGAATACTTTTTTCTAAATCTTCTTCCGTTGAAAAGGCAACATGTTGGTTGGCCCTGAGGCAACAGGTATGAATAAGAGAAAGATGAGTCACATGACTAAATAAGGTTCTCATGGCCCATATAATATCCTGGGGCCCAGCACTTGGACTTTCTTTTTTTAATACCTCAGAAATAATCATCCCTCCAGGTGGGCCAAAACTTGAGTCCTCCGATCCTTCGGAGACAAGTAAATGAGAGTGCTGAGACGACATCATCATTTTAAAATGAGATAGTAAATCATGTGAGTTTGTTAGGAAGTGATGCAAAAAATCAACCAACGTATTTTCAAGATCACCGTTATTTTTTTCTAGTAATGCCCTCAAATCTTGAGCACATTCTCTGTAGCCACTCCTCATGATTTCTAGAAAAAGATTCTCCTTACTGGAGAAATAATAATTAACTGAGGCCACATTGACCTCAGCTGTTTTAGCAATTTCTCTCACAGAGGTCCCTTCATATCCGAGATCTGCAAAAAGGACTCTTGCTGCTTTAATTATTTTTTCTTTCGTTTCTAAATCAGTCATTTTTTAGCTAGCTCCATGGAGCACGTCACTTCTTCTATCTTCTTCTTTTAGAGCAGCTTGCTTGGCAAAAAAAGGAATTCTATTAAGTAGACCAGTAAAATCTTCAATAATAGCATACCCAGCAGGGATCC
>JACCEB010075094.1_pt1 | contig 11579 bp, 12 predicted proteins | sample 7454761 | NCBI WGS metagenome assembly JACCEB01 (sample SAMN15323454, study PRJNA562643) | freshwater metagenome | isolation source: river surface water | place: USA:Blue River Watershed | collected 2017-08-18 | reverse complement strand
TCACCAAACAGGCGTCGCAGCGCTTAGACGCCATCCAACAAATGGAAGAGCTGGGCAGCGGTTTTTACTTGGCCATGCACGATTTGGAAATTCGCGGTGCCGGTGAAGTGTTGGGTGAAAACCAAAGCGGCAACATGATGGAGATTGGCTTTCAGCTTTACAACGAAATGTTGAACGAAGCGGTTCGTTGCTTGAAGGCTGGCAAGGAACCCGATTTGCTCAGCCCCTTGTCTGCCGCCACCGACATCAATTTGCACGCCCCTGCCCTGCTACCCAATGACTACTGCGGCGATGTGCATTTGCGTTTGTCGTTCTACAAGAAATTGGCCACAGCCAAAACGACCGACCAAATTGATGGCTTGCTAGAAGAAATTGTGGACCGCTTCGGCAAGCTGCCACCGCAAGCTCAAACCCTGATGGATGTGCATCGTTTGCGCGTCATGAGCGTGCCTTATGGCGTGGTCAAGGTAGACGCCACACCCAACGTGATTGTGATCAGCTTCAAACCCAATCCACCCATTGAGCCGATGCGCATCATTGAGTTGATTCAAAAGAACAAGCACATTCAATTGGCCGGCAACGACAAGTTGCGAATTGAACGTGAGCTGCCCGATCCAAAAGCACGAGCCCAGATGGTGCGAGACATTTTGAGGTCATTGGGACAGCCTAAAATTGAGACAGTGGAAGGATAAAGAATGAGCAACACCCCATCACTTCAGGGCATGACTCTGAAGGGCTTCACACCGCCCCTGCAACTGAGCCATTTCAAATTGATTGCCTTTGACATGGACTCCACCCTCATCAACATTGAATGTGTGGACGAGATTGCCGATGCCGCAGGGCGCAAAGCAGAAGTGGCGGCCATCACCGAAGCCGCCATGCGCGGCGAAATTACCGATTACAAAGACAGTTTGCGCAAGCGGGTGGCCTTGCTCAAAGGCGTGACCGTGGCGCACATGGAAGAGGTTTTGAACAACCGACTGCAATTGAACCCTGGTGCAGAAAAACTGGTGAAGGCTTGCCAAGCTGCAGGCATGAAAGTGCTGTTGGTTTCAGGGGGCTTTACGTTCTTCACTGACCATGTGCGTGACCGACTTGGCATCAACTGGACACGGTCCAATGTGTTGGAAGTGGTGAATGGCGAGTTGACCGGCCGCATGGTGGACCAAGACTGGGGCGACATTTGCGACGGCGAAGAAAAGCGCAAGATGTTGTTGCAAACCTGTGCGCAAATGGGCATTGCGCCTTCTCAAGCTATTGCCATGGGCGATGGTGCCAACGACTTGCCCATGATGGGTGTGGCGGGCTTGTCGGTGGCCTATCACGCCAAGCCCAAGGTGCGTGAGCAAGCCATGGTGGCCATTGAAGAAGGCGGCCTGGACCGCCTGCTGGAAGTGTTTGAAAAAGCTGCGTAAGCTGCGGCTTAAGCTTTGCGGTGAACCTGAGGCACCCCCGCCTCTACCTCAAACTTGGCCAAGGTTTCAATCTTGGTTTGGGGTTGACGCACATCATCGACCACGCGCAATTCGGTTTGAATTTGCTTGGGCGTGAATTCCACCACACCATAGCCTTTGCGCTCGCTGTCGGCAAAAATGAAGTGAGGATTTTCAGCCAAACGCTCTGCCAATTTGGCGTTGCCAGCAGAGCGCGCCGTGATGCCAGCACCACAAAACTCCACCCCCAATTTGGCACTGTCGTCCTTATTGGCATCAGCCATGAGATGACCCACCCAGTTTTCGTGCACATCGCCGCCAATCAGTACTGGGTTCTTTAAAGCATTGTTTTGCATGGACTGCGTCATGCGTAGGCGGGCCGCTGCATAGCCATCCCAGCCATCGTTCCACAAATACTGTCCAGCGCCTTGCCTGTAATCACGCCGGCCAAACAGCGTTTGTTGGGCAAGGACATTCCATACGCGTTGATCGCTACGTGCGTTGGCAAAGGATTGATGGAGCCACTGCTCTTGCGAGGAACCCAGCAGCGTTCTTTGTGGGTTGAGCCATTCTTCGCATTGGGCTGGATCGACCCAACCCGAGCCAAATCCCAAGCCTTTGTTGCATACTTGCCGATCGCGGTATTGTCGATCGTCGAGCAAATAAATGTTGGCCAATTTGCCGTAAGCCACTTGACCATAAATGCGCATTTCAGCCCCGCGCGCCAAACCTTCAAGCGAGCGCGTGAGTGCACTGGCACGCAGCGGCATGTGCTCGTAAAACGCTTGATAAGCTTGGGCACGCTGCGCCTCAAAATCAATCGTGATGTTGCCACTGAAACCTCGCACCAAACCTGCGTAGTCGTTGGACACTTCGTGGTCGTCCCATGTGACCAGCCATGGGCATTGGGCGTGCATGGCTTGCAAACTCTTTTCACTTTTGTGCAGCGCATACCGATTGCGGTAATCCGACAAACTGGTCACCCAACCGCCAGTGGGCAAGCGCACTGGATTGGCGGATGCCGCGTATTCGTAGATGTAGTCACCCAAGAACAAGACCATGTCGAGGTTTTCTTGGGCCATGTGCTCGTAAGCACTGAAGTAGCCGTGCTCCCAACGCTGGCAGGACGCATAAGCCACACGGAGTTTTTGCACCATGGCTTCGGGGTGTGGCAAGGTTCGGGTGCGTCCGATGGCGCTTTGTGCATTGCCAAATTGAAAGCGGTAGAAATACCAACGATCGCTCTGCAAGCCTTCTAACTCTAGATGAACCGAGTGGGCCAATGCTGCCAAGGCCATCACCTGCCCTGTGCGGCGGTTGAGTTTGAAGTGTTCGTCATCGGCCACTTCCCAAGTGACCGAAACATCCCCCAACGCCAAAGGCAATGTGCCGCTGCCGCCTTCGGGCATGAGGCGTGTCCACAACACTACCGAGTGGTGATTGGGGGAACCGCTGGCCACACCTAAACTGAATGGATTGTGCTTGAGAGGTGCCTGCGCAGAGGACACTGCATAGGTGAGTGGCGCAGCAGCGGCAACCGACCACCTGAGCCAGTCTCGCCTTGAATATGAATTCAAAAAGGATGCAGAAGATGTATCGGATTTTTTCAAATCAACCCAACCATTCTTTCAGCAATGCATTGAATTGTTCTGGCTTGTTGCTCATCACCCAGTGACCTGTGTCAAAGCCTTCAACCCTGGAGCCGGGGTGTGCCGCAATTTTTTCAAGCCACCGCTCTGAGTGAAACATGAAGGGCTTGCGTTTGCCGTAGATGTACAACATGGGCCGTGCTGTTGGCAAAATTTTGAGCGCGTTGCAAGCCAACTCAAAACCTTCCAAGGTGCCCATCCACTTCATGGCATAAGGGACGTTCATGCCCACATGCATGTCCGCTAATGGGCTGGGACAACGCAAAGTTTTGGCCATGTAGCGTGTCATGCGATTCGCCAATGGGCGTCCCATGGCGCCAAAGATGTTGACCAGTTGCCAAGCCAAGGCCAACCAAATTTGATAGCTGAACACGCCCCACTTGGCCTTGCCACTTAAAGAGGCATGAAGCGCTTTGGAGTTGTGGTCGCCAACATCCACAGCCACCATGCGATGGACGCGGTTGGGATGAACGGCAGCGTACTCGTAACCAAAAACACAACCCCAATCGTGCAAGACCAAGGTGACTGGCTTGTCGGGGCTCACAGCATTGACAACGTCGTTGATGAAGCTGACCATTTCGATCAGCGACTTGGGGGCCACAGGCGCATTGGCATCAAAAGCTGGCAATGTGAAGCGCACGCAGCGATGTGTATCGCGAAGGGCTAACACCGTGTCATTCCAAAGCGCTAGCGTGTCGGGCCAGCCATGCAGCATCAGCAATGTGTCGGGGCCATTGCCTTCAATGTGAATGTCGACGCCTTGAATGTTCATCGGCATCAATGGGACGAAGTCATGGCTTGTTTCAAACGCGCCACACCTTCCAAGATTTTGTCTTCGCCCACGGTGGCAAAACTCAAACGCAAGGTGCTGTGGTCTGGGTTTTGACAATAGAACGGTGCGCCAGGTACAAAGGCCACGCCTTGGTCGATGGCCATTTTGGCAAAGGTGTTGCCGTCTTTCACGTTGCCATTGGCACCCGTGAGATGGGCCCACACAAACAAGCCGCCTTGTGGCTGTACAAACGAAATGGCGTTGCCCAAATTTTTGCGAAGTGCATCGCACATGGTTTGCGCGCGACCCGCATACACTTTGCGCACTTTGTCCAAGGTGGCAGGCATGCGTCCTGCTTTGAGGTAGTGCGCGGCTGTGGCTTGTGCAAACGTACTGGTGTGCGCATCACTGAACTGCTTGCACATGACCGCGCGACTTAAAAGCTCAGAGGGCGCAATCATCCAACCCACGCGCAGGCCAGGGCTGAGTACCTTGGACAAGGAGCCGCAGTGCACCAACCAATCTCGGCTTCCTGGCACCTGTGCACTTAGGGACAACAAGCTGGGCGGTGATGCCTCGTTGAAATACAAATCGCCGTAGGGGTCGTCTTCCACCATCAGCGTTTGGTATTTGACGGCCAGCTCTAACAACTTTTGGCGACGCGCCAAACTGAGCAAGGCACCGGTCGGGTTGCCAAATGTGGGGATGACATACACAAACTTTGGGCGATGTTCGGCAATGAGTTTTTCTAAGGCGACAGTGTCGACACCTTCGCCATCGACCGGAGCAGAAATGAGCTCGGCACCATACAACCTGAAGCACTGAATGGTTGCCAAAAATGTGGGGCCTTCCACAATCACTTTGTCGCCAGGGCTGATCATGGTTTTGCCAAGCAAGTCGAGTGCTTGCTGGCTGCCAGTGGTCACGATCAATTGATCGGCGGCCAAACCAGTCGCGCCCTTTTGTGCCATGAAGTGCGCCAACTGCTCGCGCAGGGGGCCGTAACCCTCGGTTGCGCCATATTGCAATGCAGCACCGGGTTCTTGAGACAAGGCTTGCGACGAAGCTTCGCGAATGCCTTCAACGTCAAACATGGCGCTGTCGGGGAAGCCACCGGCAAAGCTGATGATGCCGGGCTTGCCCAGAAGTTTGAACAACTCCCGAATGGCGGAGGTCTCGACATTGTTCAAACGATCGGCAAATTGCAAGGACATGGTGTATCTTCCACAAAACTCTTTGATAACAAAACAGCTGGCAAGCGACTATTCTGACTTGAAATCACAAGTCTGCAGCCTCATTCAGCTGATATTTTCTCTCATGAACGCACACAACATCGAACTCTTTTTTCATACGCTGAAAGAGGCCAATCCACTGCCCACCACCGAGCTGGCCTACACCTCGGTGTTTGAGTTGCTCACTGCCGTGCTTTTGTCTGCACAGGCCACTGATGTGAGCGTGAACAAAGCCACGCGCAAATTGTTTCCAGTGGCCAACACACCGCAAGCCATCTTGGCACTGGGCCAGGAGGGCCTTGAAAGTTACATCAAGACAATCGGCCTGTATCGCAACAAGGCCAGCAATTTGCTGAAAACCTGCCAAATTTTGATGGACCAGTACCAAGGCGAGATCCCCCGCTCACGCGACGCACTAGAGTCCTTGCCAGGGGTGGGCCGCAAAACCGCCAACGTGGTGCTGAATGTGGCCTTTGGTGAACCCACCATGGCCGTTGATACGCACATTTTCAGATTGGGCAACCGAACTGGCTTGGCGCCGGGCAAAACCCCATTGGCCGTGGAATTGAAATTATTGAAACGCATTCCGCCCAAGTATTTGGTGGATGCACACCACTGGCTCATTCTCCATGGCCGCTACGTCTGCCAAGCACGCAAGCCTTTGTGCCACCAATGCGCCGTGTCGACTTATTGCGACTTCAAGCCCAAAACGACACTTTAGGGTTTGGTATTTACTTGGGCAGTGCCACCCACCGAGTCGCGCCCTCTACATCGCCTTGCCATTCGCGCCACTGCAAGCGGTTTTGAAAGACACCGGACAAGGCTTGATGTGTGGCGGGATCATCGGGCAAGCCCGAGTGCACCAAACGACCTTCTGCCATCACCCACAGTGAATCAGCCTGCAAGGCCAAGTTCAGTTCGTGCAACACGCTGACCACCGCTGCACCTTGCTCTGTCAGGCACCGCACCCACTCCAACCAGTCAGCTTGATGCGGCACATCGACGCCTGCCAAAGGCTCATCCATGAGGTAGACCTTTGCCTGCACGGCCAAGGCTCGCGCCAGCAAAACCCGCTGGCGTTCGCCGCCTGAGAGTTGTCCCAAACTGCGCGCGCGCCACTCCCATGCCTGCACCGTTTTCAGTGCGACTTCAACTACCGCTTTGTCTTGCTCACTGGGCGATGCCAACCAAGACTGATGGGGCAGCCGGCCCAACATGGCCACATCGTAGACCGTTAAATCGTCTTGCCCTGCTTCTGCCTGACCCAGCCAGGCCAGTGTTTGCGCTCGCGCTTGGCGATGCCATGAAGCCCAGGGTTGACCCAACAAGCTGACCTCGCCCGATGGCAAGGTCAATCCTGCCAAGGCTTTGAGCAAACTGGATTTGCCCGCGCCATTCGGCCCCACCAAGGCAATCCATTCACCTGCGTGCAAGGTGATAGACACATCATTGACCGCCTTGAAATCATCATGAAGCACCGAGACATGCTTGGCCGACAACACCGCCGCTGACTTGGCGTTCATGCGCGACCTCCCCTGCCACTGGTAGATTTTGGCGACATGCCGCGCATCAAATACAGCATGTAGCCGCCGCCCAAAATGGCCGTGAGCACACCCACCGGCAATTCAAGGGGTGCCATCAAACCCCGTGCCAACAAATCGGCGCCGCCCAACAACACCGCGCCCATCAGGCAAGACAAGCTGAGGGTTTTGCCATGAACGCCTTTGTAACGCGCGCGCACCAGGTGCGGTGCAGCCAATCCCACAAACGCGATCAAGCCCGTCTGCGCGACAGCGGCCGCCGTGCACAAGGCCAATACAGCCAACAACACCCAGCGCAAGGACTTGACCGGCAGCCCCAAGCTCAACGCGGTCGATTCACCCAAGGCCAGGCCATCCAAAAGTGGACTGGCCGCATACGACACCAAGCCAGAGACGATCAAAACCCCCAACATGAGACCACAAGCAGGCCAACTGACGTAGGCTGTCGAGCCCAACATGAAGGACTGAACAGAACCTTGAATTTGCGGATACATCACAAGCAGCAATGAGGCGATGGCGCCCAACACCACCCCCACCACCACGCCAGCCAACAACAATCGCAAGGTGTGCTGAACACCCCACGACAGCAACAAGGACAAAGCCACAGCCAGCCACGCCCCCATGAAAGCCATGCCGGTGATGCCCACGCGCACAAACCAAGGCGATACGTCAAGTTGGCTGAGCATCACCATGCCCACGGCCACACCCAAACTGGCACCGGAGGCACTGCCCAACAAGTAGGGATCGGCCAAGGGGTTTCTAAACAAGCCTTGTGCCAAAGCCCCTGCCAAGCCCAACAATGCACCTGCCAAACATGCACCCAACGTTCTAGGCAATCGAATGTCGGCAATCAATGCGGCATCGGCTTGAAAGGCTGAGACAGCCCACCCCTCGCTTCCCACCACCGCGCCTGCCAACACCATCAGTGTGAGCAACAAGCCCAACTGCCATGCGAGTTGAGAAGCTGAAGATACTTTGCGAGCGTTCATGGCAATTTCATTCTGCACTCAAGCGGGGTAAAGCCGCTTCAGGCAAGCCACCATCAAATCAGCCGCTTCTGGAATGCGAGGCCCAGATCGAACAACGATGTCGGACTGCTCTGGGCTGAAGCTGCAAATTTTGTGCTGTTGAATGGCTTCAATGCGCTGCCAACCGGGTCGGGTTTTCAGATCCGTTGCCGCGCGTTCACCCATGAAAATAATTTGCGGATTGGCTTTGACCACAAACTCTGGATTGACCTGCGGAAAAGAACCCATCGATGCCCCAATCACATTGACCAAGCCCAATCGCTTCAGTGTTTCACCAATGTAGGAGGCTTCGCCCGCTGCAAAGTAACCACTCCCCGCTTCAAAATAAATGCGCGCACCCACTGCAGATTTGGGAACGCGCGCTGCAGCAGCGTCTAATTTTTGTTGAATGCTTTGCCACAAAGTTTCTGAGCGAACTTTGGCATCGGGCAAATGCAATGCCCCAGCGATGTGCTGAATCACGCGGCGCATGTCCTCTTGACTTTGAGGCTCCAAGGCTACCACCTTGATGCCCATCGATTCCAAGCGCTGGGTCACACGCGCCGAACGCGCCAGCAACACCAAGTCGGGTTTCAACTTCACCAAGGCTTCTAACTGGGTGTCGTCCAAGCCGCCCAATTGAGGCAAGCTTTTCACGCGCTTTGGCCAATTGCTGTAGCGATCAACGCCCACCAACAGATCGCATGCTTTGAGCTCGCAGACAATTTCGCCCAAAGAAGGCAACAAAGTGATGACGCGTTGCGGCGCCTTGTCGACCACCACCACGCGGCCGCGGTCGTCGGTCAGCGTGTAGGGCGTGATGCTTGGAGACGCTGATGTGCCTTGCGCAAGTGCAGTGGACGCTATGGAAATAGCACCTGCAGAGACCACTGCACAAGCAGTGGCCCCCCACATTGTTCGCAAGCATTTCAACGTGTTCATGCGCATGTCAGACGTGATGCCCAAGCGTTAAAGCTTAGGCGTCCAATTCAAGCCAGCAAACACACCACGCTTGGGCATGTTGTAGCCATAAATGGTTTGGTAGTTGGCATTGCCTGCGTTTTCAAGCCGCAAGTTCAAGCGCAGCTCTGGCGTCAGAGCTTGGCTGGCAGTGAAGTCCAGCACAGCATACGATTTGAGCGTTTTCGAATCGTCTGTGCGTGCGCCGTTGTAGCGCCACTGAATGCCCGTATCCCACTTGCCAATGCTTTGCAGCAATCCAACCTGCGCCAGCGTTTTGGCACGACGCGCCAACGCTTGGTGCGTGATTTCGTTTTGCGGATCTTGCGACGTGAAGCTCAAGCGCCATTGTTGGGCGCCCACGCCTGGCAATTGCCATTTGCCAGCCAGTGCCACTTCCACACCTTGGTTCTTGGCCTTGGCGATGTTGGTGCGCGTCCAATTGGCATCGTTGTCAATCAAGTCGGTGTAACGATTTTCAAAGGCTGTGAGGCGTGCATTCCAGGAAGCTTGCGTGTATTGCATACCGACTTCGTTGGACCGCGCTTGCTCAGGCTTGAGCAAAGGATTGCCACCCCATGGGTAGTACAAGTCGTTGAAGGTTGGCGCCATGAAACCAGTTGATGAACTGGCCTTCAAGCGCAAATCTGGCGTGACGAAATACGCATAGCCTGCATACCAGGTGCTGGCGTTGCCAAGGTCAGAGTACTGATCGCGACGCACATTCATTTGCCACTGCTGATTTTCAAGTTTGGCTTGATAACCCAAACGCCATGAATTGAGGGTGCGCTCGGACAAACTGTATTCGGTATCACTCGCCAATTTTTGACGCGTGTTTTCATACCCCGAAGTGATCGAATGATTCGGCCAAAGTGTCCACACGGCACCCACTGCAGAGGTTTGCGACTGTGAGTTCACAAAGTAAGGATAGGCCGTCACGGCGGCGTTGAGCTTGTCTTCTTGCTGCCCCACAGACACATCCCACTGCAAATCTTTGGAAGCCTTGTAAGAGCCATTCAGCAAGACGTTGCGCAACACACTCTTGGATTCATCGGCTTGGTTGGCAGGTCCCCACTGGCTGTCGTATTGCACCGTGGCATGCGTTTCGCGCAGCATCAAACCCATGCGACCCGCTTCGAATTCTTGCGACAAGTTCACAGCATGTGACGTGTGGCTGTAACCATCGCGATCGGGGTTGGTGCCAAGCCGTTGCAAGGAATTGATGGCGTTGAAGCCTTTGCTTTCTGTTGTTTCAGTAGACGCATTCACACCAAAACCAGAAGCCCACTTTTGGCCCGCACTGACCTGGGCGCTTCTGAAGCCCTCAGAGCCCACTTGCCCTGAAGCCTCTAGCCATGGGCCTTTCAAGCCCTCGCCTGCATTTTGTCGTGTGAAGATTTGAATCACACCGCCCAAAGCAGCACTGCCGTACAGACTCGACACATTGCCACGAACCACTTCGATGCGCTCAATGCCATTCAAGGGCAAATGCTCCAGCGCGGCCAAATTGAAATTGAGGTTGTTCATGGGCAAGCCGTCCACCAACACCAAGGCGTGACGCGACTCTGCACCCCGCATGAACAAGGAAGCCACCCCACCCATGCCACCCGATTGGGTGATTTCCATGCCCGCCAAGTTTTGCAAGAGCGTCGGCACATCTTTGGCCTGCGAACGCTCAATGTCAGCGCGTGTCAGCACCGACACATCGGGCAGTGCATCCTGGGCGCGCTGCATGACGCGGCTGGCCGTGATGACGGTGTCTGGTAAAAAAGTTTGTGCCAATGCGTGAGAGATCGCCATAGGCGACACGGCCATGCTGGCAACGAGGACTTTGCAAGTCAGTTTCATGGATAACCTAACAGTTTTGTGTTCTCACCGCCTTCCCCGACAGTGCATGAACGTACGGTTCTCCGTGAGGAAAACCACCTTGTTGGCCGGTATCCGGGCTAAGCAGATCGACCTCCATCACCTTCCCAAATGCCTGTTTCAGGGCACTCAGTGGCGATTGATGAAAGCGGGGCTTTGAAAAAGCCCGTCTGCTGACCGTTGCGGGGGCAGCGCAGGTGGAGTTAACCCCGAGGGGGATGGCTCTCCTGCTTCCCGTTGAACTGAAACTTGCGAACCAAGTCTCGAGCACCAACAAAGTACATTGTAAGATGTCACCTTGCACCAAGCCTACAATGCTAGAAATTACAATGGCTCTGACATGACGAACCCCACTACCGTCGACCAGATTGCAGAACGCGTCGAGCACCTCTTGCTCAGGCACGAAGAATTGCAAAAGACCAATGCACTGCTACAGCAGCAGGTGCTGGCAATTTCCCACGAGCGCGACTTGCTCAAGTCCAAGTTGGCCGCTGCCCGTTCTCGCGTAGACGCCCTGATCGAGCGACTGCCCCAAAACACCTCTTCTGACACCGACGCATGAGCACCAAACAGCTTGAAGTTCAAATCATGGGCCAAAGCTACCTGCTGGGCTGCCCAGTGGGGGGAGAAGATCGCCTGTTGGCTGCCGTTGACAAAGTCGACCAAGCCATGTGCAAGGTCCGCGACGCCGGCAAAATCAAAGCGCGTGACCGCATCGCGGTTTTGGCAGCCCTCAATTTGGCCTTTGAACAAGCCGAAGCCCCGCCTCCAGCTGACAAGCAAGCCACCGCTCCTGAAACCATCGAAACCACCTCAGCCCTGAGTGACTCTGATCACGAACGCTTGGGTCAGCTGTTGAAAAAACTGGATCAGGCCCTCCACCAAGATGGTCAACTGATTTAGTCTCACAAGCCCGGCTTTGAGTTAAGCCTACAATCGCGCTGTCTGCAGTGCATGCTGGGCTTTATATTTCCTCGAAACAATGCTCTTAGAGCCCGGGCTTGGTACATTGTCTGGTGAGCGTGATCGTCTCGCGTCAGATGAACCCAACGCCAGTCTGCCCTCGCCCACCTGAACCCCGGTTCAGGATGCCGGTCCAGTGGCACTTGCAGACACCTT